>MTKZ01030416.1_pt1 | contig 13055 bp, 8 predicted proteins | sample 1042781 | NCBI WGS metagenome assembly MTKZ01 (sample SAMN06212207, study PRJNA360539) | anaerobic digester metagenome | biome: Wastewater treatment plant; material: sludge; isolation source: anaerobic digester fed with sludge from wastewater treatment plant | place: Denmark: WWTP Viborg ...
ACCGCATCTCCTCCGTAAAGAAGCTGTGCTCCTGTTACAAACCATACTTCAAAATTTTCAAATGCCATAACGTAACTATTATTTGATTTATACAAAGTAAAGAAAAATGGGCAGGTTGTTAATGTGTAAAAGAATTCATTTTCATATAAAATTAGACCATACCCGGGGAGAAAAAAGATATTTTCATCATATTTGAATTCCTAAAATAGCAATAATTATGATAAAACTATGGATTATTCCTTTTCTTTCGCTTGTGCTACATGTCTATCCCATTGATCCGGTGCCTTTTACATCTGTCAAAGTAACCGATGCTTTCTGGGGTCAACGCCTGAAAGCCAGCCGCGAGGTCACTATTCCTCTTGCTTTCAGTAAATGCGAAGAAACCGGCCGCTATGATAACTTCGTCAAGGCTGCCCATCCCGGCTTGGAAAATGAGGTTACAGGCTTTTCCTTTGATGATACAGATGTATACAAAACCATTGAAGGAGCCAGTTACCTGCTGCAGACTTATCCTGATGAAAAGCTGGAAATTTATATTGACAGCGTTCTGGCACTTGTGGCTGCTGCCCAGGAGCCCGACGGGTACCTGTATACGGCCCGCACCATGAATCCCCAACAGCCCCACGAATGGGCCGGAAGTAAAAGATGGGAAAAAGTGGAGGAATTGAGCCATGAGTTTTACAACCTGGGACACATGGTGGAAGGTGCCATTGCTCATTTCCAGGCTACCGGAAAAAGGACATTCCTGGATATTGCCATACGCTATGCAGATTGTGTCTGCAGTGAGATAGGGGAGGGTCCCGGACAGGTAGTTGCAGTACCAGGCCACCAGATAGCCGAAATGGCCCTGGCAAAACTCTACCTGGTTACGGGAGATGAGAAATACCTGAAACAAGCCAAATTCTTTCTTGACAAACGCGGATATACTTCCCGCAAAGACCTATACAGCCAGGCACATATACCCGTCATTCAGCAGGACGAAGCGGTCGGTCACTCCGTACGTGCCACTTACATGTACTCCGGCATGGCAGATGTAGCGGCCCTTACCGGGGACAAATCCTATATCGCTGCCATAGACCGTATCTGGGAGAACATTGTAACAAAGAAATTATACATCACCGGAGGGATTGGGGCAACCCACCAGGGTGAAGCCTTCGGTGAGAATTATGAGTTGCCCAATATGACCGCCTATTGTGAAACCTGTGCAGCCATAGGGAACGTGTACGTGAATCACCGCCTTTTCCTGCTGCACGGCAAGGCGGGGTATTATGACGTTTTGGAACGTACGCTATACAACGGGCTTATTTCGGGGGTTTCCCTGGACGGTGGCAGTTTCTTCTATCCCAATCCACTGGAATCCGCAGGTCAGCACCAACGCCAACCCTGGTTTGGCTGTGCCTGCTGTCCCTCCAATATTGCGCGGTTCATACCATCTCTCCCCGGATATATTTATGCCGTGAAGGATAACAGCCTTTATGTAAATCTCTTCATATCCAACACACTAACCACCAAAATTTTGGATAATGATATAGTTCTGCGCCAGCAGACGGATTATCCCTGGGATGGCGATATCACTATCACCATAGACAAAGCACCGGGAAACAACGTGATCATCAAGGTACGTATTCCGGGCTGGGTGCAGAACCAGCCGGTTCCCGGAGATCTGTATTCATATGCCGACGGCAAAACACCCGCTTATAGCATCAAAGTGAACGGGAAGACAGCAGACGGAACACTTTGTGACGGATATTTTTGTATGGAAAGGAAATGGAAAAAGGACGATTCCATAGAAGTGGCTTTCCAGATGGAAGCCCGGACCGTTACAGCCAAAGAAGAAGTGGAAGCAAACAGAGGCCGTCTGGCTGTTGAAAGGGGTCCGGTGGTTTACTGTGCCGAATGGCCCGATAATGACTTTGACCTGCAAAGCTTGCTCCTGCCGCCTGCACCGGAGTTCAAGGCAGTACCCGTCCCGGATAAACTGTATGGTATAGTACAGCTGGAAACACCCGCCAGGGTACAGGCCGCTGGTGACGACTATATTCCGGTTGCCAAAGAGGTTTTGCTGACCCTCATTCCCTACTATGCGTGGGCTCACAGGGGGGCAGGATCTATGATGGTATGGCTGCCAAGGGATAAAGTGTCACAATGATCATATAACAATATATAATAACCTACCTATGAAGAGAATACTAGTTACCGGATGCGTTACCCTGGTCTGCATGTTTATTTTCTGCGCATGTTCACAGACCCCGTCATCATCGGTTTCGGGATTGTATCCCAACGACTTCAAAGCAGAAAAAGACGGGCAGCAGACCGGACTGTATATACTTAAAAACAGCCTGGGCATGGAAGTGTGTATCACGAATTTCGGAGGACGTGTTGTATCCATAATGGTTCCCGACAGGGAAGGCAAGATGCGTGACGTGGTCCTGGGCTTCAGCAATGCGACCGATTATATGGAAATTCCCTCGGATTTCGGGGCCTCCATCGGCAGGTATGCAAACAGGATAGGCCAGGGACTTTTTACTCTGGATAGCACAGATTATCAACTCCCCAAAAACAATTTCGGACATTGCCTGCACGGCGGCCCGAAAGGATGGCAATACAAGATATATGAAGTGGAAAAGGTCTCAGACAATTCCATTACACTTGTGCGGAACTCGCCTGACGGGGACGAATCTTTCCCCGGAAACGTTACGGCCAAAGTTACATTCACCGTCACAACGGACAATGCACTGGAGATCGCATACCAGGCGACCACAGACAAACCTACGGTCATCAACATGACAAACCATTCGTATTTCAACCTGAGCGGAGACGCGGCGAACAGTATTCTTGATCATGTTCTGTATGTGAATGCTCAATACTTTACACCCGTTGGAAGAACACTCATACCCACCGGTGAGATAGTGCCGGTAGCAGGTACCCCAATGGATTTCACCATACCAAAGGTCATAGGGAAAGATATTGACAGTACAGGGTACGAGCAGATCAGGTTCGGTAACGGGTATGATCATAATTGGATACTCGACACCAAAGGTGACATGGGCGCCGTGGCCGCCACTCTTTTCTCCCCGGAGAGCGGTATAAAACTGGATGTCTATACAGACGAGCCGGGGATACAGGTCTATTCGGGCAACTTCCTGGATGGAAAGGTTACGGGAAAAAACGGGATCGTTTATCAAAAACGTGCTGCTATATGTCTTGAAACACAGCATTATCCCGATTCTCCCAATAAGCCTGAATGGCCTACCACGGTATTGCGTCCGGGAGAGACCTATACCAGTCACTGCACTTATAAATTCAGTACAATAACCGATTAATCGTTTTTTTATGCAATTACTGGATTGGATTGTTATCGGACTTTTTTTCCTGGTATTGGTAGGGATCGTAATATGGGTGTTAAGCAAGAAATCGAAAGATTCTAAAGATTATTTTCTGGGTGGCCGCGATGTGACCTGGCTGGCCATAGGGGCTTCTATTTTTGCTTCCAATATAGGGTCTGAACACCTGATTGGTCTGGCAGGAGCCGGAGCTTCCAGCGGTATGGCTATGGCACACTGGGAGATCCAGGGATGGATAATCCTCCTGTTAGGCTGGGTTTTTGTTCCTTTCTATTCACGAAGCATGGTCCTTACCATGCCCGAGTTCCTGGAAAAACGTTATAATAAGGAATCACGTACCATACTGTCTTTTATCTCCCTGGTTAGTTATGTACTTACTAAAGTGGCTGTTACTGTTTATGCGGGAGGACTTGTTTTCCAACAGGTATTCGGCATAGAGGAACTCTGGGGCATAGATTTTTTCTGGATCTCTGCTATTGGCCTGGTCTTGTTCACTGCCCTGTACACGGTGCTGGGCGGCATGAAATCCATACTGTACACTTCGGTCCTGCAAACTCCCATCATCCTTATAGGGTCCCTGGTCATCCTTGTGCTGGGATTCAGAGCTGTAGGAGGCTGGGAAGAGGTGCTGGCTGTCTGTGGGGCAACCCCCGTAAATGAATACGGAGATACCATGGTTAATCTTATACGGAACAATAGCGATCCCGATTTCCCCTGGCTGGGTGCCTTGCTGGGTTCATCCATCATCGGGTTTTGGTATTGGTGTACAGATCAGTACATCGTACAACGTGTTCTTTCAGGCCGGAACCAGAAAGAATCGCGCAGGGGGGCAATTTTTGGTGCATACCTCAAATTGACGCCCGTATTCCTTTTCCTTATTCCCGGTATGATAGCATATGCCATGTCACAAAAAGGCGTGACCATTAACGGACAGCTTTTTGTACTCAACACAGCAGATACCGCTTTTCCGCAATTGGTAGCCACCTTGCTGCCTGCAGGTGTCAAGGGAATGGTGGTTTGCGGCATCCTGGCTGCGCTCATGAGTTCCCTGGCATCGTTGTTCAATTCCTCTGCCATGCTGTTCACCATAGATTTCTATAAACGTTTCAAGCCGCAGACACCTGAAAAGAAACTGGTCCGCATAGGTCAGATCGCTACCGTTGTGATCGTAATCCTGGGCATTTTATGGATACCGGTCATGAGAAGCATTGGGGATGTTCTCTACGCCTATTTGCAGGACGTTCAATCTGTTCTTGCCCCGGGTATTGCCGCCGCATTCCTTATGGGGATCATCTGGAAACGTGCCAGTGCCAAGGGGGGCATGTGGGGACTGATAACTGGATTTGTGATCGGACTTACCCGGCTAGGGGCCAAAGTGTATTATACCAGCGTTGAAACAGCAACTCAATCGGGCATTTTCTATCGTGTTTTCTATGAAACGAACTGGTTGTTCTTCTGCGGCTGGATGTTCCTCTTCTGTGTTATTGTTATCATACTGGTGAGCCTATTCACCAAAGCTCCACAGCCGGCCATGATACAGGGCCTGGTATTCGGGACAGCCACAGCTGCAGAGAAAGCCGAGACAAGAGCCAGCTGGAATCACTGGGATGTTATCCACACATTGATCATCCTGGGCATCACATCAGCGTTCTATTGGTATTTTTGGTAATTTAGCAACATGTTAACATTTTTAAAAGAAAAAGTATTCCAGGCCAATCTCATGTTGGTGGAACATGGTTTGGTGATTTTTACCTGGGGAAATGTTTCGGCCATAGACCATGAAACGGGCCTTGTGGTCATCAAACCCTCGGGAGTAAGTTACCGTACCATGACCGCCGGCCAGATGGTGGTTGTTGACAAGGATGGAAAAGTCGTGGAAGGAGATCTGAGGCCATCCTCGGATACCCCCACGCATCTTGCCTTATACCGTGCTTTTGAAGGTATCGGGGGCATTGTCCATACCCATTCCGTCTATGCTACTTCATGGGCACAGGCAGGTGTTGACCTGCCCAATATCGGTACAACCCATGCAGATTATTTTCATGGTGCCATTCCCTGTACCGCTGCCATGAACAAAAAACAGATCAACAGGAATTATGAATGGGAGACGGGAAATATGATCATAGAGCGTTTCAGGGATATGGATCCCATGCATACTCCTGCAGTGCTTGTGAAGAATCACGGACCATTCACCTGGGGAGCAGATCCGTTCCAAGCGGTGGAGAACGCCGTTGTCCTGGAACAGGTGGCCAAAATGGCAGCTGTGGCTTATTCCATTAATCCTTCACTGGAAATGAATCAATTGCTGATTGACAAGCACTTTGAACGCAAACACGGACCGGATGCCTATTACGGACAAAAATAGTTCAGCATCTGCTTTATTTGCCATGAAAAGAGTTGCCATTTTATCTATCTTATGCCTGTTGATTCTGGCCCCCATGTGTGGATTGCGGACGCGAAAATTTCACAGCGACAATGGAGACGGTACCTATACCAATCCTCTTATTCCCGCCGATTTTCCCGATCCCGATGTCATCAGGGTGGGAGACGCTTATTATATGGTTTCCACCACCATGTTCGTGTTCCCCGGGGTCACGATACTGAGGTCATTCGACCTGGTGAACTGGGAATATTGCAGCAATGCAGTGCCGCGATTCGATTTCAGTCCCTGCTATGACCTGGACGGCTGCAACCGATACGGACATGGACAATGGGCCACCAGCATCCGGTATCACAACAGTACCTTTTATTTGCTTTTTATCACTCTGGACGAGGGGGGTTTTCTTTGTTCTGCGGCAAATGCCGAAGGCCCTTGGGAGATCAGACAATTACCGAAGGGATTTTATGATCCCGGCCTGTTTTTCGATGATGACGGGAAAATTTATGTTGCTCATGGCTATGGTGACATAAGCATTACCCCGCTGGATGAGCATTTTGCACCTGCGGGTCCAGATTCTTTGGTATATACCGGCACCATCCGCCACGGACTTGAAGGAACGCATGTATACAAGATTGACGGTTATTATTACCTCTATTGCACCTACGGCGGGAGGGACGGGATCCAGGTGGCGTTGCGTTCCAGGAACATCTACGGACCTTATGAAGAGAAAATAGTAATAAGAGACACCGTTCCCGGTGTGACTTTTGGCATACACCAGGGAGCCCTCATCCAGACGCAGACCGGAGAGTGGTGGACCATACTGTTTGTCGACAGCGGACCTTTTGGCCGTTTTCCGTCATTACAGCCTATCTCATGGGTAGATGGTTGGCCGGTGGCCGGCGTGGACGGCAGGGGCGTTATAACGTATAAAAAGCCCGATGTTGGGAAAGTTCATCCTGTAAGACAATTTCCCGCTTCCGATACATTTGATGATGATGTCTTAGGCATGCAATGGGGATGGAACCATAACCCCAATCCTGGAAAATGGTCCTTGACCCAACATCCCGGCCACCTTCGCTTAATAGCAGGTAAGGTTGTTGAAAACCTGAGGGAAGCACCCAATATGCTTACCCAACGACCTTTTGCCCATTACGACCAGGCTGTTCCGACCATGGGTACCGTCAAGATGGAAGTGGAGGCCATGAAAGATGGTGATATTGCAGGTCTTGCAGTTTTCCAGGATCCTTATGCCTACATAGCCGTAAAGCGGGAAAAAGGAGGAATGAATCTGATCATGGTCAATAACGGGGAACTGGTCGCCTCTGTTCCGTTACGGTCAACAATCATATACCTGAGGAGCATACTGTCAAACTCCACCGAAAAGGCAAACTTTGCATACAGTTATGACAACAGGGTGTTCCAGCGGTTAGGGAATGAACTGAAAATGAGATTTAGTCTGAAAGTCTTTACAGGGAATAAATTCGGATTATTCAATTATGCAACCCAGGAATCGGGGGGGTATGTTGATTTTGACTGGTTCACAATGAATTGAAATCGGGAATGAAAAAAACATGTCCGATAATATGTGTTGCTTTTCTTTTTTTGCTCAATAATACTCCGGCCAATGCGCAGCAAAGTTCAGGTTTGAAACTGTGGTATGACAAACCGGCAGGACAGTGGATTGAAGCTTTACCCATAGGGAACGGCCGCCTGGGAGCGATGGTGTATGGGGACCCCTGCCTGGAAACATGGCAGTTAAACGAGAATACTGTCTGGGCCGGCCAACCCAATCATAACGACAATCCGGAAGCCAGGGAGGCCTTGCCTGAGGTCAGGAAGTTGATCTTCCAGGAAAAATACCAGGAGGCACAGGCTCTGACAGATCAGAAATTTGTGAGCAAATCATCGCACGGCATGCCTTATCAAACAGTGGGCAATCTGAAAATCTTTTTCCCGGGACACGACAAGTACTCAGATTATTACCGCGAACTTGACCTGGAGAATGCCACCGTCTCTTCACGTTACAAGGTGGATGACGTTACCTATCAAACACGTGTGTTTTCTTCTTTTCCACATCAGGTGATCGTGGGCCGGATCACATCGGACAAACCCGGAGCCCTGCATTTTTCTGTGACAGCCGCTCCTGTTCCGGGTGCGCATGTGACCACAAACGGGGATGACGAACTTGTCCTGACCGGAACGACCAGTGATTTTGAAGGAGTAACAGGAGCCGTTACCTATTGTGCACGTATTAGAATCCTGACGAGTGGAGGATCAGTGAGCGCCTGTGATACCGTGTTGCATGTTACGGAAGCCGACACAGCCACCGTTTATGTTTCCATAACCTCGAATTTCATAAATTACAATGAACTTGGAGGGAACGCCGAAGAAAAGTCGGCCTCATACCTGGACCAGGCTTTGGGTACGAGTTATGAACGTATCCTGAATGAACATTGTGCGGATTATCAGCAGTATTTTAACCGGGTGCACCTTGATCTTGGAGTAACTTCAGCGGAAAATAGGCCAACGGATCTACGGCTGGAAAGGTTCAACACAGATAATGATCCGCATCTTGTCACCTTGTATTTCCAGTATGGGCGTTATTTGCTGATCTCTTCCTCCAGGCCCGGAGGCCAGCCGGCCAATTTGCAGGGTTTATGGAACGACCGGTTGTTTCCTCCTTGGGACAGCAAGTATACGGTAAACATTAATACCGAAATGAATTACTGGCCTTCCGAGATCACCAGCCTTCCCGAGATGCACGAGCCGCTGATACGCATGACAAGCGAACTGGCACAGACAGGAAAGCAGACAGCCCGGGACATGTATGGTGCACGGGGATGGGTACTTCACCACAATACCGATATCTGGAGAATCAACGGTCCGGTTGACGGCTCTTTCTGGGGCATGTGGCCTTTGGGGGGAGCCTGGCTTTCGCAGCATGTATTCGACAAATACCTGTACAGCGGGGATACGGAGTACCTGGAACAGGCATATCCGGTTATCCGGGAGGCTTCCCGCTTTTTTCTTGATTTTTTGACTGAAGAACCAGAAAACCACTGGCTGGTAGTTTGTCCTTCTGTCTCCCCGGAAAATGCGCCCTGGACACATCCGGAATATTCCATAACGGCAGGAGCAACCATGGACAACCAACTGGTATTTGATCTGTTTGTAAAAGCCATGGAAGCTGCGCGTATCCTGAAAAAGGACAAAGGTCTGGCAGACAGCATTCTAATGGCCCTTGACCGTCTGCCACCCATGCAGATCGGTAAATGGGGACAATTGCAGGAATGGCTCTATGACTGGGACAGTCCTGATGACAAGCATAGACATGTTTCACATTTGTACGGGCTATATCCTTCCAACCAGATATCACCCTTCAGAACGCCGGAGTTGTTTTCGGCCGCAAAAACCTCTTTAGCAGCCAGGGGAGATGCATCCACGGGCTGGTCCATGGGGTGGAAAGTAAATTTATGGGCCAGGCTGCTGGACGGGGATCATGCGTATAAACTGATTATGGATCAGCTGTCTCCTGCTGTTCAAGCCGATGGAAGACCACGTGGAGGAACTTATCCTAACCTTTTTGATGCCCATCCACCATTTCAAATTGACGGCAATTTTGGCTGTACAGCCGGTATTGCCGAAATGCTTCTCCAGAGCCACGACGGAGCGGTTCATTTGTTACCCGCACTTCCAGGTGTCTGGAAAACCGGCTCTATCACGGGATTGAGGGCACGCGGGGGATTCGTGGTAGACTTAACATGGAAAAACGGGATCCTGTACTCGGCACTTATCAGGTCTTCTCAGGGAGGTATTTGCCGCTTACGATCCTATGTCCCGTTGACGGCAAAAGGCTTGGAAAAGGCACACGGCACAAATCCCAATCCGTTCTTTTTTGTGAAGCAGGTAAAAGCCCCATTGACACACATAATCCAAAGTGACTCTGAACCATTGCACAAAAGGGTATATGAGTATGATATCCTTACAAAAAAAGGAGATGTCATTAAAATTAATTGTCAATAAACCATGAAGAAGTTATTCAAGGTGAATAATATCCTGTTGGTAGCAGGAGGACTGCTGACCCTGTTGTCCGCATGCAATACTTCAGCTCCATGCCATGAAAAGATCCGGGAGGTTCCTTTTACAAATATTCATTTTAATGATATTTTCTGGGCTCCCAGAATCGAGATAAACAGGATTGTTTCCATACCTTCTGCATTCAACCAATGTGAAATAAACGGACGTTTTGACAACTTTGCTATTGCCGGTGGATTGACAGAAGGAGAGCATCGCGGTGATTTTTCCTTTGACGATACCGATCCATATAAAGTGATTGAAGGGGCATCGTACTCCCTGGCCGCCAGATATGATCCCAGGCTGGACCGTTACCTGGACAGCGTCATACAGATAATAGCCGCTGCCCAGGAACCTGATGGGTACCTAACCACCTGTGTAACCAACAAAGTGGAAAGGTTGTCGGGGTGGTGGGGGTCCTCCCGCTGGGAGAAGATCAACAGCCATGAATTGTATAACAGCGGACACATGTACGAGTCTGCTGTGGCTCACTATCTTGCAACAGGAAAAAGAACTTTCCTGGATGTAGCCATTAAAAATGCCGACTTGATTTGTGAAGTTTTCGGTCCGGGGGAAGGACAAAAACATGTTCCCTCGGGACATCCCATAGTAGAAATGGCACTGGCCAAACTGTATAAGGTAACGGGAGAGAAAAAATACCTTGACCTGGCCAGATATTTCATAGACGAAACAGGGCGGGGAACCGACGGACACAAACTTAACGCTTACAGCCAGGACCACATGCCCATCCTGCAGCAGGCAGAGATCGTCGGTCACGCAGTTCGTGCAGGATACCTGTATTCCGGGGTAGCCGACGTGGCATCGCTTACAAACGACCAGGAATACTTTAAGGCTTTGTGTCGTATCTGGGATAATATGGCAGGTAAAAAGCTTTATATCACAGGAGGAATTGGCTCTCGCTCACAGGGAGAAGGATTCGGTCCCGGTTATGAGTTACACAACCATAATGCCTATTGTGAAACATGCGCTTCCATTGCCAACGTGTACTGGAATTACCGTATGTTCCTGGCTACAGGGGATGCCAAATACGTGGATGTACTGGAACGTGCTTTGTACAACGGCGTAATTTCCGGGGTCTCACTAGGAGGAGACAATTTTTTCTATGACAATCCGCTGGAATCCATGGGGCAACACTTGCGTCAGACCTGGTTCGGGTGTGCCTGCTGCCCGGGGAATATTACCCGCTTTATGGCTTCTGTTCCCGGTTATTTGTATGCCGTGCAGGGAAAAGACATTTATGTGAACCTCTACGTTCAGGGGACTGCACAGGTAGAGACATCGGCAGGAGAGATTATTCTTGAACAGGTGACCAAACATCCCTGGGAAGGCAATATCAAACTTATCGTAAATCCTGCTGTAAAAACAGAATTCACACTGAAACTCCGTATACCGGGGTGGGCTCAGGATGCTCCCGTTCCTACCGATCTCTACTCCTTTGTAAACGGAAAAGGAGAGTACGCGGTTACCATAAATGGAAAGAAGGTGACCGGGAAACCCCAAAATGGTTATGTAAACATTGAAAGGACATGGTCTAAGGGGGATCTGGTTGAAATTGAGTTTCCCATGGAAGTACGTCAGATCAGGGCACATGAAGCAGTGGCTGATGACAGGGGAAAACTTGCAATCCAGCGCGGTCCCGTTGTATTTTGCATAGAAGGACAAGACCAGCATGACCACACGGTGTTCAACAAATACATACCTGAAAACACTCTTTTTACGACACATTACGACGATCAACTGCTCAATGGCGTTACAGTGCTTACAGGTACTGCAATGCAGGTAGGACCAGACGGTATGGAAGAAAAAGTGCCTTTTACCGCCATTCCTTATGCTACCTGGAATAACCGCGGCGCAGATGAAATGGCCGTCTGGATCCCCCAGGCTGCCGAATATGCCCGTCCTGTACCGGAACCTACCATTGCATCCCGTGCTTTTGCTGCAACCGCAGGACGCAGAAGCGACCAGGATGGTTTTTCCACTCAGACAGGAGCTATTGAAGAACTATCTGTCCCAGAGTTCGGGTTTAACGACCAGTGGGATCCCATCAACTCGGCAGACCGTTCCAAGCCGTATTTCTACTGGTGGTTGCGCTATGGAAGTGAAGAATCTGTAGGTTATGTGTTCGAAAAACCTGAGAAGGTGGGTAGTGTGGAAGTTTATTGGCTGGATTTTGACCACTATGACGGCAATTACCGTGTACCTGAAAGCTGGAAATTATACTATGAAAAAGACAACAGGTGGTTTCCGGTAGAAGCCCTGACCGAATATACTGTTGCTAAAGACCGTTATAATAAACTTGAGTTCAATCCCTTGATTACCCGTGCCTTAAAGCTTTCCGTAAAATTACAGGAAGGAGCATCCGGAGGGATCATTGAATGGAAAGTCAAATAATTGCAACTCTTTTTCTACTTTTGTGCTCGCATGAAAGGAGAAACTATTGCTATCGGGGTTGCTGTCCTGTGGACACTCAGTGCCCTTTTTTTTGAATATGCAGGAAAGAGGATCGGATCCATAAACCTGAACCTGATCCGTCTTGTCTGTGCTTTCTTAATGCTGGGATTCACCATGTTGCTGATAAACGGCAGTTTCATACCGGTGGGGGCCGACAAAGCCACCTGGTTCTGGATGTCTTTGTCGGGACTCGTGGGATTCGTGCTGGGAGATTATTTCCTGTTCGCCTCCTATACCATTATCATGGCCCGTTTCTCGCAGCTAATTATGACCCTTGCTCCTCCTTTTGCCGCCATCTTCGGATTCATACTGCTGGGAGAGAAAATGTCCTGGATTTCAGTGGCAGGCATGTTAGTGACTATTACCGGGATATCCATATCAATACTTAAAAAGCAGAATGGAACCCAGAACCGCCGGTTCCAGATGCAACTGCCGGTAAAAGGGGTGATTTTTGCCCTGATGGGTGCCCTGGGGCAGGGAGTAGGCATAGTGTTGAGCAAGCAAGGCATGCTCGCTTACCAGGAGGTATACACAGCGGGGAATGCCCTTTACATTCCCCTGGCTGCGACACAGATCAGGACCATCGTAGGGATGATATCCTTTGCCCTGATCATCCTGCTGAAAGGAGACCTGAAACGTTTCCTGCTTGTATTCAAGGACAAGAAAGCTATCAGGTCTGTGGTCAGCGGCTCGGTCTTCGGACCCTACCTGGGAGTGACTTTTTCCCTTATGGCCGTACAGCATGCCAACACAGCCGTGGCATCCACCATCATGGCAACCGTTCC
>MTKZ01055100.1_pt2 | contig 13052 bp, 10 predicted proteins | sample 1042781 | NCBI WGS metagenome assembly MTKZ01 (sample SAMN06212207, study PRJNA360539) | anaerobic digester metagenome | biome: Wastewater treatment plant; material: sludge; isolation source: anaerobic digester fed with sludge from wastewater treatment plant | place: Denmark: WWTP Viborg ...
AAAAGGCAACATTGTCGCCGCTCGATTGCCGGCGGCTTCCCCTTTGGCTAGAGCAGCCGCCAAAGGAGAAAATAATAACAAAACTATAATTAAAGTTAATGATTTTTCTCTCTTCTTAAAAATCTGGGTAATAGCCAGAAGGACTAGGGGGAGCTCAAAAAAATAAAGAACGCCCCTGCCGGGGATCATTCCGTAAGTTGCCTCGCTGACTCCTTTAGTAAAAAGAAACTCCAAAGAAAAGTAACCAAGATAATTTTTAGCAAAACGATTAACTATAAATGAAAGCTTATTGTTAAAAATTCTTTCTCTTTCGTAGGGTAACCCCAGAGTGACCGCTTCATATTGGCGCTCCGACAAACTTTGCCAATTTTTAGTTTGATTTAAAATGGAAGTATCTGCCACCCTTGTTTTTCCTCCCCACAAGAGAGTCAAAAAAGCCAAGAATAAAAAAACAGCAAAAACCGATAAGAACGAAAAATATCTCTTCGCTTTTAAAAAATCTTTTCTGAAGAAAAAAACCAAAATAAAAACCACTAAAGGAATGTAAAAACGCGGAGAATAATAAGTAAATAAATCTAACCCAAAAACAATTGCCGCCCAAAAAAAATACGGCCAATTTTTAAGACCTTTTAGAAATAACCATATCCCCAAAGAAAGGAAAAAAGTGTTTAAAGAAGCTTCAAATGCCCCGCGAGAAAGACTAATATGCCAAGGGCTAATCGCCAAAAAAAAGGCTGTGATATAAGCAAAATTATTATTTTCAACCTTCTCTTTTCCATAAAACTCTAACTCTTTAACTAATAAATAAACAGCCAATACGGCTAAACTGCCAAAAATAGCGCTGGGCAACCTCACCGCCAGTTCATTCAAACCAAAAATCGCAATAAAAGGAATCACTAAATAGGTATAAAGTGGTGAGCGAAAATCGCCAAAAGCCCGAGGAGTTATGGGCAATTTCTCTCCCCATTCATCTCTGCTAGTTTTCAATATTGAATAAGCAGTATAACCTTGAGAAATTTCATCCAAACTAAAACCGGCCGGAAACGAAGTTATCCGATAAACTCTGAGAAAAAATGAAAAAAGAAAAATAAGAGTCAAAATGACTCCGGTTGAGAAACGATTATTTCGTTGCCACCACATAAAAAGCCTCCTTCCCGTCTGGAAAATAAATTGTTGTTAAAAGTTCTGATTGTTTTGGATCAATGTCTTTTTTTGATATTCGTTCTGGAGGACCGGCAAATAGTGTTTTAGGTAGACTTCTATCCCTTGGCCAGTATATATCCCTGAATTGGTAATTATCATAACCCCTACCCTCCCCTAATGACCATTCATCCTTTTTAACTAAAAAAGCCTGGGGCTGATACTTTGCCGGATCATACTTTTCATAAAATAAGAAAAAAAGATAGGGACCCTGGTATGTTGTATCAATCACTACCTGATTATATTTATCTTTTAACGGAGAAACAAATTCAACCAATTGTTTATAACCATATTGCCATCCCGATGGGCCCTGGTAAGTTCTTAGAGGGGTGAGAAGATAATAACTTAACAGGTAATACCCAAAGGACCAAAAGAAAATGGTTAAAAATACGGCAATCGGGATAATTCTAAATTTAGACTTGCATCGACTATACCATTTGTTAATTCCTAAANNGCGAGAATTACCATCAGGGGATAAACCATTTCAAAAGCTCTTCTGGCATGAACCGGATCGCGAGTAATCACTGCCGGCAAGGGGGCCACCGCTAACCAGGAAAAGAGTAAGGCGGTTTCTTTCTTTTTTGATTTGATTAGCCAAATATTTGCCATCCCAACAACCAAAAGAATAACATCGGACCAAAACATCATCCCCATTCCGTAAATTTTCTGTCTGTCATCCGGCGGGCCTTTTACAAATAAAAACGAAGGTGAAAATTGATTAAAATAATGATCAATTACCATAAGGCCGTATTCGACCAGTTGATTATGATAAAGATTAAAGATGCCGGAAAAGATATCTTCTCTTTTCATCTTCTGTAAATATTCATCCGGTCTTTGATAGCCAAAGATGGTTGTCATTAGAATCTTCCCTTTCTGGCCCGAAGAAAGCATCGAAAAAACAAGTGGTAAACAGAGTAAAAAACCCAGTAAAAACGCTTTAATGGTTGGCTTTAATCTTTTTTTAATTTCTTTTTGATAAATAGCGGCGATTGCCAAAAGCAAAACCGGGACAAATAGCCTTTCCGAAAAGTAACTGTACAATGCCAGGCTGAAAGAAAATGACGATAGATAGATCTGCCACCTGCCTCCTTTTAACCATTTGTTAAAAGACCATAAACCAAGAATTACAAAAAATGATCCGAGAGCGACATCCCCTTGAGCACGAGTAAATTGTAAATGCCAGGGAGAAATCGCCAAAAGCATTCCGGACAGAATACTTAAAGAAATATTCCCGAACAAATCATTAACTAGAAGAGAAAAAAGAACTACTGACATTGCTCCGAAAAGTGAGGGTAACAATCTGATGCTGAATTCATTCAGTCCAAAAATCTTAATTACCGGAACCAGGAAATAAACGAATAGGGGGCATTTATAATCTCCCACCGACTTAAATTCCAAAGGAAGCTTCGTACCATACTCATCCTTTCCCGTTTGAATAACGGAATAGGCATTATAACCAAAAGCAGTTTCGTCCCAATTTAAGGATAAAGGGACTTGAGTAATTTTGTAAAATCTAAAAAAGAGGGCAACAACAAAAATTAATAAAAATATTATTTTTTTCATCCCCTAGTATCTACCAACTAAATATGGGTAGTGCAATAGCAAATAATGGAGAAAACGGGAATATTCAAAAACTAGCAAAATCAAGACTAACGCTTTCGTCCAATAATATTTTTTTTTATTGAAAAACTCAGTCACGCCCAAACCAACGATATAATACATCCCGATGATAAAGGGTAAGCGGGAAAATGTCTCATATTCTTCCCGAATTAAAATTCCTAATATTGGAAGCAATAAAACGAAAACCAAGATCTTGGAGCGATTTTTATAGCATAGATAAAAACCATAACCCAAAAAAGGCAACCATATCCAATAAATCGGTCCTGAATTCCTAGTTGATTTCTCGATGCTTAACTCTCCTTGGGTGAACAAAAAATGTGAGTCAAAAGATTCTAAATATCGTTGTCCAGCATCTTTCATAAAATAGGTAAACTTATTGATAAATATTTTTCCATAAATAGCTATTCCTGCCTCTTTGATCTGACCCCTAGTGAAATTTATCTCTGAAATAAAAACCGGAGAGTTAAACTTATAAAAATTTATTTCTGCTTTACTTAATCTTGAAAAATTAAAAAGTAAAGTCCATGGGGTCGGCGACATCAAAAACAGAAGAATAAAAATAATAATAGATAAATTCATCCGTCTAGCTTTCACCGTAAACCTCCAAGTAAATAAATATAGGGGTCCTTGTTACCTGGGGCTTTAACTAATCCCAATACTTTGATTCCTCTAATGGGTTCTTTTTCAATATTCCAATCTCCCGGAATCTCGTCTTTTTGAAAAGCTAAATAACAATTCCCCGGTTCAGCCAAGATTCTTTTTACCCCTTCAAGCCTATTCTCTTCTATAAGATGGCCAAAAAAGACATTCCCTAAACTAAAATTGCTAAAACCATTAGTAGTTTGGTTTTCTTTATCATCCTTAAAATTATTCAAAAACCAATTCGGGTCGGTTCCTGTCCAAAACAAATATCTTATTAGAATTGGCTCGTGAGAATTATTCAAAAAATAATTTCGACATATGGATTCGTTTTCATTGACTAAATTAATAGCTTCCTTATATCCAAAGTGCCAATAGCGAAACTGCTCTTGCGGATAGTGTTTAGTCAGCTCATGAAAATAACCGACCAGAGAATAAGTTAGAATCATAATGACTATAACCAAAAATATTCCTTTGATTTTCGCTGAAATCTTCTCAATTCCTATCGCGATTAAAACAACCAAAGGTGGAACCATTAAAAATAACCTGGTTGCTTGTTCACCTCCTCCAACTGTCAAAGCAGAGGCAATAGGAGCAATTAGTAACCAATTCAACCATATATTTGGTTTCTTCGACTCCTTTTCCAAGGAAACCAAAATCCCTGACAGTAAAAAAAATAATAAAATGATATAAATTTCTCCAAACCCTGGAACGGTATGCCTTGGATTGGGATCTCCGTTAAAAAATAAAAATTGAGGAGAGAAAGCAGTCAAATAATTTTTTAAGACAACTTTTGACCAGACAAAAAGTTTGTTATGAAAGAACCTTTCGGTTAAATTTTGAGGGTCAGCGCTTCTTTTAAGGATTATTTGCTCAATTAATTTTTGATCAGAAAAAATACTGATAAGTTTAAATCGAGAAACAGCTGGGCCTCGAAAAATTGAAAACGAAAAGGGAATTAAAATTAATATAAAAATTGCCAATGCGGGGACCAGCCGAACAAGTTGCGTCTTTAACTCAAATCTAAAAACAAAAAGTAAAATAATAATCCAGATTGAAGTAAAAACATTGGCCGTATTATAAGTATAAAAACTTAAGGCAAAACAAATGGCCGCACCCGAAAACCATATTGTTTTTTTCATCAATCCCTTAATAAAAGCGTATGTTCCAGCTAATATTAAAAAAAGCAGTAAGGTTACTTCAAACCCGGCTCTGGAATAATGCAAATGCCAGGGAATTATTGTCATAATTAGGGCTGCCCACATAGCTACTTTCTTATCTTTTTCAATTAATCTTACCAGGAGATATAAAAAAACAATATCCAATATTCCCCAAAAAGCGCTGGTTAGCCTAATCCCCCATTCATTCAAACCAAAAATAGCCACGAAAGGAATAGCGCTGTATATAAAAAAAGGGGCCCGTGATTCGGAAAAAGATTCAAGATAGACCGGCAAAAAATTGCCCCGGTAATCCTTTCTTGTTTTGAGCAAGGAATAAGCCTGATAACCAACGTCTAGTTCGTCTCCAAAAAGCTCAAGCTGATTAAGCCGATAGATCCGGAGACAGATGGCCAAAACTAAAACTACCAAAAAAAATAAGGTTTCTGGGGAAAAAACCTTCCTTAGGCTGAATTTATTGCTCATCTTTATAATTATACCTTTTGCGTCAGTTTTTGGCTTGAGTCGTTTCTCAAGAAATTCAAAAAAAATATTAAAAATAATAAAAGTAACAATGCCGAAAATATTCTTGTGAAAATAAGATCATTAGACTCAATAACCGACCTTAGCAAGGGCCAATCGGGATAATACCAAAGATGATATAAATTAAGCCAATGTAAAAGACTTACCAAATTATAAAATAAGAAAGGAAGTCCGGAAAGAGCAACTAAAACCGCCATATACGGAAAAGCAGGGTATAAATAGCGCTCATGCATATTGGTCATGAATAAGAATGAGGCAAAAGAAATAAGAACAAAACTTGCCATAATACTATTAATCGAAAATTTTGTTTTAATTAACTTGATTAAAATTGTTAGATAGAAAAAAGCAAAAAAAAGATACCCCCAATTTCGATAGCTTAAACCAATAAACCATCCCTCGTCTGTCCGAGAGAAATCAATTCCAAAAATTAATCCCCAAAAATTAAAAGCATTAGCAGTTAACATGTTTCCTTGTCCTCCTAAAATTCTAGTCCTGTACAGATCAATCAACCATTTAATTGGACTTTTATAGCTAAACGGTAAGCTTAAGATAACAAAAAGTAAAAAAACAGAAATAAGGCTTAGGATAGCTTTTGGTTGAGTTCTAAATTTCTTCCAAAGAACAACTAACATCAAAGGAATAAAGATTAGTAAAGAAACCTTAAAATAAAAAGAAAATAATATCCAAAAAACTCCCCAAAAAACATTTTTTTTAATCAATAATAAATAAACCCCTAATAAAAAAAGAAAGTTGATTAGGCTATCGGTTTGCCCCCAAATGCTGGAATTATAAATTACAACCGGATTAAAAAGAAATAGGCTGGCAGCTAAAAGCGGCTTTCCCCATATTTTTTTCTTTTTAAACTTTAAGTTACCAATGAAAAGATAAATTAAATATCCAATTCCCAGATCTGTTAAAATTGACGGAAGCTTAACCAAAGCCGGAGGCAAATTCTTTTGTACAAAAGGGATTATGTTTGAGGGAAAAAACTGAACCGCCAAATTAATCTTCCAAAAAGTATCCTGCAACCAGAAGTTTATTTTACTCATAATTGCCCAAAGGTACATTGTTCCCGGTGGTTGATTTGGCCAAGATACGCCCCAAAAAGTAGCACCGTAAAACCTTTTTGGCCCGTATTCCCAAAATTTTTTTCCCCAATCAAGATGATTGCCTAAGTCTGGATGATAAGCTCCAAAAGAAAAATAAATTCTTATAATAAATGACAATATTAAGATCAATAATATTTTTTTATTCATCTGAAAATTTTTAAAAGATTTATTTTCTCCGGCAGTGGACAGGAGGTATTATTGCAAAGAATATTAAAACGATTTACGACTACCCAGATATTAAAAATAAAGGAAAATAATAGACAAACAACAATCATCGCTTTAGTCAATTTAATTAATCGTTCATCTTTAAAAATCATCAGCAAGATTGAAGGCAGAAGAAAGATAAATAAAACCGGCCGGAAAACTTTTGACTGAACTAAATAATTTAGTTTCCAAAAAGGGTTCTCTAAAAGATCAATATTAGCAAGGCTTAAAGGGACAAAGATAGCTATTTGAAAAAATGAAGGATTGTTAATAATTTCCTTTATCAAAAGGGCAAGAGAAATTGCCATAAAAGGATAAATCGGATAGCGATACCAAGTCAATTGATCATGCTTTCCTCCCGAAATTACTGCTATTAGTAAAGTAAAAATAAAAGAAAAAACAACTATTTCCTCCCCTTCGGATCTATTTTTTTTAAAAGCCAAGCTCCATAATGATAAAAACCCAAGAACAATCATTCCGTCTAAAAATATCTCGACGCTGAACCCGGGATTTGTCAGTATATAGGCCAGAGAACTCCAGCCAGCCGGTCTTGAAGACTGATATAAAAATACTTTTAAAAATAAAGACCAGTCCCATAAATGTCCATAGGCAAAGAAAGACGCCAAAAATATTAAACTACCACAAATTAGACTGATAATCCCCTCTTGCCATCTTTTCCGCCAAATCAGCAAAAAGAAAAGAAAGAAAACCAATAAATATCCGGTAGGCTTCGCTAATCCGGCAATAGAAGCTAAAAAAATTGATAGAATTAAATACCTTATTTTCCACCGTTCAAAATATTTAAGATATAGCCATAAGATAAGAAGAGAAAGCATGGCAATCAAATTTTCCGGAACCGCCAGGCGGGAACCGAAAACTACCGTCGGTATTGTTGCGTAAATTAAGAGTGATATAACTCCCAATCCATACCCAAAAAGTTTTTTAGCCACCAGGAAAGTGAGAATCATTGTCACTAAGGAAAAAAACAATGAAGGAAGTCTAATTACGAGAGGAGAAATTACCGTAAAGTTCGGCTGTTTGTAAAGTTTGGCTATCCCTCCGACAATCAAACTGAATAATGGCGGCTCATCTAGCCAAGGCTTGATTAACCTGACACCAATACCGCCGCCGCTTGGTCCCGGATTGGGGGCTACTCCACGCCAATAAACATTATTTTCGCCGTAGACCGGAATATCGTTCCAGGAAATCGGTACTCCTTCCTCAATCAAAGAAAGACCCGACCAAACAAAAAGATATTCCTCTGCGTGGCCGGTGAAAGGGTAATACTGATATTTCCACAATCTCAGAAAAAATCCGATCGAAAGAACAATAACAAAAACGCCTGTCTTTGCCCATCGATTTAATAGCAAACTACGCCAAGCACAAACAAAAGACAACTTTTTTTTAAAAAAAATATATTTGTTTTTCATTAACGGTACTTGTTTTGATTAATTAGAGTTCCTCATTACTTAAACTTCTCAAAAGATAAAAAACAGGTTCGTGTGAATTAAGATAAACCTTATCAATAACCTTTAACCCAAAAGGTTCACTCTTTTCCAAATCACCTCCGAAGTCGTTCCTTCCTGCAAGAACAAGAATCTTCTCGCTATTCCCCTTTGCTCTCGCCCCTAAAAGAATCGATTTTAAGTAAGAGTCGGTTAGACCGGTCCCGATTTGTCCAAAATAAAATTTATTTAACCTTTTCCCGTCAAACCATTCATTACTGATATCCTGAAGTTCTCTGGGATTAAACTTTTCCGGATTGTATTTCGTCCAGAATAAAAAGAAAATTAATGGCGGTTCGTAAGAGTTGCTAATGATCACCTTATCGTAACCGGATTCATTCTTGGCCACCAAATTAATTGCCTCCTTAAAACCAACTTGCCAAAATTTTTCTGCATCAATTGGAAAATGGTAAAAATAAATATGTAGGTAATAAACAAAATTCAGACAAACAAGAGTTAAAACAAAACCGGCCGAAATTACTTTTAATTTTATGCTTTTGAACCAATCCATCACTTCAAAAAAACCCAGACTGATGAAAAAAGTTAAGGGAATTATGCATAAAAAAAGACGGGTCGCGTGAGTTCCGCCGTCAAAAGTAATCGAGGAAGGCAAGGGGGCAATGATAAAGTAGGTCAGCAATAAAAGCGCCTCCTTAGGTTGAATTATTTTCTTTTCCTTATTTTTGATGATTAGGTAAGATTTAACAACGCCCAAAATCAGCAATGGAGCCGTAACTACTAAGAGATTGCCCATTCTCCCGACACCTTGTCTTAAATTCGGATCGCCTGAAATAAAAAGAAAGTTCGAAGAGTATCCGGAGAAATAATTAGCAATAATCTCCCAAAACCAAAAGAGAGGTTTGTTATGAAAAAGGTATGAGATAGCTGCCGGACTCATCCCGACTTTCTGAACCCGATCATGAGTACTGTCAATTAACCTTTGCCTGTCTATCTCATATTTTAAATTAGAATCATAAAAAATATTGATGTAGGAAAAACGAAACATACTTCTCCCGGCTAAAGAATCTCTGATAAAAGGAAAAACCATTAACAAAACAAAAACTCCGCTTAAGGCAAATTNNATCTCTTTTCGGTATATTAAAAAGGAAAAAAAACCAAGAAGGGGAACAAACATTCTGGCCGTAGCGTATGCATAAAACGTTAAAGAAAAACATAATAAAGACAATATATAATCTAGATATGACTTTTTTCTTGTAGAAAGCAAAAATAGCCAGAGACCCAAAGTTAGGAGGAAGAAAAAAAGTGAAACTTCAAAACCTGCCCGACTATAAAAAAAATGCCAGGGTAAGATAGTTAAAAAGAGAGTTGCAATAATTGAAAAGTAGTCATTTTTGCTGATTTCTTTTGCCAAAAGAAAAAAAGAGAATAACCCCAATATTCCAAAAATTACCGCCGGCAATCTTACCCCCCATTCATTCATTCCAAATAACTTAACTGTGAAAGCCGCTGAATAAATATATAATGAAGCCCTAAAATCGGCAAACGAATGAAAGGAAACCGGAAATTTACCGCCGAAATAATCTCTCCCTGTCTTTAGAAATGAATACGCCTGATAACCAAGATCGGCTTCGTCAAAAAAAAGTGAAGGTGGAATCCTGTCAACCTTGTAAGCCCTTAAAAGAAACCCCAAAATAAATACTAAACAAAAAATAATTTTTTTCATCTTCATTTTTTCATCTTTAATCTCTGCCCAATCAAAGTAATAAAAAAAATTAAGTAATGTCTCAGCCTCCCATAATATATTTTACTTGAAGGAATAAGCCGTTTCCATTGGTCATCCTTCTCGGCTAAATTTCTCCCGCTTGCACCATGCTCGTGAATGACCTGAGCCTGAGGAAAATAGAATATTTTAAATCCGGCTTTCCGCGCCCGGCGGCAATAATCCAAATCCTCAAAATACATAAAATACCTTTCGTCCAAAAGCCCAATTTTATCAACTACTTCCCTGGAAATTGCCATCGCTCCTCCGCTGACCGCCTCCACCACCATTGGCATTCCCGAATTTGGAGTAAATTTGGAAAAGCTGCCTTTTCTTCCTAACCAAAATTCCTCAACCGCTCTTTTTGCAGTGGGTAAGTTAAAAACCGAACCCTGAACCGAACCATCTGGATTAAGCATTTTTAAACCGATGATTGCCGGTCTAACTTTCTTTTCAAACTCCAGTAGTTTTTCTAAAGCCCCCGGTTTAACTTGAGTATCCGAATTAAGCAATAACACTACTCCGCCCTCGAACTGCCGAAGTCCCTGATTAACCGCTTTCGCAAACCCCAAGTTCTCCTTATTTTCAATCAAAGACAATTTTATTTTACTGTCTTTATTCTTTGACTTTATGAACTTTATAAACTTCCTAACCTCCTCCGCCGAGCCTTCATCTGAAGCATTATCTACAACAACTATCTCTTTCCTAATTTTTTGAGATTCCTCAGTAATGGAAGATAAACACTTTTTAAGCTGTTTTTTGGTATTAAAACTAACAATAACAATTGTTAAATCCATTGTTGCTTCTCAGAAGTTAATTATTAAATATCTTTTTTTATCGATGCGCCTTTTTAAAATAAATTCCTGGAAAAAATCTAGAAATTCTAGCTAAATTTGTTTCCGAAATAATCACCAGCCCAAAAAGAAAAAATAAAATATTTTTTTGGGCAAACCAAAAAGTCTCCCCCCCCAATAACCTAATTTAATAAAAGAAAAATAATTTACTGCTAGGATAAAACCAATTAAATATATTACTACCAAAGTTCTTCCTTTCAGTTCTAAAAATGGTAAAAAAAGAAATACCCAGGAATAATACCAGCTCTGAACCAATCTTATGCGCTGAATGGACAACAGCAGAGGCACAACTAAGGCCAACATTTTTAAGAATAACTTTCTTTTATCTTTGCTTAGGAAAAGTAATGGAAGAGCGATAACCGAAAAATATTTTACTAAAACAGAGGCCGCAAAAGCAAAAAAAGCTTTTACCGGATGGCGACCTTGCAGAAAATAAATAAAAATAACAAACAAAAAAATCATCAAAAGATCATTGTGGGCATTCATTAATAGTTCTAATACCAAAAAAGGGTTAAAGAACCAAAGACTGAAAGTATTTTTGTCTTTGGTAATTTTAAAAATCAAACTCCCTGTCAAATAAAATACAACTGCATTCATTAGCTTTAGGCCAAAAAAATTTAGCAAGAATCTTCCTCCGGAAAATAAAATTACCGGAATAAGCGAGTAAGAAAGGGCGACTGGACCATAGGTATAAGTAAACTCAATATTACGCATGAAACCCAACCAAAGATCTGAAGACATAAATTTTTCCGGTGGTATTTTATAAGGATTGGCGTGATAAGCCATAATCATCTTTGCCGAAAAAATATAGGTAAAAAAATCAGCAAACAAAAAAGGATAAGAAAAAGAAAAAGCTAATGTCGTTAATACCGCGATTACAAAAAGTGATTTTATTGACAATCTTTTAACCAATCTAGAGAAGAGAGTTGCAAGTTGAAGAATAAAAAGTGCAAAAATTAAAAAAATATAAATTTCGGCAAGCATTCCCCTATTGGCGCTACAAAAGTCAATCAACCACTTAAGCTCCATTAAGAAAGGGCGTGTTTGGGCTAACATCAACAAAAGAGCGTAGTCAAGCCAAAAATAGGAATAAAGACAAAAAACAATTGATAAAAGTACCAAGAGGCTTTTATAAAGCAAAGCTGCCCCTTTTCCTAAAATAAGACTAAAGACAATTTTTCTTTTATCATCTTTATCTTCCTTGCGAATAGTCCTTAAGAAAGATTCAGTTTTAGATAGGTTCAGTTTTCTATTCATTTCTCTCCAACTATAAAAAAGGTTTTTTGCCCTGATTGAAGACTGGGAATTTCGGCCAAATTGGCTACCTGACCGCTTCCACCGATGGAGGTTAAAACTAATCCGTTTTCAGGAAAAGGTTCTTTTTCCCTCACCCAAAACTCTGGCTTCTCATGGGTAAAGTATACCTCTTTAAAAAACTGCATCTCGGATTTATACGACCGAAAATCATTATCCTCAATAAAAGCAGACTTCCCCGTTTCTTTTGCAAGATCAGCCAAGATTTTAAAAGCTGAGTCAAAGTTTGGCGAAAAATCGCCGCTGATTCTTTTCGGGTAAGGATTGAAATACCAGCTGGCAAAGTCGTAGTAGGTAGCCAAAAGAGCTGCGCCAAAAAAAATCATAATGAAACCTCTCAAAATAATCGGCTTAATCTCGGAAAGTTTTTTAACTCCCAAGGTAAAAATAATCGTTGCCAGGGGAATATAAACCATCAGCCGACTGGCCCGGTAAATTGACCCAACGGTCATTAATAAAAATGGCGTTAATGCCAAAGAAATCAAAACAAAATAATATTCAGGTCTTTTTTCTTTAACCATCTGAAAAAGACCTAAGAAAAATAAAAAAAATGTCGGAGCTAAAAATATTCCATGCCTTGTAGTAGAGTGAGTCAACATTGAATCACCTTTTACAAATAGGAAAGAAAAATCAAAGGAAGAAAAGTAGATCAAAGCCGATTCATAAAAAGATGCAAATTTATTGGAAATAACCGCCGGATCATAAATCGCTCCTAAATAATGAATATTAAGCCATTTTAACGGTAGTACAAAAGGCATTATCCCAAGTAAAAACAACATCATTGGCTTAAAAATATCCTTAAATTGCTTCAGATTTCCAGTTACTGCATTTTTTCTTTTTCTAAGAGTATAGGAGCGAAAAAACAAAAAAAGTAAAGAAAGACCAAGATAAACAGGAATCAAAGCCCTTGCCCCTTTATATGCATATATATCGATACCCAAAAAAATACCGGAAAGGAAAACTTTATAAATTTTAGGTCTTTGGCTGAAGGCAAAAAGAAAATACAACCAAAGAATAAAAAACGGTAAAATGGCGATGTTTTCAAGAACAAGATGGCTTTGAATTAAGATTGAAGGTGAGCTAAAAAAAAGAAGTAGTCCTGCTAAACTCAAAAGTTCGGAGAAAAACAAACGCAAAAGCCGCCAAAAAACCAAACCGCTTACCAAAGCAAAAATTACACTTACTAA
>MTKZ01125554.1_pt2 | contig 13048 bp, 8 predicted proteins | sample 1042781 | NCBI WGS metagenome assembly MTKZ01 (sample SAMN06212207, study PRJNA360539) | anaerobic digester metagenome | biome: Wastewater treatment plant; material: sludge; isolation source: anaerobic digester fed with sludge from wastewater treatment plant | place: Denmark: WWTP Viborg ...
TTTGCACGGAGAAGTGTCACACGACCGGTTTCAAAGAAGAGATGATTAAAGCGGTCCACGAGCACAAGAAGTAACTGAAAAACCGATAGATTCTTTACTATCTGTCACTTGACATATTTATTCTCGTATGGTTAATTCATAGCTTATGGAAGAGTTATCCCGGGCGCTTGACAAATGGGACAGGAAAAGCGTTTTTCTGCTGAGAATCGATTACGGTTACCCGGTCCCCCTTAAGGCCGACCGCACGATCGACTGTTCCGCGGTCCCTCCATCGGATGTGCTGGAAGCGGCTCCGGCGTTTGCCCGTCCCGCCGTATGCCGGATCGTTTCTCCCCAGTTCGCTTTCTCGTCAAGAAGGAGGACGAGGGAGGGAGGCGGAGCGTCCGCCGTTCCTCTCCGTGATTCGGCGGTGATCATCGAGACGAGGTTCCCGAAAACCTTCAGGAGCGTCAGGGACTACCTCGAAAAAGAGAATGTCCGTCATACATCCTACGAAGCAAGACACGACGGCTCGCTTCCGCCCCTCTACAGGCAGCTGAGGCCGGGAAGCGACCTTTTCGAGCTTCATCTGTCCAGGGAATGGGAGACAGGGCTGTGCATGGCGCGCGGCACGTCGGTCATCGTCGAGGCGGGTTCGCTGATCTCCAAAAGCGCGGAACCGGTCGCGGCGGGAGCTCTGGCGAAGGAAATGGGGATAACGACGGGAGCGGCCGCGTCGTACCTGAGATGGATGGAAGACGCCGCGCTGGTCAGGAGGGTCGGAAAAGGATACCTGCTGAGGCACGAAGGGCTCTACCTTCTTTTCCGGGGCCGCCCCGAGCGTCAGGCCCGCGAGCGGGTCGTGAAAAAGAGCGACCCGATGGACCTTGACTGAATTGAAAGAGCGTACATCTTTTTATTGTTGACGGACACCGGAGGTCCACCATGTGCGGAATAGTCGGATACATCGGGCCGCGATCGCCCCTGCCGATCCTCGTGGAAGGGCTCAAAAAACTTGAATACAGGGGTTACGACAGCGCGGGAGTGGCGCTCATTGGCGGTAAAGGCCTGAACACCGAAAGAGCGGCGGGCAAGATGGTCAACCTGGAGGAAAAGCTCGCCCTGAAGAAGCTCGAAGGCGACTACGGGCTCGGACACACCAGGTGGGCGACCCACGGAAGGCCCACCGAGGAGAACGCCCATCCTCACACTGACTGCGGCGGCGACATCGTCGTCGTCCACAACGGGATCATCGAGAACTATGTCGAACTGAAAAGCGCTCTCGAGAAAAAGGGGCACAAGTTCCGCACCGAGACCGACACCGCTGTGGTCGCCCACCTTCTCGAGGACGAGGGAAGCGATCTTCCTTCGGCTATGAGGAGCGTGTGCGGCAAGCTAAAGGGGATTTTCGCCCTCGCGGTGGCCTCTCTGCGCGACAGAGGGAAGATAGTGGTGGCGAGGATGGGGCCGCCGATAGTGATAGGCGTCGGGGACAAGGAGAACTTCGTCGCCAGCGACATCCCGGCGATCCTTCAGCACACCAGGAACATAATCTATCTTGAGGACGGCGAGATCGCGGTCATAAAGGCGGAAGAGATCGGGATAACCGATTTCGCGGGAGAACCGAGAACCCGTCTTCCGCAGAGGATAGCCTGGGATCCGATCCAGGCCGAGAAGGCCGGCTACAAGCATTTCATGCAGAAGGAGATATTCGAACAGCCGAGAGCCCTCAGGGACACTCTTGTGGGAAGGATCTCCATAGAGACGGGGAGCGTCCACCTCGAGGAACTCGCGCCGCTCTCCCGGGAACTCAAGGAGACAGGGAGCCTTAATTTCGTGGCTTGCGGGACATCCCTCCACGCCTCGCTCTGCGGCAAGTTCCTGGTCGAGAACCTCGCCAGGATCCCCTGTTCCGTCGATTACGCGTCAGAGTTCAGGTACAGGGAGCCGGTCATCGATCCGAGGGACATTTTCGTCTTCGTAAGCCAGTCGGGCGAAACGGCGGACACGCTCGCGGCGCAGAGAGAAGCCAGGATCAGGGGCGCGAAGACCCTCGCGATCTGCAACGCCGTCGGATCGATGCTTACAAGGGAGGCCGACGGGACAGTTTACACCCACGCGGGTCCCGAGATAGGCGTCGCCTCGACCAAGGCTTTCACCACACAGCTCACCGCGATAGCCCTTCTCGCGTGCCACCTGGGGGAACTGAAAGGGACTCTCCCGCAGGAAGAAAGAAAAGAATTCCTTTCAGCCCTTCAGCAGCTCCCCAAGCTTGCGGAAAAAGCGTTACGCCTCGAGAAGCAGGTCGAGAAGATCGCGAAGAACTATTCGAAATATAACAACTTCCTTTATCTGGGCAGGGGCGTCCATTACCCGATAGCTCTCGAAGGCGCGCTCAAACTCAAGGAAATATCCTACATCCACGCCGAAGGCTATCCCGCGGGCGAGATGAAGCACGGCCCCATAGCTCTGATCGACGGGAACCTGCCGGTCGTGGCGCTCGCGATGAAGGACCACGTCTACGACAAGGTGGTGTCCAATCTCGAGGAAGTCAAGGCGAGGGATGGGAAGGTGATCTCGATAACCCAGGCGAAAGACGAGAGGCTAGAGAGGACTTCCGACTGGATAATGGAAGTTCCTGCGACCCTGCCGCTCCTGCAGGCTATACTGACGATAATCCCTCTCCAGCTCCTGGCGTACCACATAGCGGTGCTGAGGGGCTGCGATGTCGACCAGCCCAGGAACCTCGCGAAAAGCGTGACGGTGGAATGAAATGATAATAGCTGTAGCGTCTTCGGACAAGAACATCGATTCGAAAGTGAGCGGGGTCTTCGGCAAAGTCCCCTTTATCTTCGTCGCCGACACGGAAAGCCGGATCGTCAAGATCCTCGACATCTCGAAAATCGCGGCACTTCCTTACGAAAGCGGGAAAGGCGCAGCGGAGCTGCTCATCAGGATAGGAGCGGATCGCGTAGCGGCGGTTTCGATCGAAGAGGAACCCCGCGAAATCCTTGCCGGTAAGGGGATCGCGGTCTTCTCCGGAGCGTCGGGGACCGCGAGGGAAGTGATCGACCGGATCGCGACGGGAGGCCGCATTGAAAACAAATAAGACATCATTCCTCGCAGCGTGGGCGGCCAAGGTTTCGCTGATCTGCGCTCTTCTTCTTCAATCAGCTTCATCGGCCCGCGCCTCATCGCCTTACGGAGAGGCGGCGGACAAGTATCCGTCGGGAGTTGTTATTGAACGACAGGATGCCGGGAGGGGAAGCGGTCTCATCTTCCTGAAATGGAGGGCGGTGGATCCCCTCTCCGAAACCGGGGTGAAGATCCAAGAGAATTATCAGGGGAACCGTTTATTCCTCGCGAGCTTCACGCGGGAAGTTGGCTTGAAAAAGATCAGGTCCGTCGAGGACGGGGAGCTGTCCTTCCTGGAAAAAATCCCCGACAATGGTTTCCTCGTCAAGGCTACAAGCAGGGGTCTCGCGCGGCTCATGAGTCTCGAAGGATTCAGAAGCGTTCTAAAATATGAACCCCAAGACAAGATAGATCCGGCGCTGCTCTCCGGAACCTGGAGAGAACCGGTCGTCATCGAGGCGCTGCTCGCGAGAGGGGAAAGCCCGGCCTCCCTGGTCGAAGAGACGAGGTCCCAGTTCTTCCTTGGAATGCTGGGACACGAAGAGGAGGGGATCAGGCTCAGATGGCTGGTCCAAAGTGAGAGCCTCGCCGAATTTTCCAGGAAACTTGCCTCGCGCGACGAGGTGGTACTCGTTTCGCCGTTCTTCCTGCCGGGGGTCCTCAACGACGACTCCATCTGGGTCATCCAGAGCTACGACACGGCGAACAAGCGGAACTACGCGCTTTCCGCGACGCTCTTCAATCACGGCCTGCTCGGGCAGGGCGAGATCGCGGGAGTTTCAGACAGCGGCCTCGACAATGACATGTGCTACTTTTCCTACGGCGAGAACGGGTACGCGGAAGCTTCATACCCGTCTCTCCCCGCGGCCGGGCCGCTCGACCTGTCGAAAAAAGTGATAGGCTACGCGGTGCTTCCCGGAGCCTCGGCCTACGACAACAACGCCACCTGCGGAGGGCCGGTCCAGTTCCACGGTACGCACACTTCAGGGAGCGTCGTGGGCGACAACTTCATGAACATCGCCTCTCAAAGCTCGGCGGGCCACGACACGGGAGACGGGATGGCTCCGATGGCGAAACTCTATTTCCAGGACGCCGGCGACGACACCAGCGGCTGTCTCACCGGCCTCGCGAACGACTACGGTGATATCTTCGGGCAGGCTTACAACGCCGGCGTGAGGGTACACTCGAACTCCTGGGGGTCTTCTTCCGGAGGGCAATACACCACGGAGGCTTCAGAGGTGGACCGGTTCCTCTACGACAACGAGGATTTCTCCCTCTTCTTTGCCGCGGGCAACAGCGGGCCTTTCACCGGAACGATCGATTCTCCGGCGTCCGCGAAGAACTGCGTCGCAGTGGGGAGCGTCGTCTCGGGTTCGATCGGCTCTGATGCGGTCTCTGATTTTTCATCGAGAGGGCCGGCCGCCGACGGAAGGGTCAAGCCGGACATCATGGCTCCCGGCGAAAGCATAGTCTCCGCGTCCGGTACGATAAGTTCTTCGGACCGCAACTGCGGGTTCAAATGGCTCAGCGGAACTTCCATGGCCACGCCGACCGCGGCGGGTGGAGCCGTCCTTTTGAGGAACTATTTCACAGAAGGATTTTATCCTCGCGGAGAGGCGGACCAGGCCGATTCCTTCTCTCCGAGCTCGAGCCTCATTAAGGCGGCCCTGATAGCGGGGGCGATGGATGTCGGAGGCGCGGACATTCCCAACGTGATGGAGGGCTGGGGGAGGGTCAACCTCGACCGGTTCGCCTTTTTCAGGAACGACGACAGGGACACCCTCAGGCCTGCAGCTTACGACGTGAGGAACGAGGCGGGGCTGACCGACGGGGAAGAGATGGTTTTCGAAGTGGCCCTCAATCATGCGGGCCCGCTCAAGATCGTCCTTGTGTGGCTCGATCCGGAAGGGACTCCGATGTCGTCGAAGGCGCTTGTGAACGACCTCGATCTTGAAGCGGCGTCACCTTCGGGAGAGATCTTCAGAGGCAACAACTTCGTCCAGGGGACTTCCGTGTCGGGAGGGCAGGGCGACAACAAGAACAATGTCGAGGGGATCTATCTTTCGGATGCGGCGCAGGGCACATGGCAGGTGAAGGTCAAAGCCTCCGACGTGAACGGTACCCCCAGGCAGGACGATTCCGAGAGGCAGGGCTTCGCGCTCGTTATGATCAAGACTTCCTCTCCTTCGCCCGAAGCCGCTCCCTCCGGACTCGAAGCGGCTGACGAAGGGGAGGGAGGGATAAGCCTTTCGTGGAACGCTGTCGGCGGAGCAGATTCCTATTCGGTATACAGGATCACCGGAACGGCCCCCGGTTCTCCCGTGACGTTCATCGGCGGATCTGCGACCACGACATTCACGGACATGAGGGCCCACGGAGGCTATCTTTACACCTACTTCGTGAGGGCCGCGACCGGCAATTTTGAAGGGCCGGCTTCTGAGAAGGTCACCGCGACAGGCAGCGGAGACTGCTCACTGAGACCTCGTTTCGCGGGAGTGCTCAGCGCTGCGAACGACGACGATACTCCCGGCTGCGACATTGTTCTCGACTGGGGAGCCGCGGAGCCGAGATGCCCGCTTTATCCCGGGATCAGCTACAACGTTTACAGGGACGACTCGCCGGATTTCGTTCCCTCGCAAGGGAACAAGATCGCTTCAGGCGTAGGAGCCCTTTCTTTCAGGGATTCGACGATCCCCTCCAGCAACACCTACTACTACATCGTCAGGGCGGAGGATTCCGCCGGCAACGAGGACGCCAACATCGTCAGGATAAACGCCATGCCTTTCGGCGAGCCCGTCTCGACGGGAGACTGGACCGACGACGGGGGCGACGCTCTCGCGCTCATGTCGCTTGAGTCGCCGTGGAACGTGAACGACGCGCGCAACCACACCCCTTACGGAAAATATTCTTACAGCATAGCGGACAAGGGGCTTCCCTACCGTTCCAACTCGTGCTCGTCGCTGGCGACGCCTCTCCTGGAACTCAGGGGCGACACTCCGGAGCTGAGCTATTCGGTAAGCTACAACCTCGAGAACGGCTGGGACGGAGTGGTCGTCGAAATCTCCGAGGAAGGGGCCGATTGGGTCCCCCTGACGCCGTCGGAAGGTTATCCCGGAAGCTTCGCCTACACGGGGACGCCCCCAGTCAACAGGTGCGGGATCGTCTCCACTCGCGGAGCATTTTCCGGGCCGAAGGTCAACGACGGGCTGACCGCGTGGATCCTCTACACGCACGACCTGTCCGCCTACAAGGGAAAAAAGGTGGCGGTCAGATGGCGCTTCAGTTCCGACCCGGCTTCCGAATACGAAGGTTTCTTTATCGACGACATCAAGATAACCGGTGTTTTTCTGCCGTCGCATTGCGAAGGCTCGCTTCCGAGCGTCTCTTTCGACCGGGCGAGCTACGGCTGCTCGGACGCAGTTACTGTGAGGGTCTACGACGGCAAGAAAAAGGGCGCGGGAGAACTCGAGGCTCTCGTATCGAGCGACACCGAAAACACACCCGAGACGGTGGAGGTCCTGGAAGATCCGGCCTCGTCCGGTTATTTCTACGGATCGATAATGACCGAAGACGCGGCGCCGTCTCCGAACGGCAGGCTTTCCGTAAGCGACGGCGATGCGGTCCGGGCTTCCTACGGCGGCGTGGCGGCGGAATCCCTGGCCGACTGCGCGGCGCCTACGCTGACATCCTCCTCGATGGTATGGCTTTCGGCGACATCCGTAAGGTTTAATTTCACGGCGGACGAGGATGTCACGGCGGTGGTCAGGTACGGCATGGGGGACTCGCTAGACATGACGGTCGAGGACGATCTTGTCTCTTCCTCCCACAAGGTGGAGATCTCAGGCATGCAGGCGTGTTCCGGATACAGCTACCAGATAACCGTCACCGACGTCGCTGGCAATACCCTGGTCGGAAAGACAGGCACATTCGAGACGAAGGGATGTTTTCCCGCCCCCCGGATCACCGGAGTGAAGAAGATGTCAGATCCCTTCAGGCTCGTTGTCACGGGGACCGATTTCGCCGCCGACGCGGTGGTAAAGATCAACAACATTCCCGTGCCGGAGACAAAGTTCAGGTCCTCGGCGAAGCTGGTGGCGAAGAAGGGCGCGCTCCTCAAGGCGATGGTCCCCAAGGGCGAGACGGTCGAAGTCACCGTCCAGAACGTTGACGACGTCACGCAGTCGGAGAAATATTATTTTACGAGGTGAAAATGAACAGAGATTGGGTGTTATTCAACCTGAAAGAAGCAGAAGAGGAACTTCACAGAACTATCGCTGAAATAGAAATGATGAAGAATATGATAATGGAGAGTTTTTTGTCGCCATGCAACATATGTACAATCATCTCAATACAGCCTGGAATTCAAAAGATGAAAGCACCGCAAGAGTGGAGAACGAAGCCGATAAAATGTTTTTCGAGTGGCGAAAATATCCAGCCGATATAGATATGGAATAAAGATAATCTTTGAATAATAGAATATGGTGCCGTGCGACGAATTTACTTCGCGCAAAGACACATTCCCTGCCGGGGGAGTGTTCAGCGCAGCGAGCATACGAGCGGAGCGCCTAAGAGAGGATAGGATAGCTCCTCTCTTTGGGAAGCGTCAGCGATCTCATCCCTTCAACACCGCCAGCGGCCTCATCTTTGCGACGACCTTTGCGAGCTTCGCGCCCTCGACGACCCTGATCACCTCGTCTATGTCCTTGTAGGCCTGGGGGGCTTCCTCCTTGATGGTGTGCCTGTTTTCGCAGATGAGGGTGATACCCTCCATCGAGCGGTTGAACTCCTCGTCGGTTATCGCGCCCTCTCTAAGGACCTTCCCGTCGCGGTGGCGCACCTTCCCGGCCGCCTGGGTCCTGCTCATCCTTCGGCCCGCCCCGTGGTTCGTGGAGCAGAGCCNNCCGGCGAGAAGGTAGGAGAACGATCCCATCGAACCGGGAATCAGCACGGGCTGTCCCGTCTCCCTGTAACATCCTGCGGACATCCTCGACGGGGCGAAGGCCCGCGTCGCCCCCTTCCTGTGTACCCACAGCTCCTGACCGAAGTGAGTCTCCGGCTTCGCGATGTTGTGCGGGACGTCGTAGAGGAGCTCGAGCTTCGCGTCCCTGCAATGATGGAAGAAGTTCTTTTTCACGAGCGCTGCCATCGCGTGCCTGTTGGCGAAGGCGAGATTCGCTCCCGCGCGCATTGCGCCGACGTAGTCCTGTCCCTCTTTCCTGTCGAGCGGGATGTAGCAGAGCTGGCTGGAAGGGTGGGGCTCGCCGTAGCTTCTTGACCTCGCGAGTGACATGTAATCCTCGCCGATCTGGTGGCCGAAGCCGCGGCTTCCCGAGTGGATCATCACGAGAAGCTGTCCTTCGCTTATGCCCCACGAGGCAGCCGTTTCATCGTCCCCGACCGAGACCACTTCCTGCAGTTCGATGAAGTGGTTGCCTCCGCCCAGAGTGCCAAGCTGGTTCCGCCCCCGCTCTTTCGCCCTCGGCGAGACAGCCGCGGGGTCGCCCTCCATGGAGCCTCCGTCCTCGATAAGGTTCCTGAGGTCGCTCTTCTCGTGAGGGTCCATGAAATCCCACGCCGGGTGGTCCTTCCGGGAGATTTCGTAGAGCGCCGGAACCCCGGCTTCAAGGACGAGGTCGAACTCCTCCCTGCTCAGGCGGATGTTCTCCTTCCCCTCGCCGAGCGGGATGTCCCTTCTTATCGACCTCGCGAGCATCGAAGCGTCCACATCGCGGGCAGTCAGGTTCGTTCTCAGCACCCTCATGCCGCAGTTGATGTCGTAGCCGACAGCGGCGGGGATGATCACTTCCGATGTGGCGAGGACGCACCCTATCGGGACGCCGTAACCGACGTGGATGTCGGGTGTCGCCACGACCTTCCTGACCGAAGGGACCCTGCACGCGTCGACGAGTTGGCTCAGCGAATCAGCTTCCAGCCTGATGCTTTCGGAGACGAAAAGGGTCGCCTCGACCCTCATGTCATCCTTCCTCGGAATGTTCGCCTCGAACGCCGACCTTCTTTCCATTCGTCCCTCAAGAGCAATATAGGGCCAATGCCTCCGCGATGCAACAGGTGCCCGGATCGATATTCGTCGATAAGGATGTATAATGGGATCTGGAGAGATAAAGGCGCCCGAACTCAACGGGCTGCGGCAGCATCGAACGCGCGCCGAAACAGGGTCCGCTTGAAGGGGGGAAACATGAGCTGTCCGGCAAGTCTGGCAACAACCGATCTTTCAATTGTAACCCGCAAATCGTTGGTCTGTTTTATGAAGCTGCTTTTGATCGTCCTCGTGGCGGTCCAGATGAGCGTTCTCGCCCAGGCCGGCGCGGACGGCATAACCCTCGGCATGGGGCAAACGGTCACTGTGAACATCCGGGACTTGGGGACGATCCTCGCGGTCACCGGAGTCGAACCCGGAGTCAGCGGCAAGGATGGAGCAATTGAGTTCAGTCTGAGCACGATGGGGCAGATGCGTGTGCTCGCGATCTATAACAGGACGGGCCGATCGCTGACTTACAGGTGTTTTCTGAAAAGAGGGTCGATGATCGTCGAGACCAACGTGCTTCCGCTGTACGATATGTCGAACATGAAACTGAAAGAGACGCCGGCGATGCTGGAGACCTGGCAGGAGCCTTTTGACGCGGTGATCATAAGGGATATCGCCAAATTGAACGACGGTAAAGAAGGGTCGGAGGAGAAACCCGTGAATGCGCCGGAAACATCTCACCCGCCTGTCGAGAAACTTTCCCCCGAAGCTGTCTCGGGGATGGAAAGATCACTCTCCGCGGCGAGGCTTTTGTATGAAATGGATACCGCGGGATGGGCGGGAACAGACATGCTTGTGCCTGCACTCCAGGTTAATGCCGGAGAACTTCCGGGGGACGTCAGGGATGTCCGTTATGTGGTTTGGAGGGATGAAGGCAGGTGGAGAATCATTTTCTATTATGAGAACTACGCCGGAGATCGTCACCCGATCGTTTCAGCCTCACTGGACCAGCCCCTGACAAGGTCAAGCCGTGGAGAGCAGCACCTTTTTGACCTGAAGAAAAAAGAGACGCTGGGCGAGAACGCGGAGTCGCTTGCAAATCTTAACCGAAAAGGGGCGTCCCTTTTCGACAAGGCGCTGGGTTTCGCTCTGGCACCCCCTTTCAACTCCTACGCTTTCAAGGCGGAGGATGGAACATTCTGGTTCTACGCGGTTGCGGGGGACGAGAATTTTTCCGATGCGAGGATAGGGCCCACATACGCCGTTCACTTTGACAGGGATCTTGAAAAAGTGCTTGAAGAAAGGCGGTCGGTTACAGAGAAGCAGTCGTTCCCGCTGATGGTAAGGGGAGGCGGGACAAGCGCCCCCGGGAAACCTGTGCTGAAGCTCGCCTCGCCTTACATTGAGAGCGAAGTGATGTTGTTCGTGATGCTGCATCCGGAGCTATCCCCCCTGGTCGCAGTATCTCCCGCGGGGACATGGGTCCTGCGCGCCGGAGTAATGCCCGAGTTCCGCGCAGGCGAACCGGCAGAATCCGTCATAGCCTCCCTCTCGAAAACACCGTCCCTCCCCGGAGGACCGCCTCCGCCAATTTCCGGAGAACGGTCAGATACGCCCGGAAAAGCGCAGATGGAAGAGATCCGGGGCCAGATCAGGAACAGGGCGGCGGCGATGTTTTTCACTTCATACATGATAAGGGAGGCAAAAAAAGCCGTCGCTGGCGGTGTTGACTGTCCCGCCTTTCCTGAGCCTCACGATGTGTTGATAGACGTTCAGGGAGACAACGAGTTCTTTGTCTACTTCGTTCCTGCCGGCTCATTCTTTCCGTGCATGGCTGTCCGGCCTTCAGGCCCCTTCGGACCGGCGAACGATTGGAAATTCGAAATATTGAAAAATGTGCCGGCGCCGTCGAAGATCTTCAGGACGAACCTGTCGCTTGTGAGATCCGCGAGAACGAGAGTGGACGAGTTCCTGGGTCCCGGAACTCACATTTACTTCCCCGTTCTCGAGAATGATGAGATCGGACAAGTTTACGCCTGGTCGGAAATGACTCGCGACGCGGAGATTGGAAAGGGACAGGACCTTTGGCTCGTAGGTTCGTGCGTCAATATGGTGTTCATAGGCACCGGAGGGATCTTTTCGATAGCAGGGGAATCGGTCATTGATGCGACCACTCCGGGCTGGGNNGATGCGACCACTCCGGGCTAGGATATAAGAGGTCTGAAGAAGGAAGGGCCTTTCGGGATAATTTCCGCAGCCGACTCTGACAACGGTTATTTCTCCGAGTTCGAGATCCTGCGATGCAGGCTGAACGGCTGGCTCTGTCCGAGATTAATGAAGTCGGGCTCCGAGTGGGTCGTGGTCAACAGGGATGGTTCATACAAGTTTCTCGAAAAGAAGGAAGCGAAAAAGATCAAATCCCTGCCCGCAGAGATGTTTCCATCAAAGATCTTCGTGAATAAAAACCTTGAGGAATACAGTAAGGGTTCTCCTTCCATACTGAACGTAGGAGAAAAACCGGGAAAGAAATAGAGGCATCGCCGGATTTGTCCCGCTCTAGCTTCCCGGCCAGATCCTCCCGCTTCTCTGATATAATGCCGGAGGGAGGCGTCAATGAAATATCTCGCGGGTATCGGCTCCGCTCTGCTTCTTCAGGTCGCGGTGACTCTTCTGGTGATCAGGGTGACTGCAGGCGGAGGATCGTTCGTGGGGCTCATCGCGTTCTTGTCGGCAATCTACGGAATACCCGCCACTCTCGTCGTAAATCTTCTGCTCATCAGGATCTTTTCTCAAAAGCCCCTGAAGACTCATGTCATCCGCTCCTTGCTGGTCGGGCTCGTTCTTCCCGCCTTCCAGCTGGGGCTTTTCGCGGCAGTGAAATATTTCAGGCTTTGAGCTCGAGACGTCGCATCGGAATGCCGGGGACACATCGTCGGGAAGCTGTAATCTCTACCCTGGAACTTGACGGAATCGCCATATAAGAGCAGAATAAAAATGTCAGAGGTCTGGGGGTGATCGATCGAAAGGGAGGATCCCGATGGCGCAGCAGTCGCTTCCGGTGACAAGGGAGGACCTTCTAGTAAGACGGGCGAAGCTCGAAAAGTCCCTTGCCGTCTTCACGGATGATCATCAGATAACAAGCCTCATCGACGAGGTCGACTCCGCCCTCGAAAGGATGGACGCGGGAACTTACGGCCTCTGCGAGACCTGCCACGAGCCGATAGAGGACGAGTACCTTGCGGCGGACCCTCTCGCCAGGTTCTGCATCGAACACCTTTCGACGGCGGAAAAGGACGCGCTCACCAGCGATCTTCTTCTCGCGTCCCAGATCCAGGCCGGGCTTCTCCCACAGCAGGGGCTTTGCGCTGCGGGATGGGAGACGGCCTACCTCTACAGGCCCGCGAAGATCGTCGGCGGCGACTACTGCGACCTGCTGGTCCACGACGGCAGGCTTTATTTCGCGGTGGGCGATGTGAGCGGAAAAGGCGTTTCGGCGGGACTCCTCATGTCGCACCTTCACGCGACCTTCCGTGCGCTGGTCGCGCAGGACCTTCCCCTGAGCGAGATCCTTTTCCGCGCGAGCCGCGTCTTCTGCGAAAGCTCCCTCAGCGAAAGGTTCGCCACTCTCGCCTGCGGGATCGCGCGGGACGACGGTCGCGTCGAATTCGCGATAGCCGGTCATACGCCGGTGCTCGTCGCCGGAGCTTCGGGGGTTCAGAAGATCAAGGCGACTGGCCTGCCGCTCGGACTGTTCTGCGAGGAACGGTTCTTCACCACCGGGACGAGCCTCGCTCCGGGCGACACGATACTTCTCTACACCGACGGCCTAACCGAAGCCGAAAGCCCTTCCGGAGAGGAGTTCGGCATAGACAGGCTCATCGATTGCATCAACCCCGGGAACATTTCATCCCCCCAGGGGACCATAGATGCCTGCGTCAGGGAGATGGA
>MTKZ01030304.1_pt2 | contig 13046 bp, 8 predicted proteins | sample 1042781 | NCBI WGS metagenome assembly MTKZ01 (sample SAMN06212207, study PRJNA360539) | anaerobic digester metagenome | biome: Wastewater treatment plant; material: sludge; isolation source: anaerobic digester fed with sludge from wastewater treatment plant | place: Denmark: WWTP Viborg ...
ACGGCGGGCTCGATGGTTCCGATGCAGCCGCGCAGGTGTGCGCCGATATGCAGCGAGACAAAGCAGGCCGCCGGGCGGGCGAGGTCGTCCGGGAGTTCGAGGGGCAACTCAAGCCGCTCTTTGCGGCGGACGAATCGTTCGAGCGCCGAGCGCGCCAGCGCCACCTGAAGCGATTCGGGGGGTGTCATCGCTTTCCGGACTCGGGCGGCGACTTGGGGCCGCCCTTGCCGACATCAATGCGCTGCCCGATGCGGGGTTCGACGCCGCTGGCAAGGCGCATCAGGTTGCTCTTGTGCTTCAGCAGAATGAAGCCCGCGCCGAACAGCGCGAGGTAGATGTACTCGGCAGGGTACGGCCTGCTCAGATAGCTGTCCTGCAGGCGCGACGAAAGCCACATCAGAACCGGGACACACACGCCCGCGACCATGGATCCGACAGAGATATAGCGCGTGACGGTCACCACCAGCACCCAGATAAAGAAAGTGACAGCGGCGATATGGGGAGCAATCCCGATGACCGCCCCCAGGCTCGTCGCCGCGCCCTTGCCGCCCTTGAACCCGAGGAACACAGAGCAGTTGTGGCCGAGTATGCTGGCAATGGCGGCCCCGGCGACGACAAGCGGATCGAGCTCGCAGGCCTGCGCGATCCAGACAGGCACAAAGCCCTTCGCTGTGTCGAGAAGGAAGACGAGGATCGCCGCGGGCCAGCCGAGCAGGCGCAGCACGTTCGTGGCTCCGATATTGCCGCTCCCGTACTGCCGGATGTCTATCCGCTTGAACGCGTAACCGGCTATCAGACCGAACGGTACCGATCCGAGCAGGTACGAGCCAATCAGGACTTTTGCCGCAAGTATATTCAACGCCGTGCCGTCACCCGGACTTGCCGGATGGTCTCGTCTGCTTCTTCTTCGCCGGGTTCGTTTCGCCCTCCGCGCGCCTGACAGTGAGACTCAGCGGTGTTCCCGCGAAGCCGAACTTTTCGCGCAACTGGTTTGTAATGTAGCGCTTGTACGAGAAGTGCACAAGCTCGGGATCGTTAACGAAGAGCGTGACGGTCGGGGGGCGGACGTGCGCCATTGTGGCGTAGTAGACTTTCAGATCGCGCCCTTTGCGGGAGAACGGCCTTCTGTCCACCCAGTCGCGCAGAACGCGGTTCAACTCGCCCGTCGGGATTCGGCGGTTGAAGTTGTCGCAGGCGACCATCGCCGAGTCTATGACCGGGTCCATTCCCTTGCGCTCGAGCGCTGATGTGAAGGCAACAGGCGCGTACGACAGGAAGGGCATCTGCTCGCGTATGGCCATTTCGAACTCGCGCCGCGCCCGGGGGGAGCGGTCGGGCACGAGATCCCATTTGTTCACGACGATAACGCACCCGCAGTTCGCGTCGCACGTGTATCCACCCACCCGCTTGTCGCCGTCCAGAAGCCCCGCCTCGGCGTCAATGACGAGAAGCGCCACATCCGCCCTCTCCATCGCCCGCATGGCCCGCAGCACCGAGTAGTACTCCACGGATCCCTGCACCTTGCCCGCCCGCCGTATGCCCGCGGTGTCAACGAAAACGAGATCGCGGTCCTTCCACTGAAACGGGGTATCAACGGCGTCGCGCGTGGTGCCCGGGATGTTCGAGACGATCGCCCGCTCCTGGCCGAGCACGGCGTTGATGAGCGACGATTTGCCGACGTTCGGCCGGCCCACCACCGCCAGCCGCACGGTCGAGTCGCTGTAATCAGGCTCCTCGCCCGCTTCGGGGAGACGCTCCACAACGGCGTCGAGCAGCTCGGCGATTCCGCGCCCGTGGTGCGCGGAGATGGGGAACATGTCCTCGAAGCCGATGGAATGGAACTCGGCGGCGGCCTGGCTCCACCGCTCGTCGTCGGCCTTGTTGGCGGCAACCAGCACGGGACGTTGGGCGCGGCGCAGCACGTCGGCCAGATCGTGATCCGCGCCGGTCAGGCCGTCGCGCACGTCCGCGACCATGACGATGACGTCCGCCTCGTCCATGGCCACCCGTGCCTGGTCAATAATGCTCTGGATGAGCGGGTCTTCGTCGCCAATGAGGATGCCGCCGGTGTCGGTGAGCACGAACTCGCGCCCGCCCCATTCGGCTTCGGCGTAAATGCGGTCGCGCGTGACCCCCGGCATGTCATCCACGATGGCAAACCGCCGTCCGATAAGCCGGTTGAACAGGCTCGATTTTCCTACATTCGGGCGGCCGACAATCGCCACGACCGGTTTCGCCATCCGCTCACATCCTTTCGCCTTTCGCAGGATGCTAACATGCGCCGCAGTCTCCCGCCAGCGGAGGCAGGCCGCTCAGCGCTCGCGCCGGACGCGGAAGCTGAGGGTATCGCCCGCCGTCAGGGTCCGGCCCCCCACATCAATGAGCGCGCGCCCCTTCGCGAAGGAGACCGGGAGCGGCTGCCTGCCGCTGACACGGGCCTCAGCGGTCCGGGGCGAGGAGTCTTCGGGCATCGCAAGGCGCAACTCGTTGAGACGCAGGGTTCCCCCATCGAGGCGAAGCTCGCACTCCTGTTGCCCCTCAGAGCGTGTCTGCGAGAAGCTCCCCCACCCCTCGGCCGCGCTGAAGAAGCTCTGGAAGCTCTCCGGGCGCAGGACCGGCGCAAAGGTCATCGTCCCCCGCGGGCCGTCGCATCGGAAGCCGCTGAGCGCAATGAGCAGCGACCAGCTCGACATGGCGCGGGCGTAGTGCCCGCCGCATTCGATCTCGTTCCAGGGGTTGCGCTTGCTGCCGTCGTACCGCTCGCGGGCGCCGGCGACGATGGCCAGGGCCTCCTGCAGCATCCCTTCATAGACCATGTGCGCGGCGACCTGGTATTCAACGCCGGTCCAGACCTCGTCGCAGTAGAGGATCGGCGCGTTCGGGCGGCCTCCGCGCGGCCACGTGCAGCACAGGAGTCCCTTGTCGTGTCCGTCGGCGAATACGCGCTGGCTGTGCTTCCAGTCACTGAGGTCGGAGAGCCAGTTGTACCGGAACACGCTGGCGAGCGCTTTCTTCACCAGCCGCTCGGGCAGGATGTACCCCAACCCCAGCAGATGCGCCCACCACTGCCCGATGAGCTGGTCGGCGAGACAGCCCGGACCATACTGCGTCGCCATGGTCTCGTAGCCGGGGAAGTTCTGATAGAAGTACTCGCCGTTCCAGGTGAGCTGAGTCAGCCTGCGGCGGCCGGACTCGAACACCCCGCGCCACTTCCGCGCGGATGCCGTGTCGCCCATCAGAAGCGCCATCTCTTCGCCCGCGCGCAGCGCGGCCAGGTAGTAGGAGCCGATGAACGAGTTCGGGCCGGTCACCTGGCAATCGTAGGTGTTCCACTGCGCGACTTCGAGCACACCGTCCGGCGGCTGCCCGTCGAGCTTCAGAAGATAGTCCACGGCCTTGCGGATGTTGGGATAGTACTCCCGCAGGAACGACATGTCGGGCGAGTTGAGATGCTCGCGATAGGCCTTCAGAATGCCGCTTGCGTGCCCGTCGGCGAAGGGGCGCTCTCCGGTCGGGTGGCTGGCGAGCGGCAGAGCGACCCGGTTGTTCAGTCCGCCGTCCTCGTTCTGCTGGTGCTTGAGGTCGGCGTTGCGCATGCGACGCTCCAGATCGGGGAACAGAAACGCCAGAGTCTGCTCGTATCCCCAGACGTGCGAGCAGTTCATGGGGCAGCACCCGCCCGAGCCCTCGAACCCCGCGAACGCGTCTTCGCCCGTCCACACGCAGACCTCGCTGCGGATGGTGGACGACTGGCTCGACAGGCAGTCTATGAGCCAGTAGGGCAGGCTCGTTTCGTAGAGTGTGCTGCGGTAACGATGGGTGCTCTCGCGCAGGTCATCGAACCGCGCCGCCAGTTCCTCCGCCACGCGCGCGGCGCCCTTCCAGCGGGCGGCATAGCGGTTGCCGATGTTGCGGCCGCTGAAGTAGTAGTTCGGGAACCGCCACGTGAGGAACAGCGGAATCGCCGCTTCGCCGCCCGGAGGCACCACGGCGGCGGCGGTGACGGCGGCGTTCAGGACAATTCCCGGCTTTACGCTGGCGTCTTCGCCGTCCCCGGACTCCTTGTCTGCGAGGCAGCGCAGGAGATCGTCCACGCCCCTCCAGGATACGACAGCCCGGGCATCATCGGCGGTCGTGCCGATTGCGAGATCGCCGAAGGACGCGTCCACCGGCTGCACCCCCGATCCCGCCTCGTACTCCCCGCCCGCCACAGCGGCGATGACGGAGAGAGCCTGCGCGCGGTTGCCGGCAAGCGGCGCAAGCAGAAGAAGCACCCTCCCCTTACCCGCCGGTCTCTCGACCAGCACCGGACGCCCGTCCGGGGCAGCAAGCAACACCTGCCTGTCCGGAGCGGCCACGGGAGCGATCATCTCGTCGAGGCGATCGAGCGAGAGAGGCGCGTTCAGAGACGCCACCGGGCCGCCCGGCGTGACGCTGAGCGGCTTTATCCCCTCGCTGATGCGCTCGAAAGCACAGGGCAGAAGGCCGTCCAGCGCTTCGGCGGCGGCTTTTTCGAGCGGCTGAAACGGGGCATCGGTCTGGACGATATCGTCCACGTTGATGTGGCCCCAGCCACCCGCGGCGGAGTCAACAATCTCGATGTGCGCTTCCTTGCCTTCGAGCCCGGAGACGTCCCACAACGCGGGCTCGAGGCGCTCGTTGCCGCGTCCGCGCTGACTGCGGACAACGATCCCGTCCACGACAAGGTTGACGCAGGTGCTGGCGGCGCGCGAGCCTCCGCCGATCAGCATCCGGATGCACCTGCGCTGGATGGTGAACGGCTTCCCGGTGAGCTTGCCCGTGGTGTCGTCGCCCCCCACGAAGCTGTTGACCAGATACCTGCCCTGCCATCCGCTGACTTGGTTCTGGTGCGGCAGCGTACCGGTCTGGGGGCTGTCGCCGAAGGCCGTCCCCTCCACCTTCCACCCGGCATACGTGCCGTTCTCGAAATCCTCGACGACGATGTCCGGGCGAGCAGGACCCGGCGACTTGCCCCGGGACGCGGCCCAGCGGTTGAGGAAGGATGTTGCCCCGGCAAACAGGATGGTGGCGCCTTTGCCCGCCGCCTCCCCGAGCGCCCGCGCGGCCTCGGGCGAGAGTCCGGACGGGTCTTCGAGCCAGATGACCGGCTTGGCGCCCTTCTGCTTGAGGACTCCGGCGATCTCATCGGCGCTCACGTCTGCATCCCGCGGCGTCTGGAGGCTGAGGCCGGGCGGCATTTCGGCGGCGAGCAGGGTGAAGTCGCGGGCGGTGGTCAGGAGGTTGATGCGCGGGCTGATGCGGGCCGGACTGCCGGGAGTCAGGCCCATCTCGACAGCGGTGAGCCGCCCTCGCCGGACGGCGCGGTTGCGGCGCTCGCACTCCACACCGAACCCGGCCGTGTTGCGCGCGGCGAGGGCAACGGAAACGGACGCCGGAGACTGCGACTCGTTGCGGACATGCAGAACGAACACAACGGCGGGAAAGGCGCTCGACTCGCTGTCGAGGGGAACGAAGGGCGAGAAGGCTTCGAGCCGGACTCTGACGGGCAGATCGGGAGCGATATAGTCGAGAAAGGCAAAGGGATACTCGCCGGTCATCTCGATGTCCTCGACGAGCGGAGCCTCGGGCGCGCCTTCGCGCGCGCCTTTGGGCGCAACCGTCTGGAGGAGCTTCGAGACGCTCCGGCCGCCCTGCCGCGCGTGGATGGCGAGGAACGTATCGGGGACCTGTACGGGGTGCACGTTATTGAAGATGAGCCAGTCCGAGAGCGTGCCGTCCGCGCCGACGTACACGTTGCCGCAACCGATGCCGCCGAGCGGCACCGCGGCCAGCGGGTTCACCTTCGGCCGATACTTGATGGGGACGCCTCTGCCGAAGAGCGCCGTCTTCCAGTTTGCCAGCTCGGATTCGGTGAGCCGGTGGTCGGGCGACGCGCCCGCGAAGCCGGGGAAGCCGAAGATGCTCCACCCCGCCGCTCCGATTGTATACCCGAGGAAATCACGCCGCGAAACGCGCGGCCCGCAGCACCCGCCACTCTGGCAGCCGCAGTCTTTCTCTGAGTCTTTCACCTGATGCACACTCCCTGAAGATACCCCAAAAACGGGTTCCGGCCCGAGCCCGGGGACAGGTACCGGTTATGCGCCCGCCGGGCCGAATCCTGCGCCCGCGGCCGCTCCGGCGGCAGGAAGAGAGGCGCTCGTCAGGGAAGGGGCGCGGGGGATGGAACGACTACGCAGCGGGGCAAGCACGATGGACACGAAAGATTTGCAGTCTCTGGCAGGCCAACCGGCCGATATCGCGCCGTTTGGCGAGGTTCGCTTCTGGACGGGTTTCGACGCGCACACGATCGAGCATCACCGGATTGAACCGGAGGACGGCATCTACGCTCCGGTTGACGTTCCGGAACAGGGCGGCTCTCACATCGGAATAGAATGGGACGTGCCCCGGCAGATCGAGCGCGTCGTGGCGCGCTTCGACGGCGAAGCTCCCGGCGCGCGGGACACGCGGCTGCAGTACTGGAACCACAACTGGCCGACGGCCTATCGCGGCGGCTGGACGGACATTGACGACCCGCACAACGGGGGATGGGTGACAGCTCACGGGGACGTGGAGGCTGACGGGGACACGGTGACGTACACCTTCGACCCGCTGGACATTACCGAGCTTGCGCGGGCGGAGGATTTCGCGGTGTTCTACCGGCAGACCTACCGCTTCCGGCTGCTTTTCACAGACGGGGCGAGCCGCCCGGTGCGCGGGTTCGAGGTCTACTCGACCTCAACGTGGAAGGAGAGTGCTTTCAGCATCGCGATGTCGGGGAGCAAGCCGCTTCCGGGCGGCCTGCTGATCAGGAACGGGCATCTGATAGCACAATCGAAGCGGGGCGGGCAGATCAGCGCGCGAGTTCTCGGCGCGGACTGCTCGAGGCAGGTGGACGCGAAATTCGTGCCCGTGCCTCCGGACCTCACGGTGGTCACGCTGCGGGCGAAGCCGCGCGATGTCTCCTTTGCGGTAGACGATCTGGCGGACGGGCCGATTGACATTCCCGATCTGGGAGTGACCATCCGGCAGGCCGGAGACACCAGGGAGCGGCGCACGGGGCCGAAACCCGTCTTCGACCGAATTCTCGACGAGCCGGAGCAGTCGTACGAACGGGCATCGCGAGAGGTGCCGCACATGGTGAAGATCCGGCAGGGACGCTACGTGCCGCTCGGGTGCGACAGCAACCGGCAGGAGTTCGCGCTGCGCTTCAACGGGCATCTGTTCGCGGACAAACGCTCGCTGAAGGTGTCGGGACGGGATACGGCGAGGCTTCTGTGGCCGGGCGGCAGAATTGACTTCAAGTTCCCGACGATGGACCCGCCGGACTTCCGCGAGCGGGACGACGCGGCCGAGCAGTCTGCCATGAACGGGTGCCTGCCCGTCTATACCACCCGCTGGATGGACAGGCAGGTGGAGTTCGTGAAGACGGACTTCGCGGCGCTGATATGCGGGGGGCCAGAGAACGAGCCCGCGAAGCGCGGCGACGAGGCGGTGGCGGTGTTCACGCGGGTGCGGATCAGGAACGCTTCGGAGGACCCGATCCGGGCGCGGTTCTGGATTGTGGTGGAAGAACCCGAGGCGCTAGAGGTTCGGGACGGCGCGATTGTGGCGGCGGCAAGGATTGCCGGAGAGCGGTGGCCGTGGCACAAAGAGGCCGCAAAGGAGCGGCTGACAGCCCGGCCGTACGAGCGGCCCCGGCTGCGGGCGCTGATTGAGACGCACGGGCGGGGAGAGGTCTCGGCGGCTTCGTGCGCGTATCCGCCGCGGGGTATCGGCTCGCTGCCGAACGCGGTCGCTTACGACGTTGAGCTTGCCCCGAGAGAGGCGCACGCAATCGAGCTGAAGTTCCCCTTCGTGACCCTGCTGACCGATGACGAGCTGAGCGCGCTGAGGCAGGCGAGCTTCGATGCGAAGCTGGCGGAGATGAGCGGCTACTGGGAACGGAAGATCGCGTCCGGAGCGAAGATAGAGACGCCCGAGCCCGTCATCACGGAGTTCGTGAAAGCAACGGTCCCGCACATCGCGATCACCGCGGACAGGGACATCGAGACGGGCTACTATCTGCTTCCCGCGGCTACCTACAACTACAACGTCTGCGCGAACGAAGCGATGCATCAGGTGCGGTCGCTCGACTTCCGGGGGTATCACAAAGACGCGCGCAAGTATCTGATGCCGTTTGTACACTGCCAGGGCTCCCGGCCTCTGCACGGCAAGTTCCGCAGCCAGGAGGGTGTGCTGCACGGGCTGCGCGTGAGCGACGAGGTGGACTATCAGACGTTCAACTACAACCTCGATCACGGCTTTGTGCTGTTTGCGCTGTGCGAACACTACTTCCTGACGCGGGACAGGCGATGGGCAAACGGCGTCGCGCCGAATCTTGTGGCGGCCTGCGACATGGTGACCCGCGAGCGGGAATACACGAAGAAGCTGACGCCTCAGGGAGAGAAGGCGCCGGAGTACGGCCTGATACCGCCCGGGCATCTGGAAGACAACCCGGAATGGCTCTACTGGTACGCCGTGAACGCCTATTGCTACCGCGGGATGGCGGCCGCGGCGGAAGTGCTGCGGGAACTGGGACACAACGACGCAAGCCGCATCGCGGCGGACGCGGCTGCCTATCGTGAGGACCTGAGACGCTCGATGCGGCTGCACATGGAGCGCTCGCCGGTGACCGCGCTCGCGGATGGGCAGTTCGTGCCGTTCACCCCCACCCGCGCGGGGCTGTTCAGCCGCGATCTGGGGTGGATGAGGAACTCGCTGTACGGGTCCATTCACGCAATCGAGTGCGGCGTGCTGGACGCATCGGAAGATCAGGCAACCTGGATTCTGAAGGACAGCGAGGACAACGTCTTCGTTCACAAGTATCGCGGGCGGCAGGTGGATCTGGAGCGCTACTGGTTCAGCCAGGGCGGCAACACGATTCAGAGCGGCCTGCTGCCGATGGCGATGGTCTACATCAAGCGCGACCAGCCCGAGCACGCGGTCCGCTGTCTGATGAACTCGTTCGCACAGAACATCTACCGCGACGTGCGCTGCTTCACCGAGCATCCGGTGGAGGCGTTCGGGCTGGGCGTCGGGCCGTTCTACAAGACGCCGGACGAGAGCTGCTGGGTCAACTGGCTGCGGCACTGCCTGGTGAGCGAAACGGGGGACGATTCGCTGCGCATCGGCCCGGCCATTCCGCGCACGTGGATGCAGGACGGGCAGGCGGTGCGGGCCGAAGGAATGGCGACCTACTTCGGACCGGTGAGCTTCGGCATCGAGTCGAACGCGGACTCCGGCGAGATCGTCGCGACTGTCACGCCGCCGAAGCGCAACCCTCCGAAGAAGCTGGAGATACGGCTGCGGCATCCTGAGAAGAAGCCGTTCCGGTCGGTGACGGTCAACGGCGAGCCGTGTAGGCGGGTGGACAGGAAACGCGAGACGATTGCTCTGGACCCGGCGTTCGGGAAGAGGCTGACCATCGTCGCGAAGTACTGAGCGCGGGTGCCCATCGGCGCGGTATAATGACGGACATGGCGACGGTCGAACAACTCTACAGGGCGCATCAGAGCCAGATGGGCGCAACCGGGCGGCTGCGGCGCGCGGAGCGTATTTACGTCGAGGTGCGCGATGTCTTCATCCGGCGGGCGCTTGAGAGAATGCCGGACGCGCCGGAGCGGGAGATCCGCATAGAGGCAGCTCGGCGCATGTATGCAACAGACATCGGTGCGCGGAGACTGCTCGACAGGATACAGCGGGATGCGTGAGTTGCCCGTATCTGCGACGGCGGAGCGAGTGTGCGGAATCCTGGCGGAACTCGGGATATCCTACGCCCTCTGCGGGGCTCTGGCGGCCATCTACTACGGCGAAGCCCGGCTGACGCAGGACGTTGATATTGCCGTCGAGATTCAGCCTGACGCCGTCCCCGCACTGCTGGACAGGCTGGACTCGTTCTTCTACGTTGACAGAGAGGCGGCGCTTCGGGCTATTCGCAACCGCGACATGTTTCAGGCACTGGACATGGAAACATTCGTAAAGGTTGATTTTCACCCCGGGGAATGTGTGCAGGGAGAGCTTGCCAGAGCCGTCGCGCGGCCCGTTTTCTCAGAAGCAGTTCTGCGCCTGCTCTCCAAAGAGGACGCCATCCTCTCCAAGCTCTGGTGGATATCGCTCGGAAGCGGAAAGAGCCGTCAGGACGTGGTGGCGATGCTGCTCGACCCGCAGCCATTCGACGAGGAGTTCGTACGGGTAACAGCGCGCAGCATGGGCACGGAACCGCTGCTGAACGAGCTTCTGTCCGAGGCCGCAAGGCTGGTTGCGGACTAGCGTTTTGGTGTCCTTGAGGTCAAGTCACACCTCCCGAACAAGGCGACCGCGTGAGGCAGATATGCCGAGGTGCGCTTCGGCCCGTCGTTCCAGAGAGCTCCGAGCCGAAGGACAGAAAGGTGCACTTGCCGACGAAACCAAAGGAGAAGGAATTCATGGAGGGACTGACGATTCTGCGGGCGTTCCGGAACGCGCCCTACCCGCACGCCAGCCGTGAGAACGGATGGACATACGGCGGGAAGACCTTCAGCGCCGCCGCGCACTACAGCGACAGCACTGTGGGCGTGTTCATCCCCGCTGGATACCGTGCGGAGGCGCGGGTGGACTACGTGGTTCACTTTCACGGGCACGGCAACAACGTGGCGAAGGCGCTGGAGCGGTACGATCTGCGGCGGCTGATCGATGAGAGCGGGCTGAACGCGATTCTGCTCGTCCCGCAGGGCCCGAAGAACGCGACGGACTCGGGCGGCGGACATCTGGAGCTGGACGAGGGCGCGTTCGAGGCGCTGATTCGGGAAGTGACGGGTTTCCTGAAGCGGGAGGGACACATCGGCACGGCCCGCATCGGGCGCATCGCTCTGACGTCTCACAGCGGAGGGTACAAGGTCACCAGCGCGATTCTGAGACACGGCGGGCTGGCTGGCTGCATCAGGGACGTTCTGCTGTTCGATTCGACGTACGCATCGCTGGATGGCTTCGCGGACTGGATTGCGGGCGGCCGGAACAGGCGGCTTATCAGCATCTTCACACAGCATCTGGCGGGCGAGAACCTGATGCTGATGTCGCTGATTGGCAAACGGAAGGCGCCGTTCGACGTCTTTGTGGAGGCCGAGACCGCGGCGCAGTACCTGCCCCTGCGCCGGGCGCACTTCATCTACACGACCGAACTGGAGCACGACGAAGTCGTGAGCGCGCGCGGGTATTTCGCGGACTGGCTGCGTTCGAGCGCGCTTTCGCGGGTGCCGGATCGAGTCCGGCAGGACACTGCGGGGGCGTAACGGCTTAACCCGAAGGACTTACGCGCCCTGGCGGCGTAGGGTGAGGCAATTCCGCGGCACTAAGGAGAACCGCCATGCGATCTGTCCTCATCCTCGCCTTCGCGCAGACTGCGCTTGCTGGCGCTGTATGCGTCCACGCAGAGAGCGCGACGCTGCCGATATCCGCCCCCGCGCTGCGCCAGGTTTACGCCGACAGCCGCACCACGCGCGAAAAGAGCGTTCCGCAGCCCGTCTCGAACGCCAGCGGAGGGCTGGCATGGGGCGAGGCAAGCTGGCTGGACGCGACGCTTTCGATGTACGAGGCAACCGGCGACACTGCGTATCTGGACTGCTTCTTGAAACGCGCGAAGGTGGTGCTGTCTCTTCGCGACAGCGTCACCCGGACGGCTGACTATGCGGGCAGAATGCACCCGGCCTGGTCGGCGGGCGGACACTACACGATGGGGAAGATGCCCGTCAAGACCACAGACGGCTCCACCGCTTTTGTGCTGCTGAGCGCCGCGAACAACTACAACACTGCAACGCGGGTTTCGCTGACAGCTCTGAACAGCGGGGCATATGAGCTCCGGGCCTCCAACGAACGTCACGCTGTTGATGAGAAGTTCAGGCTCGAGCCCGACATTGACATCATTCACCGCGTGAATACGGCCTCGAAGCTGCTGCGCATCAGCGCAAAGGACTGGCCCGTTGCGAAGACGCCGCTCGCAGAGATACCGCCCACGAACTTCAAGACCGACCGAATGGTGTTCTCCGTGCACACGGGAATGATCTGCGGCCCGCTGGCCCGGTTCGCCTCCATTGTGAAGGGGCACGGGCTGAAGCAATACATCGCGCAGGCGCAGTGGATGGCGGAGGCCGCGCGGAAGGCTCTGCTCGTGCACGAGGCGGAGTTCATGACCGAGGGCGACAGGGGCTGGTATGCGTTCCCGCACGGCGCTCCGATGTGGTGCGACGGCTGCCCGTGCCCGCACAACTACTCGTGCGCGATGGGGCGCGCGTTCATTCATCTGAACCGCTACGACCCGCAGAAGTTCTACCGCAGGCGCATTGCGCAGATCGCCAGCGGCCTGAAGCACGACATGACGATTCAGCCGGACGGGGCCGCGCTGTGGCACTACTGGTCCGGCCTCATGATTACCGGCTGGAAGTACGGCGAAATCAGGTCGAAACACCTGCTGCAGTATCAGGGCAACGCGGCCCCGGAGGACGCCAGTCACGGAGCGATAGACGTGGAGTTCGCGTGCATGGCGCACCGGGACGGGATCGTGTTCACGCAGGCGGACGTGGATGCGATTGCGGCGACTCTGACGAAGCGGATGCTGCGCCCGGGCGGGAAGCTTAGCCGGGTGACTGACGGGACAGGGGCGGACGCGCCGTTTTCGAGCCCGTGGCTTGCGCTGACGCATTCGCACCCGGAGCTGATTGAGAAGCTGGGGGCGCACGTTTCGGGGACGCAGTGGCTGAGCGTGTTTCCGGTGCGCGGGCCGGAAGATGACGGCTGGTTGGTGGTTGGTGGTTGATGGTTGATGGTTGATGGTTGATGGTTGATGGTTGATGGGCCGTGAGTTGCCTCACGGCCCCGGCTTTCTCCGGGCACATCTGTGCCTCAGGCGGCGCAACCACGGACGGCGGACTCAAGTCCGCGGAGAAGGCTCCGGGCGTGAGCCATGAGGCTGGGTCAAAATGGTTCTGCCCGGAGGGCTTACGGACTGGCGGGGC
>MTKZ01012886.1_pt1 | contig 13034 bp, 10 predicted proteins | sample 1042781 | NCBI WGS metagenome assembly MTKZ01 (sample SAMN06212207, study PRJNA360539) | anaerobic digester metagenome | biome: Wastewater treatment plant; material: sludge; isolation source: anaerobic digester fed with sludge from wastewater treatment plant | place: Denmark: WWTP Viborg ...
GGGGACAAGATCGTCTTCTGTCACGGCGGCGACCTCTATATCGCCTCGAGCGACGGGGGGAGCGCCCGGCGCCTCACGTCTCTGCCGGGGGAAGAGCTTCTGCCGAAGTTCTCCCCCGACGGCCGGCGGATCGCCTTCACGGCGGAGCTCGAAGGCAACCTGGATGTTTACGTCATGTCCGTGTCAGGGATGCAGCCGCGGCGGCTGACGTTCCATCCGGCCGACGATCGGGTCGTCGACTGGAGCCCGGACGGGAAGAGCGTCGTCTTCCGCTCCAACGCGCTCAGCTCCTCCGACCGGGTCAACCGCCTCCTCGGCGTTCCGGCCGAGGGCGGACTGGTCCGGGCCTTGGAGTTGCCGGAAGCCGATCTGGCGAGCTTCAACGAAGCGGGGGACAAGGTGGCTTTCAGCCGCACGCCCTCCGATGGCCTGCCTCAGGGCTATCGCGGCGGGGCCGCGCCCGGGATCTGGACGTACGATCCCGCCCGGGGGACTTCGGAGCCCCTCGTCGCGGACGGGTGTGTCAACGGCAGCCCCCTCTGGATCGGGGACCGCATCTACTACGTCAGCGACAAGGGCGACCGGGCCCGGCCCAATCTATGGGTCCACGATCTCAAGACCAAGGCCTCCCGGCAGCTGACCTTTTTCGGGGATTGGCCGGTCCGCTGGCCGAGCCGGGGCGGCGGCCGGATCGTCTTCGAGAACGAGGGGCGGATCGCCGTCTTCGATGTCCGCACCGAGACCCTGAAGCCCGTCCCCATCGAGGTCCCCGGAGCGGGGGAGCCCAAAGTCGAGCGGGGCGTCGGCGTCGAAGGATACATCTCGGGCGCTCCGGCCTTGTCGCCCGACGGGCGGAAGGTCGTCCTGAGCGCCCGGGGAGACCTGTTCTTCCTGGCCCCGGACGGCAAGTCCTCCCTGAACCTGACCCGGACCCCCGGCGCCTGCGAACGATATCCGCAGTGGCATCCCGACGGCGGGAGCATCGCCTACGTTTCCGACGCCACGGGGGAGGACCAGATCTACATCCTCCGGGAAGGCGACGACGGGGAGCCCGAACAGGTCAGTCGCATGGAAGCCGGCCGGATCGGACCGCTGAGCTGGTCACCCGACGGGCGGCGACTCGGCTTCCCCGATCATCGGGCGGCTTACCATATCCTCGATCTTGATACCGGCCTCACGAAACGGATCTTCTTCAACGCTTATCAGGGGTCGGTGCCGTTCGCGTCCGCGGCCTGGTCTCCCGACGGCCGCTGGCTGGCTTATACTCTCGGCGAGCCCAATTGGCTCGGCTCGGTCTGGCTCTATTCGCTGGACCAGGACCGTTCGTTCCGCGTGACGGACGGGACCTATTACGCCTCCGATCCCCGGTTCGACCTCGCCGGCCGGTTGCTCTATTGGGTCGCCTACGGCAAGACCAACGTGCAGGATTCCTTCTGGGACGGGGACCATCATATCGTCGACCCGTCGACCATCGTGGCCGCGACGCTGCGGCGCGAGGACCCGTCTCCGTTCGCCCCGGGTGCGGTGAACGACGCCCCCGTTCCCGGAGGCGCCAGGCCGGGCCCCATGCGGATCGACGTCGAAGGACTGGGCGAGCGGATCGTGGCCCTGCCCGTGGAGGATTCGACCTACGATGCCCTGCGGGCCGTCGAAGGGGGCCTCGTGTATCGTTCGTCGCCGTCTTCCGGGGCGTCGAGCTTCAAGCTGTTCGACATGGCCTCGAAAAAGGAGTCGGTCCTGTCGAGCGACGCCTTTTACCTGGTGCCGGCGGCCCGTTCGGCCAAGGCCGTCTATCGGGCGGATGAGGGGATCGGCATTCTCGACCTTCATGGGGAGAGAAACGCGGGCGGCTCCAAGCTGGACCTGTCCGGGCTTCGCATGGACGTCGACCGCCGCCGCGAATGGGGCCAGATCTTCGGCGATTCCTGGCGCATCGTCAGGGATTTTTTCTGCGACGACGGTCTGCGCGGGCTCGACTGGCCGGCCGTCCGGAGGAAATACGAAACCCTCCTGTCCCATGTGGCCTCGCGCCAGGACCTCAACCGCCTCCTCGAAGAGATGTTCGCCGAGCTGGGCCACAGCCACCTGGAGATCTCGGGCGGGGACCTGCCGGTGGCCCCCAGGCGCGGGCACGGACTGCTGGGGGTCGACCTCGAGCCCGACCCGGCGACGCATCTCTACCGCATCGCCCGGGTCTTCCGGGGCCGGAACGGGGAGCCGGACCTGACCGGCCCTTTCGCGTTGCCGGGAATGGACGTCAAGCCGGGAGATTATCTCCTGGCCATCGACGGCGTTCCCCTGAGAGAAGGCGTTAACCCGGATTCCCTGCTCCTCGACAAGGCCGGGCGGGACGTCGTCGTCACGGTCCATTCGCACCCGAGCCTGGAAGGCGCCCGGCGCCTGACCGTGAGGCCGGCAGCCTGTTCGGAGAACGGGGGCGACCCGCTCCGCTACGCGGACTGGGTTTCGCGCAACCGGGAGGCCGTTGCCAAGGCGAGCGGCGGCCGGATCGGCTACCTCCATCTGCCGGACACCTACATCCCGGGCATCGCGGCGTTCTTCCGCCAGGCCCCCGCCCTCCTCCACAAGGAAGGCCTGATCTTGGACGTGCGCGACAACGGCGGCGGATACTCGCCCGTCTGGATGATCGAGCGGCTGAACCGCCGGATGATCTTCCGGTCGGCGCTCCCGCACGGGAAGGCTCCGATCTCCGAGCCCGATCCCGTGTTCGCCGGGCTCAAGGTCTGCCTGATCAACGAGGGCGTCGAATCGAGCGGGGAGACGTTCGCGGCCATCTTCCGCCAGTGGGATGTCGGCCCCATCATCGGACGCCGTACGGCGGGACGCCTCGCTTCGACGGGAGGGATGAGGCTCATCGACGGCGGCGTCCTCGTCTATCCGGCGGAAGGCAAGGGAGTCATCGAGAACGTGGGCGTTTCGCCCGATATCGACGTCGAGAACCGGCCGGAGGACTCGATGCGGGGAGTTGACCGGCAGTTGGAGCGCGCCGTCGCGGAGCTGATGAAGCGCCTCGCCGCGCATGAGGCGAGAAAGGGAGTCTCGTCAGAATAAGGAGAATACCATGAGCAACGGGCAAAGTCGGCGGAGTTTTCTCGGGCGATGCGCGAAGTGCGGCGGCGCCTGCGCGGCCCTCTTGGCCTTGGGCCGGCTCTCGCGGGCGCAGGGGAGCGGGACTTCGTCGGGGCAGGCCCCAAAGCCGCTCGACCTGAAGGCGTTATGCTATTGCGGCATTCCCCAGGCGTATTGCGAGCAGCAGTGCGAGCTGTTCAAGGCCACCCGGGAGAACGACGTCGAGCTGAAGAGGTCCGTCCACGAGCGGTGGGAGATGAAGAAGAAGTTCGGGGTCGACTTCGATCCCGGTAAGATCTTCTGCTACGGCTGCAAGCCGGGCGACAAGCCCCTGAAGGTCGGCATGGCCGAGTGCCCCGTCCGCGTCTGTCCGGCGGCCGCCGGGCTCGAGTCGTGCGTCCAGTGCCTCGATCTGGCTTCGTGCGACGAGTCGTTCTGGAAAGAGTGGCCGAACGCCTTCGAGCTGGCCAAGAAGCTCCAGGCCCGCTATGCGGCCCAGCCCGGAGCGGAACTCAAGCATGCGCGGAAATAACGGGGGCCAAGTGAATAGCAGGAAAACGGAGCCTCTTGTCGGCCTTGGCCGACTGCCCGGCCTGGCGGCCGCGTTGAGCGCCCTCGCGCTTTCCGCAATGGCCCAAGCCGTCCGCCCGCCCATCCCTCAGGTCCGCATCGAGCGGATCGCCTCGGCGCGTCTGGGCGAGGTGCGGGAGGCCTGGGTGTCCCTGCCCGACCGCTACGACGAGACCGGGGACCGCTATCCCGTCCTCTACATGCTCGACGGAGAGATCAACTTCAATTCGGGCGTCATCGGCGGCCTCCGCCAGGCGGCTCTTCTCGGGGAGATGCCCGAATTCATCGTCGTCGGCGTGGTCAACACCGATCGCTCCAAGGACATCTTCCCGAAAGTCGTGACCTACGGTGACGGCACCAAGGACGGCGGCCGGGCCGACGCGTTCCTTGTCTTTATCGGCGACGATCTGGTTCCCCGGATCGAGAAGACCTACCGGACCGAGCCGTTCCGCGTTCTGTACGGGACGTCCAATACGGGCTTCACCGCGGTTTATGCGCTCTTTAAGTACCCCCCGTTGGCTAACGTCACCATCGCCGCGAGCGCGACGCTCTCCGTTCCCATTCTCCGCGACATCCGTGACGCCTGGATCCGCGACTTCAATGGAGGGGACAAGCGGATGGTCCTGATCATGGGCGAGAACGACCTGCCCACCGTCCTGAGCCAGAACGGGGCGTTGAAGGAGCAATGCGATCTCCTGGCCCCCGCCGGTCTGTCCTGCCGGATGGCCGTTCTGGACGGCGGGCACGTCCCCGGGGACTCGTTGCTCGAAGGTCTTCGCCTCGCCTTCGAGGGCTGGAGGATCGCGACCCCGCTCGACGAGCGGACGTTCCCCGAGGTCCGCGCCCGGGCCGACGCCCGGTTGGAGCGGTTCGGCGTGGCCGGCCGGATCCCGGAGGAGGAGTTGCGCGGCCTCGCGGGGCGCCTCCTCGGCCGGAAGGCGTTCGACAAGGCCGCCGAAGTCCTCAAGTACACCGTCGAACGCCATCCGGGATCCGTCGACGCCTGGAACGCCTTGGGCGACGCGAACCGCTCGCTCGGCCGGGCGGACAAGGCCAAAGCCTGCTATCTCAAGGCCGCCGAGCTGGCCCGGGCACGGAGCGAAGCCCGCGCCCCGGGCCGGGGACCGGCGGGAGCGCCGGCCTGAGAAGGAGAACGACCATGAAAGCCGTCGTCTGCACCGCCTTCGGCGCGCCCGACGTCCTCCGGCTCGAGGAGGTCCCCCGGCCCGAACCGCGCCGGGGCGAGATCCTGGTCCGGGTCCGGGCCGCCGGCGTCAACTTCGGGGACCTCATGGCCCGGAGCTTCCGGTCCGTGACGCCCCGCGGTTTCAACATGCCGTTCCTGTTCTGGCTCTTGGCCAAGACGGCCATCGGCTGGAGGAAGCCCCGGATCCGCGTCCTGGGCAACGAGTTCGCCGGGGACGTCGTCGCGGCCGGCCCGGACGTCGAGCGCTTCAAGCCCGGCGACGCCGTGTTCGGCTACGTCGGCGAGCGCTTCGGCGCCCACGCCGAGTTCTTCCGGCTTTCCGAAAGCGCCCCGGTGGCTCTCAAACCGGCCAACCTGTCCTACGAAGAGGCCGCCGTCATCCCCTACGGGGCGCTGATGGCGCTGTCCCTCCTGCGCCGGGTGGACCTCCGGCCGGGCCGGAGGATCCTGGTCAATGGGGCCAGCGGCGGCATCGGCTCGGCCGCCGTCCAGATCGCCAAGCATCTCGGGGCCGACGTGACCGCGGTTTGCGGCGGGCCCCGGCTCGCGTACGTCCGGGCCCTGGGCGCGGACCGGGTCCTCGACTATGCTGTCGAGGACTTCTCACGCGGCGACGACACCTACGACGTCGTCTTCGACGTCCTGGGCCGGGCGCCCGTCTCTCTCGTCCGGCGCATCCTGGAGCCGCGCGGCGTCCTGCTCTGCGCCAGCTTCAAGGCCCGGCACCTTCTGGCGATGGCCCGGACGTCCCTCGGCCGCGGCCGGCGGGTCGTTTGCGCGTTGGCCCCCGGACGTCTCAAGGACATGCTCGCGGTCCGCGAGCTGGCCGAGGCGGGCGCGGTCCGGGCCATCCTCGACCGGCGCTTCCCGATGGAGGAGGCCGCCGAGGCCGTCCGCTATCTCGAGTCAGGCAAGGCCGAAGGCAAGGTCGTCCTGGTGATGTGAGGAGAGCTAGGCGGCCGGCCGCCCCTCGCGGAGCATGCGGACGCCGATGAAGCCGTACTGGACCCAGGAGGCCGCCGTCAGCAGGGCCGTGACGATGTAGCACCAGCCCAGGGCTTCGGGCGAGCGCCCGACGGCGTTGGCGTAGAGGACGTAATAAAGCACCACGACCTGGCAGATCGTGCTGGCCTTGCCGGCCAGCGTGGGGGGAAAGGACCGCCTGCCCCGCAGCCGGACGATGATCAGGGCCCCCAGGGCGATGGCCGCGTCCCGGCCGATGCAGAGGGCCGTCAACCAGAGCGGCAGGGCGTTCGGCTTGGCCAGGGCGGGCAGGGTCAGGACGACGAAGGCGGCCGTCAGCAGGACCTTGTCGCCGATGGGATCGAGCCACAGCCCCAGGTTCGACTTGAGCTTGAAGGTCCGGGCGGTGTAGCCGTCGAGGGCGTCGGTCGCTCCGGCGACGAGGAAGACGACGAAAGCCGGCCAGGGCCGGTGCTGGACCATCATCAGGACGAAGACGGGTGCGAGGGCGATCCGGGCCAGCGAGAGGAGATTCGGCAGGATGAGGAGCTCGGACCGGCGGGCCCGGCCGGCCGTCGTTCCGGTGCCGTTCGATTCGCCCACGTTCGCCTCCCTACCTGGCCAATCCCAGGATGATGTCCAGCACCCGGACGGCCTCGGCGCCGGACACCGTCCGGTCGGGCTCGAATCTGCGCTCCGGGGTCAGGGCCATGACCTGGTAGGCGAGGGCCTTGGAGATGGGGGAGTAGTAGAAATTGTCCGGGCCGACGTCGGCGATCTGGATGCGGCGCGTCTCGACCAGGGGCACGAACTTGGCCCCCCGCTGCTGGAGCACGCCGATGAGCCGCACGGCGGCGTCGGCCAGGTCGGCCCGGTTGATGATGCGGCGCGGCTGGAAGGTGTGGTTGACCGAGCCGGCCATGATCTCGAGCGAGGCCACCTTGACGATGAAGCGCTGGGCCCAGGAGGTGGCGATGTCGGTCAGGATCTCGGTCCGCGGCCCCGGGGCGGCCAGGAAGTCGCCGAACTTGACCCCGATGAGGGCGGCCAGGTCCTCGCGGGTGACGGCCTCCAGGGCCGGGATGGCGTCGTACTGGCTCGGCAGCTCGTAGACGCCGAGCTTGGACTTGATCTCCTCGACCTTCTTGCCGACCGCGGCGTCCTTGGGCTCGGCCGCGGCCAGCCGCTCCAGGATCTCCAGGCTCAGGCCGAGTTCGCCGGCCTCGGCCAGGAATTCGGCGTATTCGCGCAGGAGGGCCTTGTCCGCCTTCTGGCCCTCGACGGCCGCCCGGTAGTGGGGCAGGGCCGCGGCGGTGTTCTTCTCTTGTCTGAGAAGGCGGGCCAGCTCGAGGTGGATGGCCGGCGACTCCGGGGCGTAGGCCAGGACCTTGAGGAACTCGCGCTTGGCCGTCTCGCGGTTGCCCGCCGCGTAGGCCGTGCGGGCGGCCGCGGTGGCCTCGCGGACGAGGTCGGCCCGCAGGGCTTCGAACCGGGGCGCGGCCCAACGGTGGCCGGGGGCGCGGGCCAGGATCTCCTTGAGCTCGGCGAAGGCCTTGTCCCGGTCGCGCCGCGACTCGTGGATTTGGACCAGGCCGACCCGCGAGGGGATCATGTCGGGGGTGATGGAGACCGAGGAGTTGAAGCGGGCCTCGGCCGCCGCGAGATCGCCGGCGATGAGGTCGACGTAGGCCAGCCCGGCCTCGCGGACGGGATTGGCCGTGCCCAGCTTGAGCAGGTATTTGCGGGCCAGCTCGGGCCGGTTGGTCTTGAGCGCGTCCCAGGCGTCCTCGGCGGCGATGCGGTCGTCGAGCTTGAGGCGCGTGGCCGCCGCTTCCGGCAGGTCCTCGACGTAGAAGGCCGGCGGGGCGACGGGCGCGGTGGCGCAGGACCAGGCGGCGACGAGGGCCAGTCCGACGACAACGATCCGTTTCACCATGACGCGTCTCCTTGTTCGAGGTAGGGCAGGAAGTTGACGATCCCGGCCGGCTCGGCCATGACCATGAACTCGACGTGGCTGGCGCTCTCCCGGCGCTTGAGGACGAGGGAGCGCAGCGGCAGGGAGTCGGTGATCCCGCTCGTCTCCCGGGGGACGCGGATGTGGTAGAGCCGGTAGCCGCCGAACAGGACCTCGCGGAGCCGCCGCAGGAGGTCCGGGACGCCCTCGCCCGTCCGGGCCGAGATGGCGATCGTCCGGGTCTCCGGCTCGGCGTTGCGCCGCAGGAGCAGGGCCCGCTCGTCGTCCGGCAGGAGGTCGATCTTGTTGAGGACCTTGACCACGGGGACGTCGGCGACGCCGAGGTCGGCCAGGATGGCCTCGACGGCCCCGAGCTGGTGCTCGGCCGAGGGCGAGGCGACGTCGGCGACGTGGCAGACGCAGTCGGCTTCGCCGACCTCCTCGAGCGTGGCCCGGAAGGAGGTCACCAGCTCGACCGGCAGCTTCTTGATGAAGCCGACCGTGTCGGTCAGGAAGAAGAAGGCCCCGTCGGGGAAGGAGACCCGGCGCAGGAGCGGGTCGAGGGTCGAGAACAGGTTGGCCGAGGTGTAGCGCCTCTCGTCGGTCAAGAGGTTGAAAAGAGTGGATTTGCCGGCGCTCGTGTAGCCGACGAGGGAGACCGTCGGGACGGGGCTCTTGCGCCGGCTCTGGCGCTGGCTCGAGCGGCGCTTCCCGAGGGCGTCGATGTCCCGCTTGAGCTTGGTGATGCGGTCGGTGATGCGCCGCCGGTCGACCTCGAGCTTCTTCTCGCCCGGGCCGCGGGTGCCGATGCCGGCGCCCTGCTGGGTCAGGCTCAGGCCCTTGCCGCGCAGGCGCGGCAGCTGGTAGCTGAGCTGGGCCAGCTCGACCTGGAGCTTGCCTTCGTTGGTCCGGGCCCGCTGGGCGAAGATATCGAGGATGAGCTGGGTCCGGTCGACGACCTTGACCTTGATCTCGTCCTCGAGGTTCTGCTGCTGGGAGGCGTTGAGGTTGCGGTCGAAGATGACCATGTCGGCCCCGGCCTCGCGGGCGGCCTGGGCGATCTCCTTGACCTTGCCCTCGCCGACGAGCCAGCGGGGATTGAGACGGGGGCGGAACTGGAAGACGCGGCCGGCCACCTCGGCCCCGGCGGCGACGGCCAGGCCGGCCAGCTCCCCGACGGACGCCTCCGCTTCGTCCTTCTCGGACTTGGTCGAGGCGACGTTGACCAGGAGCGCGCGTTCCATATCGGGCCGGGAGCCTATTGTAATCGGTTTCGGAGGTGTTCCTCAAGGGCCGGGCCGTCGTCCGGGGAGAACCAGGCCACGCCGTCCATCTTGCGGAACCAGGTCATCTGGCGCTTGGCGTACTGCCGGGTGTCCGTCTTGGTCAGGGCCGCGGCCTCCTCGAGGGACAGGGCGCCCTCGAGGTGGCGGACGACGTGGCGGTAGCCCAGGGCCCGGAAGGGCGGGGCGTCGGCCGGGACGCCGCGGGCGAGCAGTCCGCGGACCTCGTCGACGAGGCCCCGGGCGAACATGCGGTCGACCCGGGCCTCGATGCGCCGGACGAGCGCGTCCCGGTCCAGGCGCAGGCCGAGTCGCACGACCCGGCGGCCGGCGACGGGCGAGGCCGTGTCGCGGAAGTGCTCCGAGAGGGGCCGGCCGGTCGTCCCGTAGACCTCCAGGGCGCGGACGATGCGGACCCGGTCGCGGTCCCGGACCTTGGCCGCGTACTCCGGGTCGACCCGCCGCAGGCGTTCGAAGAGCGCCGCGAGGCCCTTCTCCCGGGCCTCGGCTTCGAGGGCCGCCCGTACGTCCTCGTCACGTCCGGGCCCGGGGAAGAGGCCGTCGAGCAGGGCCTTGAGGTACAGGCCCGTGCCGCCGGCGACGATGGGCAGGCGGCCACGGCCGGCGATGGCCCGCGCGGCCGCCAGGGCCTCGCGGACGAAGTCGGCGGCCGTGAACTGGACCGACGGGTCGACGATGTCGATGAGGTGGTGGGGGACGCCGCGCCGGTCGGCTTCCGTCGGCTTGTCCGTGCCGATGTCGAAGCCGCGGTAGACCTGGATGGAATCGCCGCCGATGACCTCGCCCCCGAAACGCAGGGCCAGGTCGACGGCGACCCGGCTCTTGCCGACGGCGGTCGGGCCGAGGACGACGGCGAGGACGGGGGCTTCAGGTTCCAATTTCGATCAGGACCCAGAGGGCCAGGAGGGAGGCGAAAACGAGCAGGGCCAGGAGCTGGCGGCGCCTCACGCGGCCTCCCCGATCTTCTCGAGGCTGCGGACGAGGGCCGATTCCTGCTCCGGACCGAGGGTCTTCTTGACGACCAGGAGCTCGGCGGCCAGGATCTCGTCCATGCTCCGGAGCATGCCGAGCCGGGTTTCGTCGCCGGCGATGTTGGCGCTGACCTTGAGCGGCGAGCGCAGCTCGAGCCGGCCGTCCGGCTTGAGCTCGGCCGTCTGGAAGGCGGGATCGAGCCGGCCGCGGACCTCGTCGACGGCCTTGCCGACCAGGGTGTAGGCCACCGGCCCGACCTCCTTCGAGATGTGCTTGAAGACGACGGCGCACTTGGCGTTGAAGACGGCCAGGAGCCGGTCCATGCCGGCCAGGGCCAGTTCGGGGGCCAGCTTGCCCGTCTTCGGCTTGGGGGCGGCCGTGCCGGCCAGGCCGAGGAGGATGAGCGCGAACAGGGCCCGGCGGGTGGCCTCCTCGCCGGCGTCGCTGTCGCCGCAGATCTCGGCCAGGGTCCGGGGCGGGTCGAGCAGGCCCAGGACGTAGCGCTCGGTGAGGGACAGGCCGAAGGCGTCGGGTGCGCCCGCGTGGAGGCGCCGGACGGTCTCGCCCGGCCCGGGCAGGACGCCGTCGAGGACGGCGTCGTCCTTGGCCGCCCGGGCGGCCTCGAGGATGAGCCCGGGCACGTCGATGGATTCGACGTAGACGCGGCTCGGCGGGCCGCTCCGGGTGTGGAACTCGCGCTCGTCGCCGCCGCCGGCGAGCAGGGCCAGGGCCTCGCCGCGGGCGTGGGCTTCGAGCAGGCGCCAGAGCCGCTCCGGCTCGATGGTCGCCGTCTCGACCAGGGCCCGCAGCGTCGAGCCGTCGGTCCGCTGGGCGTGCTCCTCGACCCGGGTCAGGGCGATGAGGTCCGTCTCGCCCGAGGTCAGCAGGAAACGCAGGAAGTCCTTTTCCTCGAACGACACGGAGTCGAGGACCAGGGCGCCCCGCTCGAACGACAGGCACTGGGGAACGCCGTCCGAACGGACGTAGAGGGAGCCGCTCAGCCCCTGCCGCCAGATCTCGGCCAGGACCCGGGCCAGCGGGGCGCGGGCGAACTCGGCCGAGGCGAACCAGTCGTCCATGTCCCTAATGTATAAGCGGGACGGCGGGAAGTCAATTTACCGCAGGAAGGCCGTGCCGATGAGGCCCATGCCGATGTTGACTAGGGCCTTGAGGAACCACAGGCCGTAGGACAGGACCAGGGCCTTCTTCAGGGTGACCTTGAAGATGGCGGCCAGCCCGAAGGCCAGGACGCCGAACATCCACAGCTGGAACAGGTCGATCTGGGCCAGCACGATGTAGGCCGTCGAGGTGACCTCGAGGCGGGGGAAGAGCAGGGCCAGGCCGGTCGAGGTCTGCATGAGCGAGCCCCGCGTCAGCCCGAGGACGAGGCGCACGGCGTTGCCGAGGAGCTTGTCGACGAAGTTGGCGTGGACGAGGGCGGCCAGGACCTGGACGTACGTCCCCTGGGTCGACAGGAACCGCCCGAGGACGAGCAGGAACAGGCACTGGAGGAGGATGGCCGCGAGATAGAAGAGGGGCGTGATGACGAAGGTCTGGACGATGCGGCCGGCCGGGGAGGGGTGCTCCGTGCGCTCGATCATCTTGGCGAAGGAGTCCTCGCCCATGCGCTCCTTCAGCGCGGCGTTGTCCTTGAGCAGGGAGAGCTGGTCTTTCTGCAGGATGGGCGCGACGACGAGGTTGAAGGCGATGAGGGCCAGCAGGACGACGACCAGGGCGTCGATCCAGACCGGGCGGGCGGCCAGCCCCTCGAAGGTCGGGCGGGGTTCGAAGAAGACCCCGGACAGGCGCTTGAGCAGGTTCATGGGTCAGGCTCCTTTCCGTTCGTCCTTCTCGATCCGGCCGTCGCGGATGTGGATGATGCGCTGGGCCTGATCGGCGACCTCGCGGTCGTGGGTGACCATGATGATGGTGTTGCCCTGGCCGTGGATCTTGTGGAACAGGTTGAGGATCTCGCGGCCCGTGCGGGAATCGAGGTTCCCGGTCGGCTCGTCGGCGAGCAGCAGCGAGGGCTCGTTGACCAGGGCCCGGGCCACGGCCACGCGCTGGCGCTCGCCGCCCGAGAGCTCGGCCGGCTTGTGCGACATGCGGGCCTTCATCTCGACCCGCTCCAGGGCCTTGCGGGCCTTCTCTTCGCGCTCGGCCTTCCTCATCCCGGCGTAGACGAGGGGCAGCTCGACGTTGCGGAAGGCCGAGGCCCGGGCCAGGAGATTGAAGACCTGGAAGACGAAGCCGATCTCGCGATTGCGGGTGAAAGCCAGCTCGTCCTCGGACATGGCGCTGACGAGCTTGCCGTTGAGGCGGTAGGTGCCGGAGGTCGGCGTGTCGAGGCAGCCGATGAGGTTCATCAGGGTCGACTTGCCCGACCCGGACGGGCCCATGATGGCGGCGAATTCGCCGCGCTCGACGGTCAGGGAGACGCCCCGGAGGGCCTCGACCTTCTGTTCGTCGAGCTCGTAGACGCGCCAGAGGTCCTCGGCGAAGATGACGGGTTCGGCGCCGCTCATTTGACGGGTTCGTCCTTCTTCGTCTCCGTCTTGATGAGGACGCCGTCCTTGAGCTCGCGCAGGGAGGCGTAGGGCCCGGTCACGAGGGACTGGCCGTCCTGGAGGCCGGAGACGATCTCGATCATCATGCCGCCGGTGATGCCTTTAACCACGGGCGCGAACTTGACCCGCTCGTTCTCGACGAGGAAGACGCCCTCCTCCTCCTTGGCCCCGGCCGGGGCCTTGGGATCGGCCTGGGGCTTGTCGCGCAGGACGAGGGCCGAGATGGGCACGGCCAGGGCCTGCTTGCGCTCGGCCACGACGATGTCGGCCGAGGCGGACAGGCCGGGCTTGAGCTTGTGGGAGGGGTCGTCGAGGGTGACGACGACCTTGAAGTCCTTGGACTCCTGGGTCGCGGCCACGCCCGTCGACTGCTGGAGGGCGGAGCTGCCGATCTCGGTGACCAGGCC
>MTKZ01035236.1_pt1 | contig 13034 bp, 13 predicted proteins | sample 1042781 | NCBI WGS metagenome assembly MTKZ01 (sample SAMN06212207, study PRJNA360539) | anaerobic digester metagenome | biome: Wastewater treatment plant; material: sludge; isolation source: anaerobic digester fed with sludge from wastewater treatment plant | place: Denmark: WWTP Viborg ...
CTGGCCCTGGGCCTGCCGATGACCATCACGCTTTCGCTGCCAGTGGGCGCCCCGGCCGCCGGCGGTGCAGCCGCGGGCAAGGGCGAGGCTGCTGCACCCGCGATGAGCCAGGTCATGAGGATCGCCGGCGGGGCTGCACAGGGGATCTTCCTCCTGATCGCAATCCTGGTGCTGGCGTTCTTCTGGGTGCAGGAGGGCGAGGTGCTGGTCCGCCGCCTGCTGCTGTTGCTGCCGGCGGAGAAGCGCGAGCCTGCGCGCAAGCTGTATGGCGAGCTCGAAGACAAGGTCGGCGCCTATTTTCGCGGCCAGCTGATCCTATGCGGTGTGGTCGGTGCGCTCAGCCTGGTGGGCTACCTGATCATCGGGTTGCCCTATGCCATTGGCCTGGCGCTCATCATGGCTGTCGCCGAGGCCATCCCCATGATCGGCCCGACACTCGGCGCCATACCCGCCATCCTGGTGGCGCTGACCGTCGCGCCCGACAAAGTGCTGTGGACCGTGCTGGTCGTCTTCGTCGTGCAGATGGCGGAGAATAACCTGCTCGTTCCACGCATCATGGACCGTTCGGTGGGCGTCAACCCTATCGTTACGATCCTCGGCATCACAGCGTTCGGCGCGCTGTTCGGCGTTGTCGGCGCGCTGATGGCTGTGCCGCTGTCCGCGATGGTGCAGATCATCGCAACCCGCGCCATGTTTCGCGCCCCTGCACCGATCGAAGTCGGCCGCAGCCGGGCCAGTGCGCTGCGTCTGGCCACGCAGGAGTTGATCCAGGACGTGCGGAAGTCATCGCGCGGCGATGTCGGCAGTGAGGTGAGGACTGATCCGGCGGTGACGCAGACCGAAGAGCTTCTGGAGGGGATCGCATTGGACCTGGATAGGATTTTGGCCAGTGCGGAGGCTCGGCCATCATGAAGCGCTTCGCCCTGTCTGTCTTCCTCATCTTAACCCTGGTGCTGGCCGCCGTCGTCGCCTGGCGCCTGTCGAACATTGTTTTCCTCGTCCTCGCCTCCCTGGCGATCGCGGCTGCTGCGCGCGGTCCACTGGAGTGGCTGCTGGATCGGCGCATCCCGCGCGGACTGGCGTTGCTGGCGGTGTACGGTTCGATTCTGCTGCTGGTCGTCATCTTCGGCTATTTGCTCTATCGAACCTTGGGGCGGGAGTTAGGGTCGGTCACCGAGGACCTGAGCCATGTTTGTCGGACGCTCGCCGTTCGTTGGGGCGGCGCCGCGGTGCAGAACCTCCCTGCACTGACCGCGCGGCTGCCCACGCCGGAGCAGATGGGCCAGATGCTGGCCAGTGAGGACCTGCCCGCGCTGCTCCGGGGGGTGGCGGGCATGACCGGCGGCATCGCGAGCTTCCTGACTCAGGCGAGCGTCGCCTTGATCCTGAGCATCTATTGGATATCGGACCGCAAGCACTTCGAGCGGTTGCTGCTTTCGCTTCTGCCTGCGTCCCGGCGAGCGCGGGCGCGATCCATCTGGCATGAGATGGAGAACGGCGTGGGCGCCTATCTGCGCAGCGAGCTAGTCCAAGGGATCGTTGTTGCGCTGCTGCTTGCGCCTGCCTTCTCGCTGATGGGCCTGGAATATCCTGTGTTTTGGGCCCTGGTCGGCGCGGTGACCTGGTTCATCCCGTTGGTGGGCGCGCTGCTCTTCCTCATCCCGCTCTGGCTGATCGTCTTCGTGCAGAACGGCGTGTGGATCGCGACGCTGGCGGTCGTATTCAGCCTGGCGGTGCTTTGGTTCCTGGAGTTCATCGTCGAGCGCCGGTTGTACAGGCCGGAGGGCAGAAGCAATGTCCTGGTGCTGCTGGTCATGCTCATCATGTTCGAGGCGTTCGGGCTGGTCGGGCTGCTGTTGTCGCCGCCGCTGGCCATGGCGATCTACATCCTGGCCAGCCAACTGATCGAATATGCGACCGCGACGGGACGTGACGCGGACCTGACCCCGGGCGTTGCCGCGCTGGAGGACCGCCTGGCGCAGGTGCGCGGCGCGATGGGCGAGCTGGAGGGCGGCGCGGCGCCGAGGCTGGCGAACATGAGCGACCGCCTGGCCAACCTGCTGGCCCGGGCCAGGGAGATAGAGAACTAAACCGGCGTCGTTGTAGGACAAGCCGCACATGTAAGAATCGCGTTGTCCTACGAGCGTCTGCGGCGTCTGCCGATACCGCATCCTGTCAATCCGATTTATTCTTGATCTGCAAAGAGCGAAGAATCTACTGACAAAATCTGAGAGATCGAGAGATTGAGAAGGAGCGTAAGATGAACGAAGACGTATTGGCCGGCAAGTGGAAGCAGATCAAGGGTGGTGTGAAGGTCGCATTCGCGAAGCTGACGGATGACGACATTGCCGAGGTCGAGGGCAACAGCGAGCGAATGCTGGGCAAGCTGCAGGAGCGTTACGGCTACACCCGCGAGGATGCGGAGAGCGCCTGGAACAAGTTCGTGGACAGCGTCGACGACAAACGCGATCAGGAAGCTGCCGAGCGGCATGTGGACCGCGCTGCGGATCACGTGGAGAACGCGGTCGATGAGGTCAAGAGCGCAGTACGCCGAGTGCTGAGCTGACGCGGAGCGCAAAGCATAACCGAGGGGGCGCCGGATGGATATTGAGATCCGGCGCCCCCTTTTTTGCCCGGAAACGCTTACTCCCGATCTTCGAGCGCCGCGGCCTGGGCTCGCAGCAGCTCTCCGATGCCTCCCGCCGCCAGATCCAGCAGCTGGTTCAGCATTGCCCGGTCGAACGGCCGGCTTTCTGCCGTGCCCTGCACTTCGATGAACTGGCCGGCGCGATTCATGACAAGGTTCATATCCATGTCCGCGCCGAAATCCTCTGCATAGCAAAGGTCGAGCAATGGCTCGCCATCCACCACGCCGACGCTCACCGCTGCCACTGCAGGCAGCAAGACACTCGCGCTGACCTGTCCCGCTGCAATCAGCTTCCGCACGGCCAGCATCAACGCCACATAGCCGCCCGTCACCGCCGCGGTGCGCGTGCCGCCATCCGCCTGCAGCACATCGCAATCGACGATGATCTGCCGCCTGCCCAACTGGCGCAGGTCGACCGCCGCGCGCAGGCTTCGCCCGATCAACCGCCGGATCTCCTGAGTGCGCGCCTGGGGGGTCGTCTCGCGCGTGGAGCGCGTGTGGGTGCTGCGCGGGAGCATGGCGTATTCGGCCGTCACCCAGCCCTTGCTGGCAGCATCGCGCTCCATCCACGGTGGCAGGCGCTCTTCCACCGTGGCATTGCATAGCACGACCGTATTCCCCTGGCTGATCAGCACCGATCCCTCTGCGTAGCGCGTGTAGCCGAGCTCCATCTTTACCGGACGCAGCTGGTCGCGCCGCCGGCCATCTTCTCGCATCTTTCCCTCCGGGCTCACCGAGTCGATCTCCTGCGATTCTACCATCCTTCTCCATTCGGCGGTATAATGGGCCGCCCGCTATCCCGGTGCTTCGACGACCCTTCGGCGGGACCGGAAAGGACAAACAGGTGAAACTGGACGTGCGCGCCTATAACCGCCAGGCATGGGACCGGCAGGTGGCATCAGGCAACGAGTGGACGCGGCCGGTCACGCCGGAGGTGATCGCGCGGGCGCGTGCGGGCGACTGGTCGGTCGTCCTCACCGCAGTCAAGCCCGTTCCGGCGTCGTGGTTTCCGTCCCTGGGGGGCAAGGATGTGCTGGGGCTGGCGTGCGGTGGGGGTCAGCAGTGCCCCATCTTTGCGGCTGCCGGAGCCAGTGTGACCGTGCTTGACAATTCACCGGCGCAGCTGGGCCGGGATCGTGAGGTGGCTGAGCGTGAGGAGCTGGCCATACGCACTGTCGAGGGCGACATGGTCGACCTGTCAGCTTTTGCCGATCGATCCTTCGACCTGGTGTTTCACCCGGTATCCAACGTCTTCTCGTCCACCGTACGCCCCATGTATCGCGAGGTCGCTCGCGTCCTGCGTCCCGGCGGCATCCTCATAGCCGGCTTCATGAACCCGGACATCTACATCTTCGACCGCGATGCGATCGATCGCCGCGGCGTCCTGCGGGTCAAGTACCCGCTACCGTACAACGATGCCGAGCACCTGCCCCGCGCGCAGCTCCGCGCCATGATCGACGAGGGCTGGCCGCTGGAGCACAGTCACAGCCTCGAAGATCAGATTGGCGGGCAGTGTGACGCAGGTCTCGTCATCACCGCATTGTACGAAGACCGCTATGCGCCGCAATCGGGCGACATCCCATCGCGCTACATGCCTTGCTTCTACGCGACACGCGCAGTCAAGCCATGAGATTGCAGCGCGGGGAAGGTTGAAGGCAGGGGGAACCCGGGAGGGCGCCATGCCAAGCATCACCGAATACCGCAAACAACTGCGCAGCCTGGCCGAGTGGGAGTCGTACCTCCTGGCTCACTCCGGCCTGCCCGGCCCGCGCGGCAACCTGGAGCTGGCCCATGCGGTCGCCCTGGAGGGCGATGGGGGACAATTTCATCGCTGGTCCAGCTCAACTCCGGAGGCGGCGCCAGAGAATACGCCTGAGGTGTTCCTCGCGTTCTGCGGGGTGCTGGGCCTCGGGCGCCTGCTCGCCCTCGGCTCGATCGATGGTGCGGCTGGCGACCTGGCGATCCTCCGGCGCCTGCGCACACTCGCCTCAGACCCGCGCTGGCGGATTCGTGAGGCGGTTGCCACTGCACTCCAGCTTTGGGGCGACGCGGACATGCCTGCGCTCATCGCGGAGATGACCTCCTGGGCAGCGGGCAATTGCACCGAGCAGCGCGCCGTTGCGGCCGCCCTGTGCGAACCCCGTCTCCTGGCTGATCCTGGCCGCGCGTCCGCTGTCCTGAACCTGCTCGACATCATTACGGCCAACCTCGCCGCAGTCCCGGCTGCCGGCCGCAAGTCGGAGTCGTTCAGGATTCTTCGCCAGGCGCTGGGCTACTGCTGGAGCGTCGCCGTAGCTGCCTGTCCCGATGCTGGCCTGCCGGCACTCCAGCGCTGGCTGGCCCACCCGGACCTCGACGTCCGGTGGGTCATGCGGGAAAACCTGCGCAAGAAGCGCCTCGCGGCGTTCAATCTTACCTTACCGGAGTGAGACCATCGTGAAACCTTCTTTCGACACCTATTACACCTATGCGCAACTGACCGAGGTCCTGGCCAGCCTCGCAGCAAATCATCCGACCATCATGACCCTCTCGGTACTGGGAAAATCCCACGAGGATCGCGACATCCCGCTGGTCATCCTGACCAACCGGGAGACGGGCGCAGACACGGAGAAGCCGGCCTTCTGGGTCGACGCCAACATCCACGCGACCGAGCTCACCGCGTCGATGACCGCGCTGCATCTCATCACGCGGCTGGTTGATGGCTACGGGGCAGATCCCAGGATCACGCGCATCCTGGACGAGCAGGTGGTCTATGTCGTTCCGCGCCTCAATCCGGACGGCGCAGAGCTCGCGCTGGCCATCCCGCCCAAATACGTTCGCTCCAGCACCCGGCCTTACCCTTTCGAGGACAAGAAGGACGGCTTGCACCCGGAGGACATCGACGGCGACGGTCGCATCCTGCAGATGCGCATCGCCGATCCCGCGGGCGACTGGAAGGTTTCGGACCGTGACCCGCGGCTCATGGTCAAGCGCGCACCAGATGAGTCCGGCGGAGCCTACTACCGCATCTTCCCCGAAGGGCTGATCGAGAATTATGACGGCCACCTGATCGCGATCGCGCCGCCCCTTCATGGTCTTGACTTCAATCGCAACTTCCCCGGCGCCTGGCGCCCCGAGGGCGAGCAGCGCGGCGCCGGCGACTTCCCCGGTTCCGAGCCGGAGATTCGCGCGGTCATCGAATTCATGGCGAGCCATCCCAACATCTACGGCGCGATCACCTATCACACCTACAGCCGCGCGATCCTGCGTCCCTACGGCACGAAATCGGACGACGAGATGACTGCGAACGACAAGTGGGTGTACGAGGCGATCACCGAGCGCGGCACGGAGCTGACCGGCTATCCGGCCGTCTCCGTGTACCACCATTTCCGCTACCATCCCAAGGAAGTGATCACGGGCGTCTTCGACGACTGGCTCTTCGACCACAAGGGCATCTTCGCCCTCACCGTAGAGCTGTGGGACCTGGCCACCGCGGCAGGCGTCGAGGAGAAGAACAAGGACAAGAAGTTCATGGACTGGTTCCGCAAGCACCCCGTCGAGGATGACTACAAGATCCTGGACTACGTGAACGAGCACGCGCCCGACGCGTTGGTCCCCTGGCGCGAGTTTGACCACCCGCAACTCGGCAAGGTGGAGCTTGGCGGCTGGTACACCCTCTACTCCTGGCGCAATCCGCCGCACGCGCTGCTGGAGGCCGAGGTAAGACCGCAGGCAGATTTCGCGATCAGCTTCATCAGCCTGGCGCCACGCCTGGCGTGGCGTGATGTGGTCGTGACACCCTTGGGCGAGGGTGCATATCATCTCCTGGCGGTGGTGGAGAACGTGGGTTTTCTGCCCACCTACGTGTCCGAACAGGCGCTCAAGATGAAGGCCGTGCAGCCCGTGCGTCTGGAGCTGGCGCTGCCGGACGGCGCGACCCTGGTTGGCGGCAAGCTCAAGCAGGAAATCGGCCAGCTGCAGGGCCGCTCGAATAAGATGGATGTGGCGTATCACGGCGTCTCGCCCACCGACAACCGCGGCAAGGCCGAGTGGGTGGTGGCCGCGGCCAAGGGTGCGACGGTCAATCTGAGCGTTATCTCCGAACGCGGCGGCGTCCTGCGTCGAGACGTGACGCTGGGAGAGTAGCCGGAATGCTCGTCTCCTTCCACCGGCTCACCGCGCGGCAACTGGCCGGCGTGATCGCGATCTACGAAGAGGCGCTCGCGGCGCCCTGGGAATGGACCGTGGATCGGTTCCACGAGATCGCCCAGGGCACTGGGTCGCGGTTCTGGGCCATGGCTGCGCTGGAAGGGGACCAGCCGGTGAGCTTCATCATCAACGAATACCTGCCCATCGGCCGGCTGTGGTATATCCGCTACTTTGCCGTTCGCGCGGACCTGCGCGGGCGGGGCTGGGGCTCAGCCATGCTCACCGCCGACCTGCCGATGGGNNATGACGGCTGCACCGGCGCGTTGATCGAGGCCGTAGCCGTTGCGGGCCTGCCGCCCGGCGATACTCAGCGGCTGGCCGTCCGCCGCCAGGAGTTTTACCGCCGCCACGGCGCGATCGTCACGGGCGCGCAGTATCCGCGGCCGCCCGACGCGCCGCCGGAAATGCCTGATTTCGACCTGCTCTTCGTTCCAGGCCGGGCCTGGGATGGCCGGCTGGACACCGCCTTTCGACGCCGGCTTGTGCGTTCGTTGGTTGTCGAGGGATACGGCGTGCCCGAGGACGCTGCATGGCTGCAGGCTGCGCTGGCGCGCTACACGGTCTGAGANNCCGCCCTGCCCTTTGCCCGATGTGCGGCTGCAACAGATCACCGGGCGCGCAGAGGTCTCCGTGCGTCTGAGCGGTCTCCCGGGCCGGTGATCGCCTCACCGCTGGCGCGCACGATCATTGCCTTGCGTTTTCGCGCTGTGGTATAATCACCTTGCCGCGATCCGCTGCGCCTTAGCGTGGAGGAGATTATCGGAGGGTTGACATGGTTGAAGTGACAATCGACAGCGTACGGGTCAGCCTCATGTCGCAGCACCGCATCGTCGTGCTGCGTGAGTCCGAATCGTCGCGCTTTTTGCCTATCTGGATCGGCCCTTTTGAGGCAGATGCCATTACGATCGAGCTGCAGAGCGTCGAGGTGGCCCGGCCGCTGACGCATGACCTGCTCAAGGCGACCATCGAACAACTCGGCGCAAGGATCATCCAGGTGGCTATCACCGACCTGCGCAACGACACCTTCTACGCGGAAATCGCACTGATGGTGAACGGCCGCCGGATTCAAGTGGATTCACGGCCGAGCGATGCCATCGCACTCGCGGTTCGAGCGCACGTGCCGGTGTACGTGGCGGATGAGGTGATGGACCAGGCCGCGATCACGCCTGAGGACGACCTTGAGGGGAGCACACCGCCGGCGGTCAAGAACGAATCGGCAGAGCCGTCTTCGCCCGAGTCTTTTCGCGAGTTTCTCGAGGGATTGGATCTGAGCGGCCTTGACTGAGGCTGTCTGCTGGCGCCCACCGCGCTTCCTTTTGCACGCCTGACCACCGCTTTGGAGCCGGCTATCCAGCCGGCTTCTTGATCGTGAAAAGAGTTCGCGCCCGTGGATAAGCTCGACAAGACCACTCCTGCCAACCCTGACGCCGAGGAGGCCGTCCTGGGCTCCCTCCTCATCGACCCGGATGCCGTGCTCAAGGTCGCGTCCTTCCTTGACTCCGAGGATTTCTACCGCGAGCGCAACGGCTGGATCTATCGCGCCATCCTGGATCTGCACGAGCGCCGCGAGCCGGCGGATTTTGTCACACTATGCGACGAGCTGGAGCGCAACAACATCCTGCAGGAGGTTGGCGGCGCAGCCTATATCACCCAACTCATCAACAACGTCCCCTCTGCGGCCTACGTCGAGCATTATGGCCACATCGTCGAGCGCACGGCCACCCTGCGCCGCCTGATCGACGCGGCCGGGCAGATCGCGGCGCTGGCGTATGAAGAGTCACAGGAGATCGACGAGGTCGTCGACCGGGCGGAGCAGATCGTCTTCAATGTGGCTGAGCGTCGCGTCCGGCGTGACCTGGTTCCCGTACGCCAGGTCATGCACGACGTCGTCGACCGCATCGACTACCTCCACCGCCACCAGGGCCAGATTCTCGGCGTCCCCAGCGGCTTCACCCAACTGGATCGGCTCCTGGGCGGATTCCAGAAGTCCGACCTGATCATCCTGGCCGCGCGCCCGGCCGTGGGCAAGACGAGCCTGGCGCTCAATTTTGCCCTCAATGCCGCGCGTAAGTTTCGCAAGGTGGTGGCCTACTTCAGCCTTGAAATGAGCTCGGAGCAACTGGTGCAACGGCTCCTCTCCACCGAAACCGGCATCGACCAGCAGCGGCTTCGCAAGGGCGAAATCGAGGATCGCGACTGGGACATGATCATGGCCGCGGCCGGCGAGCTTTCCAGCACCATGCTCTATATCGATGATACGCCCGCCATGTCTGCGCTCGAGCTGCGCACCAAGGCCCGCCGGCTTCAGGCCGAGCACGGGCTTGACCTGATCGTTGTCGACTACCTTCAGCTCATGCGCGGGGACACCAAGAGCGAGAATCGGGTCCAGGAGATCAGCTACATCTCCCGCGCGCTCAAGGGCCTGGCCCGCGAGCTCGAAGCGCCGGTCATCGCGCTCTCCCAGCTTTCGCGCGCCGTGGAATCCCGCACCGACCACAAGCCGGTGCTGTCCGATCTGCGCGAGTCCGGCGCGATCGAGCAGGACTCGGACATCGTGATGTTCATCTACCGCGAGGACCTGCACAAAGAGAACAGCGATAAGAAGAACATCGCGGAGGTCATAGTCGCCAAGCACCGCAACGGTCCGACGGACACCATTCCGCTCTATTTTCGCAAGGAGCTGACGAAGTTCGAGAACCTCGAGATGGTTCGCGAGGCGCTGGAGTGATGCCATGAGCGAGCGCATGGAGGGCTTCGCCGGATTCCCGGCCGGCAAACTGGCGACCACGCCGGTGCCCAATCTCTTCTTCAGCGAGCTTCTGCCGCTGATCGATCATCTCGCGGAACTGAAGGTCGTCCTGNNACTCTTCTGGCTCATCGGCAAGAAGCGCGGCGCCCTGCGCTACGCGCGGTTGGACGAGCTGCTGAAGGACCACCGCCTCCTCGAGGGGCTGGCCACCTCAAAGGTCACCGGCGAGCTGGTGCTCCGCGACGCGCTGGAGCGCGCGGTGGCGCGCGGCGCTCTCCTGCGGACGACTGTCAACCGAGGCACTGACACCGAGGAATGGTACATGATCAACAGTGCCAACGGCCGGGAGGTGCTCGAACGACTGCAGAGCGGCGAGCTGGACTTGCTCGGCGAGGCCGGCGAAGATGTGCAGCTGCAGATGGAGCGCCCGACGATTTTTGTGCTCTACGAGCAGAATATCGGCATGCTCACGCCCATGATTGCGGACGAGCTGCGTGACGCGGAGCGCCATTACCCTGCCGAATGGATCGCGGACGCATTTCGCCAGGCGGTCCTTCACAACAAGCGCAGCTGGAAGTACATCCTCGCCATCCTGGAACGCTGGCGCACCGAGGGGCGCAGCGGTGCACGGCAGGAGCGCGAGCCTGAGGGGTACGACGTGCCTCCGGGCTATGAAGGTCTGGTCAAGCATTGAGGGAAGTGCTGTGAAACGACTGGGAGATCTACTGGGAGATGTCCAACCCCCCGAAGGGCGTCATCCGGACGAAGGCAAGCTGCAGCGGCCAGATCCGGAGGACGATGTTTGCCCGATCTGCAAGGGCAGGGGCTTCCTGGTCAAGGATGTGCCTTACGGCCATCCCGATTTCGGCAAGCTTATTGCGTGCCGCTGCACCGAGGCGCGCATCGCGCTCAACCGCAGCCGCGAGCTCTACGCCCTGAGCAACCTGGGCGGCCTGGACCGCATGACCTTCGATACATTCCTGCCTGTCCGCAGCAGCCCCCAGTCGTCGATCCAAGATGCGCTCCAGCACGTGCTGGAGANNGTCGAGATGGGCAGGCCTGCCATGTTCGTCGTGACTCCCGACCTGCTCGACTACCTGCGGGCTGCGTTCGGGCCGACCAGCGAGAGTGGGGTCGATGAGCGTCTGGAAATGATCCGCGAGACGCCTCTCCTGGTGCTCGACGATCTCGGCGCACATCATTCCACTCCCTGGGCGCAGGAGAAGCTGTTTCAGGTTCTCAACCACCGCTACAACAGCCGCCTCCCCACCGTCATAACGACGAATCAGCGCCTTGAGGAACTCGACCCGCGCATCGCCTCGCGGCTGGGCGACCTGGAGCTCAGCCAGATCTTTACGATCCCGGCGCCTGATTTTCGAAAGGGCTCTGGGGGCTCGCTGGATCCCGGCGGCCGTAACCTGAGTTCGCTCGGTCTGCACGCAGACCAGACCTTCGAGAGCTTCTCTTTGCGTCGGAACGAGGACATGGACGCCGCGCGGCGCGACAACCTGGCCCGCGCGGTCAGCGAGGCGCGCAGCTTCGCCGAGCAACCGGCCGGTTGGCTGGTGCTCAGCGGGGTGTATGGTTGTGGCAAGACTCACCTGGCAGCGGCAATCGCCAACTATCAACTGACCGTGGGCCGGCTTGTGCCGATGTTCGTCGTGGTGCCCGACCTGCTGGACCACCTGCGAGCCACCTTCAGCCCGACCAGCGGCACCTCGCTCGACCGCGTTTTCGAGCAGGTCAAGGGCAGCCCGATGCTGATCCTCGACGATCTTGGCACGGAGAGCGCGACGCCCTGGGCGCGCGAGAAGTTGTTCCAGCTTCTCAACTACCGCTATGCCGCACGTCTGCCAACCGTGATCACGACCACCGCACAGATCACCGAAATCGACGCCCGGCTGCAGAGCCGGATGCTGGACGCCTCCCGCTGCACCTTCTTCGTCATCACGGCGCCCAGCTTCCGCGGCAGCGCCTCGCAGCATCCGGGTTCCGAAGGCAAGGCGACGCCTCCGCGCCGCGGCCGCCCACCGCGCCAGCCCTGATAAAGAGCCACCCCGAAATTTGACGTCTTCGCAGAGGTTAGGTAAAATCGGCCTTGCTTTAGCACTCACGAGTATGGAGTGCTAAGCAGGGCCGATTTTGTGTACACTGCCCAGGCCATCTGGGCCAATACCATTCACCAGGGAGGCTGTTGGACTATGAATCTTAAGCCGCTCGCCGATCGATTGGTCGTCGAACCCCTCGAGCAGGAAGAAGTCACCGCCGGTGGCATCATTCTGCCCGAAACCGCCAAGGAAAAACCGCAGCAGGGCAAGGTCCTGGCCGCGGGCCCGGGCCGCACCGACGAGGATGGCGATCGCATCGCCATGGAAGTCAAAGTTGGCGACACCGTTCTCTATGCCAAGTACTCCGGCACCGAGGTCAAGATGAGTGGCAAGAAGTTGCTCATCCTGCGCGAGTCCGATGTTTTGGCCATCGTCGAATAACAGATTGAGGAGATAGATAACTATGGCAGCCAAGCAGTTGCTTTTCTCCGAGGAAGCTCGCCGCAACCTGAAGGTCGGTGTGGACACCCTCGCCGATGCCGTTAAGACCACCCTCGGCCCCAAGGGCCGCAACGTTGCCCTCGATAAGAAGTGGGGCGCGCCCACCATCACGCACGACGGCGTGACCGTGGCGAAGGAAATCGAGCTGCAGGAGCCCTTCCAGAACATGGGCGCCCAGCTCCTCAAGGAAGCCGCGACCAAGACCAACGACATCGCCGGTGATGGCACCACCACCGCGACCGTCCTGGCCCAGGCCATCGTCAACGAAGGCATGAAGAACGTCGCTGCCGGCGCCAACCCGATGCTGCTCAAGCGCGGCCTGGACAAGGGCGTTGCCGCACTGTCGGCGCACATTAAGGGTCAGGCAATCACCATCACGACCCGCGAGGAAATCGCCGCCGTGGCCGCGATCTCGGCCCAGGACCAGGAAATCGGCGACCTGATCGCGGACGTCATGGAGAAAGTCGGCAAGGATGGCGTCATCACGGTGGAAGAGGCCAAGGGTTTGGCTTTTGAAACCGAGTACGTCGAGGGTATGCAGTTCGACCGCGGCTACATCAGCCCATACTTCATCACCAGCCCCGAGACGATGGAAGCCAGCCTGTCGAACCCGTACATCCTGATCACGGACAAGAAGATCTCGGCCGCAGCCGACATCGTCCCGATCCTCGAGAAGCTGGTCCAGCTGGGCCGCCGCGAGGTCGTGATCATTGCCGAGGACGTGGACAGCGAAGCGCTGGCCACCCTGGTGCTGAACAAGCTGCGCGGCATGTTCAACTGCCTCGCGATCAAGGCCCCGGGCTTCGGCGATCGCCGCAAGGCCATGCTGCAGGATATTGCCGTACTAACCGGCGGCACCGTCATCACCGAAGAACTCGGCAAGAAGCTTGAGAGCGCACTG
>MTKZ01126876.1_pt1 | contig 13034 bp, 10 predicted proteins | sample 1042781 | NCBI WGS metagenome assembly MTKZ01 (sample SAMN06212207, study PRJNA360539) | anaerobic digester metagenome | biome: Wastewater treatment plant; material: sludge; isolation source: anaerobic digester fed with sludge from wastewater treatment plant | place: Denmark: WWTP Viborg ...
GGCTTCCCTGGCGGCGACGTGTTCGGCGAAGTGTTTCATTTCCCGGTCCCACTCGTCGAACTTCTGCGGGATGCCCAGGGGCCCGAGCCGGGTGATGGTTTCGGTCATCTCGTTGATGACGCGTTTGACTTTTTCGCCCTCGGCGGCGGAAATCCACTCCAGGCGGAGGCGCTCAGGCTCGATGCCCATGTCGGCGATCATGCGCTTGAGCATTTGGTAGCGGCGGAGGCACTTGTAGTTGCCCTCGACGTAGTGGCAGTCGTTGGGATGGCAGCCGCCGATGAGCACGCCGTCCGCGCCCTTGGCCAGGGCGTCGGTGATGAATTGCGGGTCCACGCGCCCCGAGCACATCAGCCGGATGATCCGGGCGTTGGCCGCATGTTTCATGCGGGACACGCCGGCCAGGTCGGCCGCGGTGTAGGTGCACCAGTTGCAGAAGAAGGCCACGATGCGTGGCGTCCAGGCTCCGCTGGTGGAGGAGGGTTTTGTTTCGTTAGTCATGTTTAATCCTTTCTGGGCTGGGTGGCTAAGCCGGGAGTGGCGCCAGCACGCCGTCAATTTCGCTGAAGATCTCTTCGTCTTCGAACAGGTTTTGCACGATCGAGCCGCTCGGCCAGGAGGCCACGCAGGTGCCGCAGCCTTTGCAGAGCGCTTCGTTGATGATGGCCTTCTTCCGCGGCTCATCGAAGGTGATGGCCGTGTAGGGGCACAGAGGGATGCAGGATTTGCAGCCGCTGCACTCGTCGGCCAGGATGTAGGCTGTGTTGGGCTCCTGCTCGACGTGGCCCCTGTCAATCAGCGCGAACGCCTCGGAGGCGGCGGCGCCGGCCTGGGCCACCGTGTCGGGAATGTCCTTGGGACCCTGGCAGCAGCCGGCCAGGAAGATGCCGTCGGTGAAGGTGTTGACGGGCGCGAGCTTGGGATGCCGCTCCAGGAACCAGCCTTCGCTGCTGCAGCTCAGGTTGAACATGCGGCGCAGGGCTTCGGCGTCGGGATGCGGCTCCAATCCGACCGACAGCACCACCATGTCCACGGGTATCTTGAGGATCTTGTTGGTGAGGGTGTCCTCGGCCTGGACGACGAGGCGCCCGGTTGAGCCGTCGTTCGGGTCGGGATACACGTCGGCCACCTTGCCGCGGATCAGGTGCATCCCCTCCTCGGCAATCCGGTTGTAGAACTCCTCCATGCTCTTGCCGGGGGTCCGCATATCAATGTAGAAGTTGTAAACCTCGGCGTCGGTGTGCTCCTTGATGAGGTGGGCCAGCTTGAGGGAATAGAGGCAGCAGACCCGCGAGCACCAGCGGTTGGTGTTTTCGTCGCGCGAGCCGACGCAGTGGACGATGGCGACCTTCTTTGGCCGCTGGCCGTTGCGCATGATGATCTCGCCCTCGGTGGGGCCGGAGGCGTTGATGATCCGCTCGATTTCCAGCGCGTTATAGACGTTGGGATAGACGCCGTAGCCGAAGAAGGGGGTGCGCTTGGCGTCGAAGATCTGGAAGCCCGTGGCCATGATGATGGTGCCCACGTTGATGTTCTTGATTTCCTCGGTCTGCTTGAAATCAATCGCCTTGCGGTCGCCGCAGGCCTCGACGCAAGTCTTCTTGCACTTGTCGGAGACGGTGCGGGAACCGTCAGGATTCTTGCCCCGCTTGAAGTTGAGGCAGACCTCCGGGTCAATCATCACCACGGGCGGGATGGCCTGGGCGAAGGGGAGGAACACCGGCTTGCGTTTGCCAAGGCCGAGGTTGAACTCGTCGGCGAACTTCGGTTCCTTGAAGACGCAGGCGGCGACGCATTCCTGGCAGCCGGTGCAGAGGTCTTCGAGGATGTAGCGCGGCTTGCGCCGCACCGCCACCTGGAAATTGCCGACATACCCATCCACCCTGGCCACTTCCGAGTAGGTCCAGAGATGGATGTTGGGGTGCGAGCCGACGGAGGCCATCTTGGGCGAGAGCACGCACATGGCGCAGTCCAGGGTCGGGAAGGTCTTGTCGAACTTGGCCATGTGGCCGCCGATGGTCGCCTCTTTCTCGACGAGATAAACGATCTTGCCCGCATTGGCCAGGGTGAGCGCGGCATGGATGCCGCCGATGCCGCCGCCGACGATGAGGACGTTGGGGTTGACGGGGACCTTCTTGACCTCGAGCGGCTTGTGGTGTGGGACGCGCTGGACTGCGGCTCGCGCCAGGGCCATGGCTTTGCGGGTCGCCTCCGTCCGGTCGGTGTGGACCCAGGAGTTGTGCTCGCGGGTGTTCACCATCTGGACATAGAACGGATTGAGCCCGGCGGCCTCGGTCGCTTTGCGGAAGGTGTGCTCGTGGAGCAGCGGTGAGCAGGCCTCCACCACGATGCGGTTTAGCCGGTGCTCGCGGATGTCCTGCTGGATCAACTCCTGGCCGGGGTCGGAGCACATGTATTTGTAGTTTCGCGAGATGGCCACGTTCGGCAGGGCGGCGACGTACTTGGCGACCGCCTCGACATCCACCATGCCGGCAATGTTGGTGCCGCAATGGCAGATGTAGTAGCCAATGCGAATGGGTTCGTTCTTCTTCGGTACAATGGGTTTCATAAAAGCGTGTTAAATTGCTATTCGAGTGATTCGGCCAGGAGCTCTGCAACGTCCCGGACCATCATGGGTTTAGTGTGCGGGACGACTTTCAGCGCGTCCTCGAACCGCGATACTTCGTAGGGGCAGGCCACCGCGAGCACATCGGCGCCCGTGGCGACGGCTTCCTTGACGCGCCGTTCCGAAAGCCGGTCCATGCCCTGCTGTTTGTAGTAAGTGTCCAGCCACATGCCGCCGCCCCCGCCGCCGCAACAGACGGCGTTGACGCGGTTATGGACCATCTCGACGAGCTTCACGCCCGGAATGGCCTGGAGGAGTGCCCGCGGCTCGTCGTAGGTCTCGGCCCCCCTCCCCAGGCAGCACGGGTCGTGGTAGGTGACGGTGAGGTTGATGGGTTTCTTGAGCCTAGGCTTGAGCTGGTCCAGGTGGCGGGCAAGGAACTGGGTGGTGTGCTCGGCGGGCTGGGTCATCCCGTACATCGGGTAGCGGAAGCGGAACGCGTTGTAAGCGTGCGCATCGCCGGTCACCAGACGCCGGAATTTATACTTGTTGAAGAGTTTGACGTTGTACTCGGCCAGGGACTCGAACAGGCCCGACTCCCAGGTCATCTGGCCGCAATCGCCGGCGCACTTCTCCTCGTTTCCGAGGATGGCGTAATCCACGCCCAGGGCATTGAACAGTTTGGCGGTGGCGCGGCTGGGGTCCTGGCCGCGGGCGTAAAAGGAGGTATAGCACTCGACAAACCAGAGCACGTCCACCTCGCGCTTCACTTCGGCAATCACGGGGATCTTGGTTCCGGCGGTGGCGGTCCAGGCGGCGCGTTTGCGCGGGGACTCGCCCATCGGGTTGCCGTAGCGGTTCATGTTCTCGAGCGACTTCTGGAACTCCGCCGGCATCTCGGAGCGGGTAATGAGCACCTGCTCCTTGACCAGCGGCAGAAGGACGTCCGTCAACCGGATGCCGCGCGGGCATTTGGCCATGCAGGCATAACAGGCCACACAGCGCAACAGGCTGTCGGACTTGATGACTTCGTCCAGGAAGCCGCCGCGCAGCATGCCGATGACCCGCCGGGGTGAGAACTCCATGTGATCGCCGTAGGGGCAGGTGCCGCCGCAGGTGCCGCATTGGATGCAGCTCATCATGCGCCGGCCAGCTGGCGTCTGGAGCAGCGTCTCCAGGGTGGTAGTCTTGTCAACGACGGCTGGCTCTAGCAGGGCGACCATTGAGATCCTTTCGTATTCATTTGGGTGATTCGGGTTTCGGATTGGATACGGGCTGTGCCTCGGCGATTGCCTCGGCGACCAGTTCGGCAATGTCTTTAACAGCAATCCTGCCTTCCTGGCCGGCGGTCTTGACGGCGTCGCGGAACATCGCGACGTCCTTCGGGCAAGCGACGACAAAGGTCGTCACCCCCTCCAGGTCCGCGGCCTCGCGGATGCGGTTTTCGGCCGGGCGCTCAGCAATCTTCTCGGTGTCTTCCATCCAGATGCGGCCGCCGCCGGCGCCGCAGCAGAAACTCTTGTCGCGGCAGCGCGGCATTTCGACGAGCTCCGCGCCCAGCGCGCGGAGCACGCGGCGGGGAGCTTCATAGACGCCGTTGTAGCGGCCAAGGTAGCAGGGGTCGTGATAGGTCACGCGGCCGGAGAGTTTCTTCTTGAGCGGCAACTTGCCGGCCTCGATCAACTGCGCCAGCACCTCGGTGTAATGGCACACTTCGGGGCGGTTGCCGTTCCACGGATACTCGTTCTTGAGCGTGTGGTAGGTGTGGGGGTCGGTGGTGACGATCTTGCGGAACTGCGCCTTGCCCAGGGCCTGGAGGTTTTTGTCCCGCAGCATCTCGAACAAGCCTTCCTCGCCGACGCGGCGCACGTCGTTGCCGGCGTTGCGCTCGGCCTCGTAGAGCAGCCCGAAATCCAGGCCCGCCCGGGCGAAGACGTTGGCGGTTTTCTTCGTGATGTCTTCGCAGCGCGGGTCGTAGCTGGCGTAATCGCCGACGAACCAGAGATACTCGACCGCTTCCTTGCGGGCGTCCTTGATCTTGAGGCCGGAGGTTTGCGTCCACTTGGCGCGCATGCGGTCGGACTTGCCGAAGGAGTTGCCGTAGCGCTGGAGGCTGGCCAGCATATCCTGCACCGTCCGCTCGACCTCTCCCTGGCTGACGAGGTGACGCCGCAGGGCGACGATGACGGGCACCTGTTCGTTCCACACCGCGCAGCAATTCATGCAGGCCATGCAGGTGGTGCAGGCCCAGATTTCCTTCTCGGTGATAACGTCGCCGATCAGCTTGGGCGCGCCGTCGCCGTTCTTTCCGTTGAGCCCGGTGTGGACGACGTGCTCCTTGATCTTCTGGATAATCTGCTGGGGCTGGAGCGGGTAGCCGGAGGCCGTCGCGGGGCACGAGCGATCACAGCGCCCGCATTCAGCGCAGGAGAACCCGCCCAGGAGTTGCTTCCACGTCAGTTCCTGCCAGCAGGCGGCGCCGGAGGTCAGGTCGTCCTTGGCCCCGAGCACGCCGAGGTCCCCGGCGGGGCGCGTGGCGGCCTGGCTGAAGAACACATTGAAGGGCGACGCCAGCAGATGCAGGTGCTTGGAATAAGGCAGATACACCAGGAAGAACAGCACCACGATCATGTGCAGCCACCACATGGCCTGGGTGAGGGTGGCGGCGGTTTCCGGCGGGATGCCGGCAAAGGCGCGCGCCAACAGGCTGCTGAACGGCAACCAGGCGGAGGCGTGTCCGCCTTCGCTCACCATGCGGAAGGCGAAGAAGAACACCATGCTGAACATGAGCAACCCGATCAGCCCCAGAATCAGGTTGGCGTCCAGGCTCAGGTGCAGGTACTTCGGCGCGAAGAGCAGGCGGCGTGCTATCGCCACGCCCAGCGAGAGCAGCACCAGGACCGAGAACACCTCCAGGAAGAAGCTGGTGATATTCACCTCGTCCGGGTACGGAATCGGCAGGAACGGGAAGAGCCCGCGCACCAGGGACCAGTTGAAGCAGAGGGCGTAAACGACAAAGCCCCAGAAGATGAGGAAATGGGGCAGGCCAATGCTCCGCTCGTTGAAGATGCGCGGCTGCAGCAGCACGTGCTTGAGCGCGTGCTGAATCCGCCGGACCGGATGGTCGAGGCGGTTTTCGTAGCGGCCCTTCCGCATCAGCCTGATGAGCTGCCAGGCCCGGTGGCCGAAGACGCCGAAAGCCACGACGGTGAGCAGCCACAGCAGCCAGATGCCGGGCAAACCGAACACGGTGTTCTTAACAGGGTCCATAAGGTGTTACCTGGTTGTGGCGGGGAGGACGGCCTGCGGGTTTGAGGCGCATAATCCGAGACGAGCCAGCCAGGCCAGCGCCTGCAGGCTTCGGATTTCGAGTTTGCCCCGGGTTTGTCATTCTATCCCTTGCGCGCTTTAATCTTGTCGGTCAGGACGGGCAGCAGTTCCAGCACGTCGCCGACCACGCCGAAATGCGAGCCGTCGAAGATGGGCGCTTTGGGGTCGGTGTTGACGGCGATGATGCACTGCGAGTTCTGCATGCCTTCCCAGTGTTCCGGCGCGCCGCTGATGCCCAGAGCGAAATAGACGCGCGGTTTGACGGTCATGCCTGACTTGCCGACCTGGCGGCTCAGGGGCAGCCAGCCCTGGTCAATCACCGGGCGCGAGGCGCAGACCGCGCCGCCCAACGCTTGCGCGAGGTCTTCGGCCAGTTCCACGTTGTCCTGGCTCTGGATGCCCCGGCCCACGCCCACGAGGATGTTCTGCTTGGTGACGTCCACGTCGCCGGTTTCCGGTTCGAGATACTGCTTGAACGTCACCCTGGGCGCTTCAACCGGCAGGTCCAGCTTCTCGACGGGCGGCGTCTTGTCGCTCTTGCCCGCGTCGGCCGGGAACGCGCCCGGATAGATGCAGACAATGCCGCGCCCGTCGGCCAGCTTCACATCGGACAGGATCTTGCCGCCGAACAATTGGCTGGTGAGCAGGATGGCGGAGCCGTCGGCTTTGGCCGCGCGGCAGAAGTTCACCATGGGCAGGCCCGTCTGCACGGCGAGAATGGACCCGATGCCGAGCGAGACGTTGGTGCAGCCCAGCAGGACCAATCCAGCCTGGCTTTGGTCAATCACGGCCTTGAGCGCCGCCGTGACGGCGTCCGCGGGCGCCAGGTTGAGTTGCGGATTGTCGGCAACGAACACCTTGTCAGCCATTCCCAGTTTTGCGGCCAGCGGCGCGGCTTCGCTGCCGAGCAAGGCGGCATAAAGCGGCGCGCCCGAGGCGTCGGCCAGCTTGCGCCCGGCCCCCAGCATTTCAAAGGTGATGTCCGAGATTTCGCCCCGGAGTTGCTCTGCAAGAACGAGTATTGGGTTTGCCATAACCAGGTCTCCTTAGATCACACTGTTTTTCGCCAGCACTTCCACCAGTTTGTCGGCGATCTCCTCGGTCGCGCCTTCAATCATCTGCGCGCGGCCCGCCGCCTCCGGTTTGTACATCCGCTCGAGGTCGAGCTGGATTGGCCGTTCGGGCGGCGTCAGGGCCGCCTCCTCGATTTGCGCGGACTTCATCACTGCCCGCACTTTGGCCACGGGCACGTAGCGGGGCGGCTTTTCGGCGGACTGAATCCCGAGCACCGCCGGCAGCGTCACCTCGAACTCAGCGCGCAGGCCGCCGGCAAACTCCTTCATGACGGTCACCTTCCCATCCGCGCCCTTTACGCCACAAACCACCCCGATATAGGGCAGTTTCAGCGCCGCGGCCAGCAACGGGGCCAACTCGCCCTCCAGGTCGTCAATCGCCTGCGAGCCGGGCAGCAGCAGCGAATCGGGCGTCAGCGCCCCTGCGGCCGCGAAGAACTCGGTGAGGACCTTGGCGGACGCCGCCGTGCCCAGGCTGGCCTGGTTGATGGGGATCTTCACGGCGCGGTCGGCTCCCTTGGCCAGCGCCGTGAACAGCACATCATCCACCTCTGGCGCGTCGAGGGCGACGACCGTCACCTTGCCGCCGTGCTTGTCCTTGAGGATGAGCGCCTGTTCGAGCGCGTGGTCGTCCGGTTCGCTGAGTTTGAACCGGAGGAATTCTGAATCCAGCGACTTGCCATCGGCGGCGACGTTGAGTTCTTCCACCGTATCGGGCACCATTTTGAGTAGGACGTAGAGGTTCATAGGTTGCTAGCAGTTTACTTTGCGGCGAGAGCCGGTTCGGCTTCCTGCGCCTCTCTGATGGCCGGCATGACGGCCACCAATTCCGAGCCGATGCCCAGCCGCTTGGGCGGAATGCCCAGCGCCAGGCCCATTAGTTGCGTGAAATACATGACCGGCACCTTGTAGTCGGTGCCGAATTCCTTATTAACCTGCTTCTGGTAGCACTCGAGGTTCACCTGGCAGAGCGGACAGGCCGTCAGGATGACCGCCGCGCGCGACCGGATGGCGCAATCGAGCAGGTTGCGCACCAGGCTCAGCGCCGCCTCGCGGTTGGTGATGATCAGCGCGCCGCCGCAACACGTCAGCCGGAGTTGGTAAGGCACCGGCTCGGCGCCGCACGCCGCCACCAGGTCCTCGAAGAAGGTCGGCTCTTCGACGTTTTCTTTCGCGTGCTTCCGGGGCCGCAGAATCTGGCAGCCGTAGTAAGCCGCCACCCGCAGGCCCTTCATGGGGTTCTTGACCTTGGCCTTGACCTGGTCCAGCCCCACCTCGTTGACGAACACCTCGATCAGGTGGTGCACCGCCGAGCTGCCTGAGAAACTGAGGTTGTCCTCTGCCAGCGCCGAGTTGACGTGTTCGGCCAGGTCCGCGTCGTGCCGCAGGTGCTCGCGTGTGAAGAACATGTTCTTGTAGCACCCGCTGCACGGGGCTACCAGCGGCAGCTTCTGCTTCTCCGCCATGGCCAGGTTCCGCGCGCAAAGCGTGTAGGCGAGCAGTTCGTCCACGTGAAAGTAAGCGGTTGCGCCGCAACAATTCCAATCTTCCAGCTCCTGCAGCTCGACGCCCAGGGCTTTCGAGGTCTCCAGCGCCGAGGCGTGATAGCTGTGCGCCATCTTTTCGAGCGAGCAGCCGGGGAAATACGCGTAAGTCTTCATTCTTTGTCTCCCAGGGGGATGATGTGCTTGATCATGCGTCTGAAGTTATCCAGGCGTTTGATGCGCGCCGGCAGCACCGGCAACCGGCCTTTGAGCATCAGCGCCGTGCCCATGGTGGCCTCCTGGATCATCTCGGGCAGGCCGTAGGTGAACATGTAGGTCGGGGCCAGCACCGGCTCGTAGGACCGCCCGGTGCGCAGGATCATCTTCACAAAGGTCTCCGAGAACACCGGGCCGATCAGCCCCTCCTGGTGCTGCGTCTTCCAAACCGTGTAGCGTTTCAATCCGTACATCAGCTCCGCGATGTCTATGTTCCGCGGGCAGCGCACGGTGCATTGGTAACAGGAGGCGCAGTACCAGTACGTGTTGGCCTTGAGCACCTGATCTTTGAATCCCGCCCGGATCAGCGCGATGATCCGCCGCGGCGAGTTGTCCATGAATCCCCCGGATGCCACCGGGCAGGTTGCCGAGCAGGTCCCGCACTGGATGCAGGTGTTGATCGGGTTGCCCTTCGAGGCGTACAGCAGGTGGCTGATCTCCTCGACAAAGGACATCGGGTTTTCGGGTGGCGCCGCGCTGGGCGGGGCCGTTTCCGCAGCCGCTGTAGTCATTTGCCGGGGGCCTTTCGCGCTTCGGCGGTCTTGAGCAGCCCCGCCACCTTCTCGAGCAGGAGATTCGGGGCAACCGGCTTCTCGACCAGCTCGTCCACGGCCACAAAGTTCGGGTGCACGGCCTGGCCGGGGAACAGGAACGCCATCTGCTCGCGGATGCCGGTAATGATCAGCACCGGCAGGTTGCGCAGTTTCGCGTCTTTCCCGAGCTTGCGGGCGATCATGATTCCCTCCGCCCCGCGCCCCATCATCACGTCGAGCAGCAGCAGGTCGTAGTTCTTGGTCTTGAGGGCTTGCAGCCCGTCCTTCGGGTTATGGGCCACGTCCACCGCGTACTTGGCTTTGACCAGGATGGACTTGATGCCCGCCACAAAGTCGGGGTCATCGTCAATAATCAGGAGTTGTTTTGCTTCGCTCATATTAAACCTTTTGTTGAGGAGTTGGACTGGATTGGGTCGCGTCCTGCCCCAGGGGCAGGTGAATCGTAAAAGTGCTGCCTTTGCCGGGCTCGCTGGCCACCGTAATGGTGCCGCCGTGGACCTCGGCAATCCGCCGGCTGATCGCCAGGCCCATCCCGCAGCCCGTCACGCCCTCGGGCTGCGCATGGCCCCGCGCAAAATCCTGGAACAGCCGCGGCAAATCTTCTTTCGCAATGCCCACGCCCGTGTCTGTCACTGACACCAGCGCCTCCGAGTCCCGCGCCTCGGCCCGGACCCGGATCGTCTGGTTTGGGAAACTGTACTTGACCGCGTTGCCCAGCAGGTTGGTCACCACCTCCGTCAGGCTGCCCTCGTCTCCGGTGACCGGCGGCAACCCCTCCGCGACCGAGGTCTCGATCTGGAGCGCCTTGCGCGTCGCGTGTGGCAGGGCGGACTCGACGGCTTTGGCGACGATATCGCCCAGGCCGACCGGCTTGAAGGTCTCCTTCAACTTGCTGATGTCCACCGAGAAGACCCGCAGCCACGAGTGGATCAGCTTGAGCAGGTCGTCCAGCCGCGTTTGGAGCCGGGTGAATCGCTGCTGTTGCTCGGCCGACAGCTTGTCCTCCAGCTCTCCGGACAGCGCATACAGGTTCTGCTGGAGCGCGCCCAGCGGCGATTTGAGCTCGTGCGAGACAATCGCGGCGAAGTTCTCGCGCAGCATTTCCTTTTCCTGGCGCAGGGCGGTGGCTTGCTGCACCAGCCGGCTGTGCTCGAGCCCGCGCCGGGCAATCATGCGCAGTTCGTCGGGCGTAAAGGGCTTGGGCAGGAAGTCGAACGCGCCCTTCTTCATCGCCTCGACCGCCGAGCTCACGGTGGCATAGCCCGTGATCACGATCACCACCATCAGCGGCCGCGCGGCACGGATGCGCTCCAGCACCTCCAGCCCGGACAGCCCCGGCATCTTCAGATCCAGGAAGACCAGGTCCGGCTCCAGATCCTGCAGCCGTTTCAAGCCCTCCGCGCCGTTGTTGGCCGTCGTGATGCGGCAGTCGCCGCCGTCCAGAATCTGGGTGCACGAATCGAGCACTACTTCCTCGTCGTCAATCACCAGGATTTTTTGCTTAGGCGGCACGCGGAATGTTCTCCTGTTCGCTGCTCACAGGCAAGCAGATTGTGAACGTGGCGCCGTGGCCTTCCTCGCTCGCCACGGTAATGGTCCCCTTGTGTTCCTTGACAATCCCGTAGCTGATCGCCAGGCCGAGGCCGGTGCCGTGCCCGACCTCTTTGGTCGTGAAGAAAGGACTGAAGATGCGGTCCAGGTCCTCCTCGGTGATGCCGTGGCCCGTGTCGGTGAACTCCACCTCGACCGCTTCCTCCGCCGGCACGTGCCGGGTCGTCAGCGTCAGTTGCCCCCCGCCGTGCATCGCCTCAGCCGCGTTGAGGATCATGTTCATGAAAACCTGCTGGATCTGCGACGGATCCATGAAGACCTCCGGCAGGCTCGGGCTGAGATGTTGCACGATCTTGATGTTGTGGAACAGCATCTGGTTGTCAACCAGCGAGACGCATTCCTCCAGCACCCGGTTCACGTTCGACCGGCGCTTCTCGGGTTTGCGCTGGCGCGAAAAGTCCAGCAGCCCGCGAATAATATCCCGGCACCGGTCCGCCTGCTTGACGATCTTCTCCAGCGACTGCCGCGTGCCGTCTTCGGTGGACGCCCGCTCCAGCAGCAAATGCGAATAGGTGACAATGCCGGTCAGCGGGTTGTTGATCTCGTGCGCCACCCCCGCCGCCAATTGCCCGATATGCGCCAGGCGCTCCGACTGCATAATTCGCCGCGTTGTGAATTCCCGCACCTTCTCGTCCCGCTTCTTGAGCGCCGCCGCCATGAAGTTGAACCCGTCGGCCAGTTCCCGCAGCTCGTCGTTGGACCGGATCTCGACCCGCGCGTCCAGGTTCCCGTGCGCCACCTGCTCCGCCGCCGCCGCCAGCTTCCGGATCGAGATTGATATCTTGCGGGAAATGAAGGGAGCCAGCCCAAACGCCACCAGCGAGCCAACCACCGTCACCGCCAGAAACACCATCACCGCCCGGTGCCGCAAATCCACATACTTCTGCTCCAGCAAACCGACATACATCATCCCGATGATCCGGCCCGTCAGGTCCCGGATCGGTTCATACGCCCCGATATACCAATTGTTGACCANNCTGCCATCCTCGTTCTTTACGTTGGTGGATATCCGCAGGTCGTCCTGGAAAATGGTCGCGGTCCCGGTGTCTTTGCCCTCGTATTGCAGGTTCTGAAACACCGTCTGCTTGATCCGGTCCACGATCTCGAAGTTGCGGTTCAGCAGCACCCCCCCGTACACCACTCCGAGCACCCGGTGCGACGAGTCCAGCACCGGCGCCGCCGCCTTCAACATCATGCCCGACGACTCTTCCCTCTGCAACCGCGCCCGCGCTTTTTGGGTCTCGATAAACTTGAAGTACGCCTGCGCCGCCAGCGCCGGCGATTCCCGCCGCAGGTCCTCGGCCGAGACGACGCACGCCGCCGCCACCGGTTCCGCCCGCTCGATCGCCGCCCGCACCAGTTCGTCCCTCGACTGATCGTCGCCCGCCTGGCTCCCCGTGCCGGCCCGCAATAACACGCGCCCGTTCCGGTCCGTCACCGCCAGCACATCCAGTTTCTCGCGTTCCCGCGTCCGCGCCAGCGCTTCCTCCGCCTGCTTCGTGTCACCCGACAGCAACGCGTTCATTAGCGGCATCCGATCCGCCGTGAAGCGCACCACGTCGTTCACCGATGCCAGTTTGTTCAGGTAGATCTCCCGCGCCGCATTCAAGTCCGTCTGCACCCGCGCCTGCGCCTCCGCCACCACCCGATTCCGGATCACCCACGCCCCCACCAGGCCAAAAACGCCGCTCACCAGCAGAATGATGAGCAGGAAACTCAGCACCAGCTTCGTTGCCATCCGCACCCGGAACAGACAGGATTTCCCCGGCGCCGGCCAGGCCAGCCGGCCGCCGCTCAACCACCCCATCATGTTCGATAGTTTGCTCATGCCTGTCTCGCTGACGATCGAGGGTCTATTTGCAGTGGCAATTAACGCCAATGCGGCCCGAGATTCTCAACATGCCTTGCCAATCCCTCTCCATTTCTTGGTAACACCCCTCAAATGCGGGGCATGCGGCAACGCTTTCAGGGCGTTGCGACGGGGCCTTCCGACCCTCGCAAGCCTTCCCCAACCCAGGCCGCTCAAGCCCCATTCGGCGCCAATTCGAGCCATCTTGTCCCACATATAGGCAACAGCCTGTCCGCACGGCACTTCCGTGCTTTCTAAGGTCAAGTCCTGGTTTAAATTTGTCACTTCCGC
>MTKZ01012744.1_pt1 | contig 13030 bp, 13 predicted proteins | sample 1042781 | NCBI WGS metagenome assembly MTKZ01 (sample SAMN06212207, study PRJNA360539) | anaerobic digester metagenome | biome: Wastewater treatment plant; material: sludge; isolation source: anaerobic digester fed with sludge from wastewater treatment plant | place: Denmark: WWTP Viborg ...
GATTCGATCAGGCTGCCGGCGCGCAGGAAGCAGGCCCGACCGGCGCTGCCATTGACGAGCGCGGTCTCCATTTCCACCGGCAGGGTGGTGCTGAGCGCTCCACGGTAGCCGGCGATGGTGTAACCCGCGGCGAACTGGATGAGCAGCTGGTCGCCCACAGCGGGAACGCGGCTGCCCAGGAAGTGCAGGGCGGGAACTCCATCGGCAAGCAGGTAGGTGAAACAGGTTTCGGGTTCCAGTCGGCGGCTGGTGCCGTCTTCAAGCGGCACTGTCACACTGATGATGTAGCGGCAGCCGGCCAGTCCCGGGAGGGATTGATCCCTCCCGGCGGTGGTGACGGTGTGCGTGACCGTTCTGATGCACGGCCCGCGCTGTTCAAGTTCCTCCAGCGCCTGCCCGAGGGCAGCCCCCAGCAGGTTGTCAGAGAATCGCAGCGCCTGGCTGTCGTCCAGCAGCACGCGGACAAGGGTGTTAATTTCGGTCAGATTGGTCATGGATCTTCTTCTCAAGATGTTTCAGATCAGGCGGCAGGACGATCATTTCGGATTTCCCGTCGCGGCTGCCCCCGGAGGGGCGCGAGGAGTGCGCCGGGTTGGGGCGCTCCTCAGGCGGCGTGGGTTTCGACGGCGGAGGCGGCAGCGGCTGCAAGTTCAGCTCCACCCGCGCCTGGTTGACCTCCTCCAGTGTGAACCAGAGCTTGCGTCCATCCGCGCAGATGACCACCATGCCGCCTTCGGGCAGCAGTCGAAATGACAGAGGTTGCAGCGGGTAACCCGGCCGGGCGAAAGGCGCGGCCAGGTGCTGCGCCAGCCGGGGCTCAGGGTTGCGGGCTGGCATTGCCGTTATCCTCAATGGCCACGCCGGTGGAATAGACCGCCAGGGCGGCCAGCGCAGCCTGCAAAGCCTGCCAGACGCTGATCTCGCGGGTGAAATAAGCCGCGGCGGTGGCGAGCAGGGCGGCGATCAGCACCCAGAACTTGCGCGAGCGCAGGATGTGTTTGAATTGTTCAAAAATGGTCATGGGTTCTCCTATGATTAGAGGGTGTCATTGCGAGGAGCTGTTCGTGCGACGAAGCAATCTCACGTTGGTACATGGGGATTGCTTCGGGCTATGCCCTCGCAATGACAGGTGATAACTCCTTACGCCACGTTGGCCTTGTAGAGCGGGCGGTAATCCGCGACGAAGACGGAGACCCAGTGGCGTACCTTCATGCGGATCTCATCATTGGTGAAGAGAGCGCCGTTCGTCTCCCCGTCGGCGATGATGATCTCTGGCAGCACGCCGAAGCGTTCACCCAGGATGATGCCGGGCGCCAGACGCGGATCGGCCAGGGCAGCCCAATCATTGGCATCAGTGAACTCGGGGCAGGTGATCACATCCCCCATCTGACCGCGCTGCATGTTCTCAGAGAAGATGTTGCTTTCGTGCGCGAAGGACGGGTATAGGATGTTCATGCCGGTCAGGCGCAGTTCGCGCGGCACGACCAGGTAGCGCGCATCGAGGGCCAGTTTCGGAGCGCTACCGCCGCTGCCCACAGCCATGGGCTGGTTGTAGATCGCCTTGCCGGCGGCCTCCCAGGTCGCGGCTGAAAGCGCGGTGGTGCCGAGGTTGGCGTGGTGGGCGCTTTCGAACACGTTGTAGGTGTCAGACATGACCGGTCCGGTGCCGCTGTTGGCGGTGAAAATTGCGCCCACCAGGTTCGAGATGCGCCGCAGGGCGGCTGAGGCCAGCTTGCGCGGGTACTGGCGCAGTTTGTGCGTCTCGTCGCGCTCGAACATCTCCAGCGTCAGCCCCACATAGCCGCCGTACTTGCCCCAGGCGCCCGTTTCAGCGCTGTCCTTCACCGCCAGTTCAGTGTAAGCGGCACCCTCCGACACTGAGGGCAGCACGGTGACCTCACCCACCAGCACACCGGTGATCTCCTGCAGGGTGTTGAAGTGTTCCACCTGCACCAGCGGCTCCCACCAGCGGTAACCTGAGCGGCCGAGCTCCTCCCACTGGTCAATGATGACCTTGTTCATGGCGTTCTTGAGCAAGCCGGGCAGGTTGGAAGTGGCGGCGAACTGCGCGCGTTCGCGGTGGTAGCCGCCGTTGAAGCCGGTATCGCCTGTCATCAGGGTGTACAGCTCACGGATGCCGCTTAGGCGGGCGGTCTTCAATCCGCTCAGTTCCGGCGGCCTCGCGGCGCCCAGCAGGTCGTGCAGGGCGGCGTTCACCTGATCCTCCGGCGGTACGATACCGCTGATGAGCGACGCGCCCTGGATGATGCTGCCAGCGCTCAATTCGCTCAGCAGTGTGCGCGTTTCAGTGACCGCCTGCTGCAGCTCGGCCGGCTCAAAGACGCGGCTGCTGAAGCGGGCGCGCAGGCTGGATTCAGCGGCGGGGGGCAGGTGGGCAGCCGCCAGCGAGGCATCCAGCAGGCAGGCGCACATCTGCGCCTGCACACCAGCAGGTGCTCCTGCGCGATCGGTTTCCGCAGGAAGATCCGCAGAAGCGGGGGTAACAACGGTGTTCTTTTCGTCTTGCATGTTCTTCTCCTGTAGGGCAAGTTGATGTTCGTACGGTTCAGCAGCGCTGATGGCTTCCGGCAGGAAGGCACCTCCGCGCGCGGGGTGGACGACCAGGTCAACGGAGAGCACTTTTTCAATGCGCATCACCTGGCGGCCGGAGGCGGTGAACAACAGGTCAGCCGAGAAGCCGACGCGGGGAGCAGGAGTCACCTGGTTCGACATGCCGTCGGCAGCCTGTTGCAGCAAACCGGCGGATGGGCCGAAGGGACGCAGGCTCAGGCGGATGCCGCCCTCCTCCTCAGACCAGCGCGGGTCGTGGCACACTCCGGCCAGATCGCGCAGTGAGCGGGCTTTCCAGTCGTGGTCGATGAAACATTCCACCCCGTCCCACAGCGGTAGCGACTCCCGCAGCGCGGCGGCTGGAAATTCCCAGCCGTTGCCGTTGCCGGCGGTGATGGCAAGGATCTCGAACTCGCCATCCGGGGCGGGCAGGCAGGCCTGCAGTGTGACACGCTCGCGGCGGGCGGCGCTTGGTTCAGACATCAAATCCTCCTTTCATTTCTCCGCTGGCAGGGTCCACCTTCAGCGGCTGACTGCGTGGAGCGGCGGGCTGCGCGGAAACAACGGGTTCCGCCTGGCGGCTGACCGGCGCCTGCCGCCCGCGGGAGAGCATCTCCTCCACGTTCACGCTTTCACCGCAGAAGCGGTACACCAGGCGCAGCAGCTCAGCGTCATCGATCAGACCGCGGTCGCGCAGGGTGTAAAGCGCGGGTGAGATGTTCCCGGCGGCCATGGCCAGGGCGATATTGTCGCGTGCCGAGATATCCGCGCCATGCAGGCGGATCTCCGCGCGGCGCGAAACGCGATGATCCAGCATTGAACGCCTGTTCACCACCGCCTGCAGCACATCACCCAGCAGCCACAGGAAGAAACGCTGACGCTGCTCGAAATGGCGGTAGGTGGGGCCGCCGGCCGCTTCCGCGGTGGTGCGTGTGGCGCCTTCTGGTTCAGCCAAAAAGTGCAGCGGGATGCCCGCCCCGGCCGCGAGCATTTTCTTGAGGGCGAGCCCGTCCTGCCCGGCTTCGTCTGATTCCAGGCGGGGATGCAGGGTGTCCCAGTTCTCGTTCTCGTCAGTGACCAGGATCGAGCCGGGAGAGGGCGGTGCGGTGTTGAGGGCGGACTGGCGCGCGCGGCGCTCAGCGTCACTGGTAAAGCGCGCACGCACGATGTACAGAAAGGCGTTGCGGAAGTGGTTGAGTCGCGCGCGGTCCTCCAGCCAGGCGGAGTAACGGCTGAACCAGCGCAGGATGGGCGCAAGGTCGGATTCACCCCACTGCGCGCCAACGGGTCGGTTGACCGCGTAGTGCAGCATGACCGTGGGAAAACCGCCGGACTCCAGCGGCGCGTCCTGCAACGGATCATAAGCCGGCCACACCCGTGGTTCGGCGCTGTTCAGACGCTCCGCTTGCATCTCATAGGCGGTCTCCTGGTCGGGGTCATTGGCGCGGGAGTGGATGGCGCGCACCTGCAGGGCGGGTACGGCGCGCAGGTAGCTCATGCCCGCAAGGTCGGTGGAGAGGAGCAGGAAGAGGTTGCCGCTGCGCGTCAGCTCGTCGCACCATTCGTACACACGCACCGCCAGGCGGTTGAGCGGGTGCTCCCAACAGGCGCGCAGGAAAGCTGCCGTGGGTGTGTGATCGCAGGAGTAACTGATCCCGCCGCCCACCACGTACTGCGAGGTGAGCCCCACGATGCGTCGTGCCAGCGGATTGACACGCCAGGCTTCCAGCGCCTGGCGCTGCAGCTCCTCGCGGTCAGGGGCGTAGCGTTCCGCCGGGTTATCCCCCAGGCGGCTGCCGATGAGGAAAGAAGCGTCCGTCTCGACTGGCGCGCTCAAACGGGCGTGCTCCGGTTGTCGGCTGCGCTTGAACAGGCGCTTGAAGATGCCGGATGACGCGCTGTTCATGATTTCACCAGCGCCAACAGGTCTTTCGCGTTTCCGCTGAAACGGTTGAGGTCCACACGGGTGCTGATGCCGGAGATCTTGCCCGAGCTGGAGAACTGCCAGAACGCCCATCCCACCCAGGGATAGACCTGGTAGGGCCAGCCGGTGGTGTAGTGCGCCACCCACAACGGGTGCTCGGCTGCCCAGTCCACGCCGGAAGCGGTGAGCTTGTAACCGGAAAGGACGGGCACCGGCAGGTAGGAGCTCCAGAAGCCGGGCGAAACGTAGATCATGCCGGTGCGGCCGGTGAGCCTGAAGATCTCCTCCAGGAAGACCTTTAAGGCCTGGTTCAACCCGGTCTTCCCCAGGCCGGGGGTTTCAATATCCACGCAGGGCGGCAGGGTGGGCTGACCGCCGGCGACCTGTTGCAGGGTTTTCACGTAATGGCGCGCCTGGGTGAGCGGATCGAAGCGCGGCAGGAAGAAGTGATAGGTACCGGTAACGATACCGGCTTCAGCAGCGCCGCGCATGTTCTGTTCGAACATGGGGTCGGTGTAATCGTTGCCTTCACTGGCTTTGATGAAGGCGAAACGCACACCGCTGGTACTGACCTTCTGCCAGTCGATCCATTCCTGGTGGTAACTGACGTCAATTCCAAAGAGCATAAGAAATCCTTTCAAAAAACGATATTGTTAAGCAGTGAATAGAGAATCGAGAGTAGAGAACGGTTAGAGAAGGTTGTTGACGAGTATCCACTCTCTTTTCTCTACTCACGTTGTTAGAACTTTCTTTTCGAGTCCTCGAGCGGATCGGGGGCGGAGATGAGGAGCGGCGCCGCGGTGGGCTGCCAGTCCATCTCCTCCAGTTGGGCGCACAGGGCGGCGGAAAGCACCCAATCATCGTGCAGCAGTTCCCCGCTGAGGGGGTCGCGGCTGCCATCCGGCACACTCCAGCGCATGCGCTGGTCGGCCCCATCTGCCACCTGGAACTGGCAGGCGGCCAGCTGGGCGAAAAACTCCTGCTGGCAGCGTTCCTGCTCCGCTTGCAGCTGCGGTTTGAGCTGCGGCTCGCGCCAGCGCCCCGAATCCACCACGCCGAGGAAGTCCCACCCCAGGCGGGACTTGGAGGCAGCGTTGAAGGTGAAGGGGATCACCCGCCCGGGCAGGGAGCGCTCGAGGAAGGAAGCCAGCCCCGCCCCCACCCCGGTGGCATCCACCACCACGGCGCGCGCGTTCCAGGCCAGCGCCAGGTCGCGCACCTCGCCGTGCAGCCGGGTGTGGCTCACGCCCGTCCACTGGCGGCGCAGCACAGGAACGTAGGACGGCAGCGGCTGGTTTCCATCTGCCGCGTTCACGCGCAGCAGGGTGAGGGCGGAGCTATCGCGCGCCGCGTTGAGCGGGGCAACCGCGCCATCCATGCCGCGCACGCCTTCGTCCTCGCCGGCCACGTCCAGCAGCAGGGCGTAGGTGCTGCCCACCAGCGGGGACGTTTCAGCAGTTTCGCTGGAACGCAGACGCGCCAGGCGGTCGGGCGGGAAGAGACCGCCGGCACCATCCACCTCCTCGGAAAAGTACTGCGTGCGCACGGTTGGGTGGGCGCGCCCGAGGCGTTCCACGGTCTCCTCGACGTGCCTGCGGTATGCGCTCACCTCGGCGCTCACATCGTCAGCGGTGAGGCGAAAAACCCGGCGTACGCCGTCGCGTTTTTCCTCGGCAGCGGCGCGGCGCAGCTGCTGGGCGAGCAGGGTGCGGCTGGTCCACGAGGTGCCCCAGAAGACGCGCGTGGCGTTGGTGGAGGCGGTCATGGGTGCCACGTCTTTCTCGTACTTGACGCACAGCACATCCTGGGCTTCATCTACTTCCAACAGGGCCGAGGCGGTGGCCCCGACAATGTTGCTCTCGGGCGCGGCGGATAGGAAAGTGATGCGTGCCTCTCCCACACGGTAGATGGAACCGGATTCCTTGACCCAGATTCGCCGGGTGAGCGTGTTCCGTTTGACCGTGCGTTCAAGGCGGCGCATCGCGTTGAGCGCCTGCGGCTCGAGGGTGGGTGAGACCTTCACCATTTCCACAGGCAGGTTGGAGAAAAGCGTGAGCAGGTAGGTCTCCAGCTGCGCCTGCAGTTCGTTCTTGCCGCTCTGGCGTGGAAAAATGACCACAAAGCTCAATCCGCGCTGGTTGAGCACGGAATCGAAGATGGCGCTGAGCACGCCGTGCTGGTAATTGCGCAGCTTGATGCCGGAGGCGACGCGCGAGAAACGCTCAGGGTCGCGCAGCAGCCACTTGTAATGCGGGATAAATTCGGACAATATTTCCTCTCGTTGGGTAAGTGATTGACTTTTATTCTTGCGCTCACTTTGACCGGTCAGGCCGCGGCTTCGGGGAATCGAGAGTAGTGATCAGAGAGTAGTAAAAACACTTTGACGGTTCTCTGTTCATCGCTCCCCGGTTTTCCTGCCCGTGTTCTTTGCGCGGGTGGTGACCACTCTCGACTCTCTACTCTCCGCTCACGAATTTCTGAATTGCTCCGCGAACTTCTTCAGTTCCGGCCATTCCTCTTCCAGTTCCAGCAGCGCCTGGCGCAGCAGGGCGGCGGGGTCAAGCTCCTCGTTGTCCAGGTCGCGGCGGGCTTTGAGCAGGCGTGCGAGGGCGGGGGCGGTCTTGCCGACGGTGTCGAGCAGTTCGAGCTGCTGCTCGAGTTGGAGCTGGTCAGTCTGTTTGGCAGCAGCCTGGCGGATGAGATCGCGCAGGATGGCGATCTCGCGGTCGATGCCTTCCGCGCTGGCAGATGTTGTCATGGGCGTTTTCTTCTTATGGGGCATATTCCTCCTGTTACATAGAATAATTGTTCTATATTGATACACACATCTTCCCACGCTTCGAGGGAAAAGTCAACTTGCCCCTGGAGCCATGTTTTAAGGCAAAAACCTGCCGATCTGGCAGGTTTTTGAGGGAAATTATTGCGGGTGTCGTTAGAACACCCGGGCTGTCATTGCGAGACCTGCCGCTTTTACAGGGCGAAGCAATCTCCGGGTTGAATCATGATTGTCTGGTAAAGATCATCCGGTACGGAATGGTATTGCCATTCTTGCGTCGCACTATGGGAATTCCTTCAATCGCAATTGGGCACGCCCAGGAAGCAGGGCATCTGGTCCGCGAGCAGGTAGACGATGGACATGACGGTGAAAAGGAGCACCAGCGCGTTCAGCAGGAGAGCGGGGAGGCGTTCCTGCTTGCTGACCCTGCTTTTTGCCAGGCGAACAATGGCAAACAGGCAGATCAGAAACAGGGCAAACATCAGCCACAGGTAGAGGAAAATGGCATACGGGAACGGGTCAGGGATCCGGCCCAGGTTGACGATCTCCATCACGGCGAAGGGCAGCACACACAACAAGCCGAGCAATACGGGGGTGAACAGCCGTTTCAGCTTTGGGTTCATGTTATATCCCCAGGTCCTGCTGGCGGGGATCGGGTTTATTGGCTTTGCCGGCTTTCTTGAACGCTTCGAACCCGGCGGGGGTGGGAGGGATTTTCACCTCTGCACCATTGAGCAGTTCCTCCACGGTGAGGATCTGCACGCGTGGGTAATCCCGCTGCCACAGGTCGGAGTGGTAGAACCCGGCGCTGGCGGCTTCGCTGACCATATCGCGGGAGGGCGCTTCAAGCGTGAGGAAGACGCCGATCTGCGCGCCTTCACGGTCGAGCGTGCCGACCAGGTCGCGGATATCACCCGCTTTAACGTGCCCGCTCTTCACCTGCACCAGCGCGCGTTTGACCTGTCCGCGCTCCTCAATGAAGTTGATCGCCCCGTCAATACCATGATCAGAACCCTTCTTGCCGGTCTTGCCGCCGCCGCTCCCCAACGGGCGGGCTTCGATGAGCGAGAGCGCCCACCACTGGAACTGGTAGCGGTCTTCGCGCGCCAATTGCTGTGCGCCGGAGAGGTCCTGCGGCTCGCCGACGACCACGTAATCACGCCCCGGCTCGAAGCCAAAGCGGTCTTTGAGGCGCGCCTTGTGCATGGCGATGGCGAGATGCGTGATGTCAATGCCGATCCACTGGCGGCCGAGGGACTGCGCCGCGTCGATGCAGGTGCCGCAGCCCGAGAAGGGATCCAGCACCACGTCGCCGGGGTTGGAGGAGGCGGAAATGATGCGCTCGAGCAGCGCCAGCGGTTTTTGTGTGGGGTAACCGAGGCGTTCGGCGGCTTGGGAGTTTATTGGTGAAATATCATTAATTATGTCTTGTAAAGTTACACCAGTTTTTTCTTTGTCAAGGTATAACTTCAACTGTGGAAATCCAGGTTTTCCTCCGTGTCCTTTTGGAGTCCAAAAAATATAGTTACTACCATCAAGTTCTTGAAGCTTTTCTAATCTGTATCGCCACATTCTGCCAGGTGGGGGGATAAATCCTTTCCATTCAAACCTACCAGAATCAGCATTGTGAGCTGGTGCTGATAGGTTATCCAATCTATAATTCCCTCTTTCATCGTGATACCGATATTTAGATTCTACATATCCGCGTTCATAATCTTGAAATATTAAATTCCAAGTAAAGTTATTCGTTTTTGAATAGAAAAGCAGAATATCATGAATTCTGCCCCATCTTTGTGGATCATTATGAGCTGTTGTTCTTTTCCAGATCACTTCGTTTCTGTAATTCTCAACACCGAAAATCATATCCATAAGTATTTTTAAGTAATGGCTGGCGGTGGGGTCGCAGTGCAGGTAGAGCGAGCCGGTTGGTTTCAGCACGCGGTGCAGCTCCACCAGACGCGCCGCCATCATCACCAGGTAGGCCATCATCTGGTTGGCGCCCACGAACTCGCGCAACGCGCCGATCATGCGCGCTACGTTCATCGGCGCGTTCTGCACCAGGTCCTGGTAGGTGCGCTCGGCGGTCTCGCCCCAGTGCCACGAATCGTCAAAGGCGGCGATCTGCGCGTCAGAACTGGCGCCGCTCTCGTCCCTGAACAGCACGTTGTACGAGCGGTTGGAGTTGAAGGGCGGGTCGAGATAGATCAGGTCGATCGACTCATCCTTGACGTACTCGCGCAGGATGTTGAGGTTGTCACCGTAGTAAAGAGTGTTCATGTCACATCCTTTTCACTAAGTAAAAAGTTTTAAGAGAAAGAAAAATTAGAACTCTCTAAAAATGGCTATTGGTTCCACAGTAATATTTGGGTATCTTGAAAATCGAGTAAAAGATTCCATTCCTTCTATTGCTGGGAACATTTTCCGTAAAGCTTGTTCGAAAATCCGGATATTGTCCAAATCCTCATCAATATTAAATTCATCCAGAGGATTAAGGTTTTGTCTCTTATTATCAGGCTTTGATGTTATTAGCCCAATTACTGAAAAAGGAAGATTTGGAGTTTGTCCGTAGCTACTAATTAGATAATCTATATCTTTATCTGTTATGCCCTCTTTCTTTAAATTACAGATGACCTGGAAGGCAGGAATTCTTTCGAATGGTAAGATACGAAATATCAAGCGATCTTTAAGATAGGCATCTATCCAATAGGAAATTCCTTCAATAACCCATTGATCAATTTTTTTTGTTCCTGTGTGGTTGCTAATTTCTTCATATTTATCTCTCAATTCGATTTCTTTGGCAAATCGGTCATTTTGATTCTTTGTTCTGTCTAAATTTCGTTCGATTCTCTTAATATCAATGGCAAGCTGTTTGAAATCCTCATTATCAGAATTTGATATGATACTTCTGTTTATATAATCAATTTGATTATTAATTATTTTTGAAAACACATTAATTCTAGAAAAATCCTCGATGAAACAAGAGCCGGTTGTTTTTATGAAAGGTTTTTCTTCTAAATGTAATAATATTTGATCCAGGGTATCGGTTTCGGAATTTGCTAATTCAGTTAGATCTGCTACTAGCTTTTTTTCGCGAAAAACATTTTCTACCCTAATAAGCAGGTCATGATGAAGCTCTTTTCTCTCTTGAATTTCGTCGCTTTTTGTTGTTTCCCGAGCAATCTCTCCGGTAAATATATTTGCTATAGCGATTCCTAATTTTCTTCGCCTACTGAGAGTCTCATCTTTTCGAGTTGTTATCTCCTTGATCAATCCAAATTGAGTTTGACTAATGAAAGAAACAGCTTTATCACTATCAAAATATAAAATCTCTCTCAATGGCATGGAATTCTCGGCTTCGTGATTTGTCTTTGAACCCATCTTAATCCCCTTTCAATAAGTATCGGCTGGAGTGGTCAATTTGCTAATACATTATAGCCATAAATACTGACCGATTGAGATGGTATAGCGCTTTGGTTGGGTTCGGTTTTTCGAAGTTTGTACACCCTCGAGCTATATGCACCCCGGTGTATTTCCGGGGGTACGAAGCGAGAGGGGGTGAACACACCAATTCAACTCCTCAAAAACACTTGACAACCATGTTATAATAGAACATATATCCTATTCAATGGGAGGACATTTGATCCCTTGTTACCTTGCTGCTCACCAGTCAGACCTTACAACCACCGATTTGTTTTTTATTTGTTCCCGCAGTTATCGAAACCATCTTTTTGGCTTTTATCTTCGCGTTTTCGGCTCTTTTCGTGACTTTCGTGTTAAGTTCTTTAGTTTTCGAAACCATCCATTATGCGCTATCTCCCGGGAGTCACAATGTCAGCGGGCTCACCCTGCCGCAAGTTCCAGCAGCGCCTGCGCCGCCAGGCTCACCACGATGGCCAGCAGGAAGCTGGTGAAGGTGCCGATGATGATATATTCCGCCTGTTTGCGGTTCTCGCTGTCTTTCAACTCGCCAAAGCGGAAAATGGATTTCGCCGCCACCAGGAATCCCACCCCGGCGAACTGCCCGCTGAGGATAAAGACGTAGATCAACAGGCGTTCCAGGTAGCCGATGATGCGCCCGCCTTCTTTCAACCCGGTCACTGGCCTCAGGCTGTTGGGGCGAAATTTCTTATTAAGCTGTTTCTGGAACGGCTTGAGGAACAGGTCGATCAACGCGCCAGCCGGGTAGGTGACCAGGAAACCTCCCGCCGTGAGGATCAACCAATTCAAAAGCACCGGATTCATCGCGAGGCCGGGACCGGAACGGATGACATGGGTAAAACGGAAAATGATTTGTTCGATCATGCGAGACTCCTGAAACCGCTTTTTCTGGACAGTTGCGCCATAAGCGGTTTGTTTTAGGTATTGCTGAGCATTTCTTCAAAGAACGCCAGGCTGTTCTTGATCGCCGGCCAGGCGGAGCGGTTGATGTTGCTGGAGACAGAAGGCTGGGTGATGGGTTCAGGCAGCCAGCGCTCGGCGATCTGGATCTGGGTCAATCCCTGCAGCGCCCAAAAAACCGCCTGGCATTGGCTGGATCCCCAGGAGGTAATAATCGCATCCATGAGCTCAACCAGGATGGACACGGTGGATTGGATGAGGGGCTGCCCGGTGGTGGAGAATCCCAGTACCATGCGCTGGTGGACTGCGAGAGATTCCAGCAGGTGACCCGAGAGCGTGTAAGCTGAGCCGTATCCCGCTGAGACGTTTCCCGCCGGGATGAAGTCCACCTTGCCGACGCCAATGGCGACGCGGGAATCGATCTTCTTTTGCGTGATCGCGAAGCGCAGGTAGGTTCTAATGAACAGACCGATCTCGAGGGTCTTCCGGGGATGGTTGACGACCAATTGCCAGCCGTCTCCCCTGAAATTACTGATGTCATAGCTGACCTCAGCCGGGTACTTTTCCCGCAGGAGCGTGGACAGGGTTGGAAAAGCTTCAAACAGGCGTTGCCGTTCGCGCTGATCCAGGATCGAGGAGTTAATAATATCTCCGGTCAGAACCGCGCGCAGATCTGTTTGAGCATCGTCCATCATGGCCACCTGTTGTCGTCTCTGAGAATATTATAACACAAATATAGATATAATAACTATAAATATCTTATATAGACAAATTAGCTATATAAAAAGGATATAGACAAAAAGACGATAATCCCTCACGCCCCTGCTCAATGCCCTGCGCGACGGGTTGATCTTTTGGTCAGTGGTGCATGGTGCATGACAGAGCTGCTCTCCCTGGTGTGTGGACTGGCGCCCAATGCAAACGCAGGAAGAACATGCTCTTGACTTTTTCATTTGAGTGTCTACACTATTAATGTCGTTAAATATCAAACTGAATCAGGCAAAGGAGTCAAAAATGTCACCCATTTCCAGAATGCCCCGTTATGATATCCGCAATGACGGCATCGGTCCTTATGTGATCTTTTACTGCGAGACCTGCGACCGTGAATACCGCTCCCAGCCTGACCTGGGGGGTACGATCAAACAGGATATCGGCCGCTCAGCCCTGGGCGGGTTGCTGCGCAAAGTGCCGCTGGTGGGCGGCGCGGTGGCGGATAACGTGGTGGGCGAGGATCAGCGTTATACCACCAGCATGAGCCCGGAGAAGATCCAGGCTGCCTGGGAGAAGGTGCAGGTGAACTTCAGGGAGTGCCCCACCTGCCTGCGCATCGTCTGCCTGTCTGATTTTGATTCAGTGAGCGGCTATTGCACGGAGGACAGTCCGCGCAGCGCTGAGATCGAAGAAGCGCGCGGCGAGCAGGC
>MTKZ01027524.1_pt2 | contig 13025 bp, 12 predicted proteins | sample 1042781 | NCBI WGS metagenome assembly MTKZ01 (sample SAMN06212207, study PRJNA360539) | anaerobic digester metagenome | biome: Wastewater treatment plant; material: sludge; isolation source: anaerobic digester fed with sludge from wastewater treatment plant | place: Denmark: WWTP Viborg ...
AAGGCAAGGTTGTCAACAGTTGGGATGGAACAATATCTTTTCCAGATAAGAAATAAAAGACAAAAATCCTTCAGTCTGTAATTTAGAAATGCCTGCAGAGTTCAGTGAGCCCTACAGGCATTTTTGATTTCCAAAATATCTCAATTCTCAATTTCCTTGTAAACAGCACTCTTTGGGCTTAGACTCCTGCATATTTGCTGAGTTCATTGAGCACATCTTCTTTCATTGTGTAGGTGAACTCATCGGTTGGGAATTTTTGCTCTTTCACCTCATCAATAAAATCTTTTATGGCTTTGAGTTCGTAATCCCATGCATTTGCATACACTTTGACAAATTTCGGGGTGAATCTCTTGAAGAGCCCCAGGATGTCATGGAAGACAAGCACCTGGCCATCGCATTCCATGCCAGCACCGATACCTATGGTTATTGCTTTCACTTTTTGGGAGATGATTTTTGCTAGTTGCCGAGGAATAGATTCCAGGACTATTGCAAATGCGCCAGCCTCATCGACTGCTATCGCATCATCGATCAGTTTCTTTGCGGCATCAAGGGATTTGCCTTGTACTTTGAAGCCGCCGAGCATACCTGCTGTCTGAGGAGTCAGCCCAATGTGACCAAAAGTAGGAATACCCGCGCGAATTATTGCCTCAATGGTCTTTGCCATTTCCTGTCCGCCTTCGAGCTTGATCGAATCGCAGGCTCCCTCTTTATATAGAATACCTGCATTTGTAATTGCCTGTTCTATGGAGACATTATATGACATGAATGGCATGTCTCCGACCACATGAGCCCTTTTTACGGCTCTGGTGACCGGCTTGATATGAGCGAGCATCTCTTCCATGGTCACAGGTGTAGTCCCACTATAACCAAGTTCTACCATACCAAGGCTGTCGCCAACTAGAATAATATCTATGCCTGCTTCATCTACAAGCAACCCTTGAGGATATGAATATGCAGTTANNTCAGATTGTCCTGAAAGGAATTATTTTCCCTACTCTCTTATGTCAACTGTAAAAGTACGGAGGATATGAATATGCAGTTATCATCGATATCTTCTTGCCTTCTCTCTTCATTGAGACAAGATCAGGAATAGATAGCTTTTGCATTTCTTCCGCCATTGCTAGACCTCCGTTAGTTGAAATAGATACCTCATCATATATCGAAATAGCCAGCCATACAATGGCAAAACCATTTTAATACTCCCGTAAATCATTATATCTTTTCCAAATAAAAGCTTGACTTTGCTATCAACTATGGTAACATATTAAGACTATCGATGAAGATAGATTATGCATAATGTTCGATATTTATCACTGTGATCGAAGGAATCTTGATAAGAAAGGGAGGCAGATCAATTATATAAGAGGCATGATCTTTTTTGGTTCGACAGTGCTTGAGGAATGATTGGAGTTCTGGTCTGAATTTACAATATTTGCCCAAATAAAAGGAGGTCTCTAAACATGAACACTGAGGAGAAGTATAAGAATTACGTAAATACTTCCTTCGTTAAGGCAATTGAGCCTGTTGTTGTTACTAATGCTTCAGGCAGCAAAGTAACCAGCGAAGATGGCAGAGTATATACTGATCTATATTCAGGTATTTCGGTAGTGAATGCGGGGCATTGTAATCCCGAAGTAGCACAAGCAGCCAAAGCACAGATTGATAAACTAATTCATTGTGGTACATATGTTTATTATTCTCCGACAGCTGCTGATTTTGCAGAAAAGCTCGCAGAAGTAGCACCTGGAAGATTGCAGAAGACCTTTTTTGGCAATGGAGGAGCCGAGGCCAATGAGTGTGGGATGCGCATGGCCAAGCAATATACGAAAAAGCAGGAATTCATTGCACTGCATGGCTCCTTTCATGGAAGAAGTTTGGCCACATTGTCTATAACTGGGAATAAAGGTAGGAAGAAGGGCGGTGGACCATATATTCCAGGTGTTGCCTTCAATCCAGCTCCATATTGTTATCGATGTGCTTTCAACTTGTCATATCCCTCTTGCGATTTGTATTGTGCAGAGTATCTTGAGCGTACAATACAATATGATACCAGTGACAATGTTGCGGCATTTGTTGCGGAAACAATTATGGGAGAAGGCGGCATAATAGTTCCGCCAAAAGAGTTTTTTAAGGAAATCAAGAAAATACTGGATCAGTATGGTATCCTTCTGTTCCTTGACGAGGTTCAAGCTGGTTTTGGTCGCTCCGGCAAGCTATTTGCAATCGAGCATTATGATGTCGAACCAGATATCATGACCATGGCAAAAGGCATAGCGGCAGGCTTTCCTCTATCTGCATGTATAGCAAGGCCTGAAATTGCCGATTCCTTCCGACCAGGAGATCATCTCTCTACTTTTGGAGGCAACCCTGTTTCTTGTGCAGCCGGAATTGCAAATCTGAATTATATGCTGAGAGAGAAACTTCCAGAAAAGGCTATGGAAAAGGGTAGAATTTTCATGGAGGAATTAAAGGAGATACAGAAAACCACATCGCTTATCGGAGATGTTCGCGGCTCCGGGCTAATGATTGGCGTAGAGTTGGTTCGTGATAAAAGAAAAACCCCTGCAGCGGAAGAAGCAGCCAAGATCAAAACCCTTATGAGAGAGAAAGGATTTCTTATCGGCTTGGGTGGCACTTTTGCAAATGTCTTAAGGTTGCAGCCTCCTTTGGTAATTTCTTCGGAAGAACTTTCTTCTGCTGCAAAGGCTCTTTCTGAGTGCTTTAGAGAATTGACATGAAAATCTCTGTTATTGGCTCAGGAGCCATGGGTTCTCTCTTTGGAGGGCGGCTTGCTTTAGCGGGAGAGAACGTAGTTCTCTATGATGTCTATAGAGAACATATAGATGCGGTTAACACACAAGGGCTTTCAATAGAGGATGCCGAGACTGGCGAGATTACGATCGCTCATCCACAAGCATCCTCTGATCCTGAATCTGTTAAGAACTCCGATGTATTTCTGATTTTCGTCAAATCGACAAACACAGAGTCTGTCGCCAATCAATTCAAATCTTATGCTGCTCCGCATACGATTGTGTTGACTTTACAAAATGGGCTTGGAAACGATGCTATTCTGTTAGAGCATTTTGGAATAGAGCGGACAGCAATTGGAGTTACTTCTCAAGGCGCGACCTTCTTAGGACCTGGGAAAATTCGGCATGCTGGAAAAGGCCCAACCCATATTACAATGGCCGATGGAGATGAGACAAAACTGAGAGATCTAGCGGCAGCTCTTGACCGAGCAGGGTTTGAGATTCATATAAGCGATACAGTGACCAGCCTGGTATGGAGCAAACTTATAATCAACGTAGGCATCAACGCATTAACCGCCATTCTAAATGTCAAGAACGGCCAATTATTAGAATACGAGGATATCAAGCAAGTAATGGCAGATCTAGTAAAAGAAGCCCTATTAGTTGCTAAGAAGAAAGGCATACAACTTATATATGATGATCCTCTGGCTCAGGTATATGAAGTGGCGCGGAGTACGGCATCTAATTCATCTTCTATGCTGCAGGATTTTCAAAAAAGTCGTCCTACAGAGATCGATTTTATTAACGGTGCAATTGTCAATGAAGCGCACAAGCTTGGAATAGAAGTACCGGTCAATGAAACATTGACAAGGATTGTTCGAACTCTCGATATGCTGCATGCCAAGAAAGGAAGCACATGATGTTAAATGCCAGAGAAACCACATTTATTCAATCGATAAACAAGAATGAGCTAATCTCTTTGATTCAAGATCTCGTACAAATAGATTCTGTGATACGCCCAGAAACAGGTAATACCGAGCACAATGTAGCCTGCTATATTATCGATTGGATTCGACGCGAATTAGATATTGAGCCCATCATTTGTGAGGTAGCTCCCAATCGCGAGAATATTATTCTTACTATTGATTCCGGTCATCCAGGTCCATGTTTGATGATAGAAGGGCACATGGATGTAGTCAGCGAGGGCGACAAAGCAGCATGGAAGTATGATCCTTTTGGAGCTGAGATAATAGATGGCAGAATATACGGCCGCGGGTCCTGCGACATGAAAGCTGGCGATGCAATTGCTCTTCTCATCGCTAAGAGCTTTAGACGCACCGATCAGTCATGGATTGGAAAATTACGCCTTGGCATTGTGTGCGACGAAGAAGGCATGATGATTGGAATAAAGCATCTCATTAAAAATGGTTACGCAGATGATGTAGATGCCTGCCTCATTCCAGAACCAGAAGAGAATAACTTATGCATAAGCATGAAAGGTGCTATTCGGGCTATTGTGAGAGTCAAAGGTAAGATGGCTCATGGAGCCATGCCCTTGGCAGGTATCAATCCCAATACTCGCCTGGCACGGATTATTCTGGCCTTCGAGGAATATGAGAAACAAGAGAAAATACGCTGTGGAGTGGATCCATATCTGGGTTTGCCATCGATAACTTTTACCGTGATACAGTCTCCGCCAGCAGGAAGCCCTGCGCAGCTCAATGTCATGCCAGCAGAGGCGATTGCGTATGTCGATATTCGAACTACACCTGCACAGAACCATGATGCAGTAAAGACAAAACTCCAGAGTATTCTCGATGAACTTTCAGGTAGCGATCCCGATTTCAAGGCAGAACTGGAATTCATCGAAGATCGACCTGTAGTGAGCATTTCGAAAGATGAACCAATCGCGGCAGTTTCAGCACAAGCATATAAGGATGTTACAGGAAAAGATCCGATATGGAATGGAGTCCCTGGTGCAACCGACGGGACATTCCTGAGTGCCTGGAAAAACATCCCTTGTATCGTTAATGGTCCGGGGCCTCGGCATATACCTCATCAGATCGATGAATATGTTGAGATAGATGAGGCATATGAATGCGCCAAGATCTATGCATTGACTGCTTCGCGATTTCTTGCTTCAAAATCCTCTGATAATCCCTAGAAATCTTTATTTTAAAGGATTCTTTATGCTGAAGATAAGTGGCCTATCCAAGAGTTTCGGCGCTTTGCAAGCATTAGATAAAGTGGACATTGAGATCAAAGAGGGAGAGATTCATGGAATAATCGGACCAAATGGCTCCGGGAAGACCACTCTTTTCAATTGCATAACAGGGATACTTAAGCCTAATGAAGGAAAGGTCATTTTCAAGGGCGAAGACATTACTGGCCTAAAGCCAAATATAATTGCGAATAAAGGTATCCATCGGACATTTCAAGCCGGCAAATTGGTTTCGAATCTGACAGTGCTCGAGAATATAATGTGCGGTTTTCAAGAGCCTTTATCCAAATCCCTAAAGGATACAATGATTCGGTTGCCTTTTACTCAATCCAAGAGAGAAAAGGAAATTAAAGAAAAGGCTGAAANNGTGTGGACAGAACGACAGCTTGTCCAAATAGGACGCGCTCTTATAAATGAACCGCAATTGCTGTTGCTCGATGAGCCGGCATCGGGAATGGGATCGCTTGAAATCGAAAAAATGGAAGAGATCATCAGGAAAATACGAAAAAAGGGCATAACAATCGTGGTAGTGAGCCATGAGGTAAGGATGCTAATGAATCTATCCGAAATTGTCACCGTGCTCAGCTTTGGACAAAAAATCGCTGAGGATATCCCAGAGAATATTCAAAAGGATCCTCGAGTTTTGGAGGCATACCTTGGAACAAAATAGCACCTTGGTTAGCGGAGAAAAAGCTCCGATGCTCACTGTCGAGGAAATTTCAGTATCATATGGACATATACAAGCTCTGAAGAAAATTTCCATAGAAGTATATCCTCAGGAAATCGTAATTTTGATTGGAGCTAATGGAGCGGGGAAAACTACACTCCTGTCATCTATACTTGGTGTAAAAACACCGAGTTCAGGTAAAGTTGTTTTTGAAGGAAAAAGGATTGATAAGGCCTCTGTAGATAGAAATGTTAGGGCTGGTCTTTGTTTGGTGCCCGAAGGAAGAGGAGTATTCGCCTCGATGTCGGTATTGGACAATCTATTGCTTGGAGCCCATCATAACTTAGCAAACAAAGATAAGAATCTTGCGCGTGTTTATGAATGGTTTCCTTTTTTGTACAAAAGAAAAGATCAAATAGCAAGGACACTTTCGGGAGGTGAGCGGCAGATGCTTGCAATTGCGAGAGCTCTGATGTCAGATCCAAAATTGATAATGATAGATGAGCCATCGCTTGGGCTGGCACCTATCATAGTCAATAGTATTTTTGACATTCTCATCACCTTGAATAGAGAAGGATATACGGTGTTATTGGCTGAGCAGAATGCATTCAAAGCTCTCAATTGTGCTCACAGAGGATATGTCCTTGAAACAGGTACCATTTCTCTTTCAGGTCCTTCTTCTCGGCTCTTAAATGATCCAGGTGTAAAAGCAGCCTATCTAGGAGCATGAATATGCAAGTTTTTATTGCGCAAATATTGAATGGTCTTTCCATTGGAAGCGTATATATGCTTTTAGCAACAGCTTTTAATCTTCTACTTCTTGTAGCGATGATCATTCATTTTTCCTATCCTCAAGTTGTTGTGTTTTGTATGTACATTATCTGGCTGGTACTCAAGATAACCAATAATAATGTATTTTTTGGAATCCTAGCTGGAGTCTCTTCTGCAATATTATTTAACATTATCAGTGCGCCGCTTTTTCAAAAAATCATGAAGAACAGAGAAGAAGTCGATATAAACGCAACAATGGTTCTATCAATGGCCATAGGATGGATTATTACCGATGTTCTTTCGCATGCCTTCAATAATGGACTCCCGATCCAATTTCCTGAAGAAATTACTGGCAGTAAGCCTTTGTTCAGGGTCGGGTTGATTAGCATTCTGCCCGGTCAGGTCTTAGCATTATCCATCGGAATCATCGTTGTAGTTGGTTTCTTTATTCTGCTATATAAGACCAAAATGGGAAGAGCTTTCAGAGCTATTGCAGAAGACCCAGCCGGTGCGAAACTTGTCGGCATTCCTTTGGTAAAGACGGGATTTCAAAGTTATGCTCTCTCGGGGGCTTTGGGCGGGCTGACAGCGGTGCTACTGATAATGCTTTTCCATTCTGCATCTCCGGGTTTGGGAGAGCAGGTTTCGCATAAGGTCTTGGCAGTATCTATAGTCGCAGGCCTTGGCAATCTGGTTGGAGGCCTAGTTGTAGGATTAGCTCTCGGTATTCTTGAAGCACTTGTCCAGGGATATGTCTCGGGTAATTGGTCGAATGCAATTGCATTTGTAGTCATGCTTGTAATTATTCTAGTCAAGCCGAGAGGCTTGTTTGGCGTTAAGGTATAGGAGGAGAGCATGCCACTTTCGCTCTATTACTTTCTTTCGATCACAGCAGTGAATATATTGATGAGCTGGGCTCTATATGTGCCATATAGGGTCACGCAGCTGCATTTTATTACCATCGCAAACATGATGATTTCTGGGTATCTTGCCGGATATTTGGTTTTGCATGCTCATGTTCCCTTTATATGGGCTCTTCTAATAGGCTTTGCAGTAGGGGGTATTATAGGTTTTATTGTATCTCTATTCATTGGTGATGCCCCAACATTTTCCGTTGTTATCGTAGGATTTACTTCTATTTATATTACAAGAACAATTGTGGAGAATTTGCCAATAATCGGCGGAACAATGGGAATGTTTGGTCTTCCCAACATAGGTGGCAACCCGGGGACGCATCGGTGGATAATCCTATGTATCTTATATGGGCTTGTTATTCTTTGTGGCTTTCTTATCTATCGATTCGATCATTCCAGCATTGGACGAGCAGCTTCTGCGGTCTTTGTAGACAAAGAATTGGCTTCCTCTCTTGGAATAGATATCAAAAAGCTTGGTATGCTGGTTCAAACGTTCAGCTGTACGCTTGCAGGCGGTGTGGGCGTTCTATATGGCTTTATCTATAGGAGCTTTCACCTGGATTTTTTCGGTTTTGCCTTGATAGGCATTTTTATGACGGTTCTTTTCGTGGGCGGATATTCCACTCAGTGGGGTCCGCTTATTACAGCTCCAATTCTTTATGGCTTGCCCTTATTTTTCCCCACAGAAGTGCAATCTTGGCGTATAGTAATATATGGATTGCTTCTTATTCTTGTTCTGGAATTGAAACCAGAAGGCTTCATTACCAGGAAATTCGTTCATTCCTTGGGTTTATCCTTTTCGCGCAAGCGAGCAAAGGAAATATATAGTAAGGAGGAAGAGCAATGAAAAGGCAGATTGTTGCATTGCTGCTAATTTTGGTGGCTGTGAGTTTTGGCTTTAGCCAAACAAAAGTTGTGGTCAACGAATGGAGGATTCCATTTCTCAATTGTCTAACCGGCCCTATTGCGGCAATTGGTGAATTCTTACAATGGGGAGCGAATTATGCAGCCAATGAAATAAATGCCGCAGGTGGCATTGCTGGGAAACCGGTCAGGGTCATTCCTGTAGATACAGGCAATGATCCACAGAAAGGTTCAGTTGAGATGGCACGCATTGTAAAGGATAGCCTTGTAGCCATGGGACCTGTTCCCGAGCCTGTAATTTTGGCAGCCATGCCGATAGCAGTAGAAAATCAGATGATGTCCATAACTGCGACGACTTCCTATGAATATGCCGTACAGTTTTTCCCATGGACTGTTTCGTGGTTTCCTCCAACATTGGATAGACTGCCAGCACTGGTCATTGGATGGGCAAAGCAATTCAGCGATCTAAAGCAGGTTGTACAGTTTATTGAGCCATATGGGCCTTGGCCAGGCATGGCAGAAGCACACAGCAAAGCACTTGCAGGCCTGAATATAAAGGAATTGAAAGCAATCGAGGTTCCTACAGATGCAGTTACCTTTGGTCCACTTGTGGTAAGAGCGCTTGATCAGAAACCTGACGGAATAATTCTCGTATGCAACGCGGAGAAAGCTGCAAAGATCATCAAAGAGCTAAAGAGCCGTGGATGGACAAAGATGAACCATATTTTGGTTTTCTCCAGTGCTGATGATGCGCAGCTATACTCTACAGGCGGAGCAGATTTGAATGGTGTTCAGGTCTATAACTATCTCAACTTGGAAGTATCCAATCCTCGCTGGGACAAATTTAAAGCAGCGTTTGCGAAAGACCACAATGGCCAGATGCCCTTCTCCCTATCGCCGAACTACTATGATGCACTCTATATGATCAAGGAAGCAATTGAAAAGACCGGGGTTACTGGAGATCCAAAGAAGCTCAAGGAAGAGCGTAAGAAGATTGCCGATTACTGTGCTAATGTAAAAGGCTTTCAGGGACTGCTCTATGAGTGGGACATGAAGGATGGAGTACCCACCAACAAGCCCTCCTATATATTCGAAATTCAGAATGGGGTAAAGCAATTCGTACTTGAGGTCAGGCCATAAGAAAAGTAGTTTATAAGAGAGTGTAAATCAATCAAGAAGGAGCGCCGCGCATGCGGCGCTCTTTCTATATACAGTGCTTAAAATCGATTTTGCCAGTGTTTTGCAATCTCTTGAACGGATCAAATGGATTATTGAGGGGAGCATTTACATGTGTTAGCATTATGGAAACAAGATACAAAGCTCTTGGATGGCGAATTGGACATTATAGGGGGCTGGAAATGAAAGAAAGAATAGTGTCTGGATTATTTCCGATATTCAGTATCATACCTTCCTTATCTGATTTGCCTAAAAATCAATCTATTAGAGATCCCGTAATCAGAGTAAGTGACCTAACTATCACGGCTCCTTCTATATTTACAGAAGAGACTTTTGGGGAATTGGATTTTTACCTTTTCGTTCCCAACAAGGCAAAAGATATTGAACCAAGGGCCGCCGGCTTAGCGATTATACTAATGGATAATGACTCATTAGCACAGGTAGCATATGAATTTGCAAAAGCTTCTACTCAAGCTATTGAGCTCACTATTGTTGCCGCAATAAAAAAACCCAAATCTGGATATGATATAGAGATCATCAATGAGCTAGTTAGTTTTCTAAGAAGCAAGTATAGCATAGCTGAAACAAAAATATGGAGCGTAGGAGAAGGAGCAGGTGCACCGGCATGCATTGCTCTCAACAGAGCTTATCCTTCTGCTTTTGCATCAGTCGCAGTCAATATTGATGTGGAAGCTTTTGAAGGGCCTTGGCTTGCTACAAAGCCTGTTTTGCCAGGGTCTGATTATAAAGTGGTGGATGTTCCCAAATGGACTGTAACTAAACAAATGGAACGCACCATAAATTGGACAAAAAAACATCCAGATTATATAACAGTAACCGCTTCGAGCAATCAGCAAGATGCCATACTGGCCACGGATAAGGATTATTGCGGCCCAACAGCATGGAAAGCTACGGAACCAGGTCCTAGTTGGATAAGCATTGATTTTGGAGAACCTCTTTACATAACCAGATGGGCAGTGCTAGCAACAGAAGTTAACGACAATTATGCTCTCGAATATAGTGACAACGGCGTCAATTGGTCTGGATTGGATACTATTAGCAGCAATAAAAACGCAAGAATAGACAGATTTGTAAGAAGAGGCGTTCTTGCGCAATATTACCGACTCTCCTCTACAAATCCCATGTCAATTAGAGAATTCGAAGTGTATGGTGATCATTGCAGCTTTGATGCTTTTGGCTATAGATTATACAACGGCAGAAATGGTTCTTACCTACATTTTCGGATATTCAAGCCCAATAGAGCGTACTATCGTAATGATACTAAGGTCCCCCTTGTAGTTTTTCTACATGGCGCAGGCCAAAGGGGACATTATAACAATGCACAGCTAGGGATAACAACCGGAGAAGGTGCCACTAATATTGCCTATGATTGGTGGCAAAAGAAACATCCCTGTTACATTATTGCAATTCAATGTCCATTAGAGGAAGCACATTTTTTTGAACAGATAGCCGCAAATGAGGTCGATATTATCAAACAAGTAATTGCTGAATTTCCAGACATTGATAAAGACCGTGTCTATGTTACTGGTCTATCATTAGGTGGCTTTGGGACTTATAAACTAATTGTGGATTATAGTGATATTTTTGCTGCTGCCGTTCCATTAGCTGGTGGCGGTTTTGACAATGGCAAAGGTCCAACTGATCCTGATAACTATATTTCTAGAGTATCTAATATCAAAAATATGCCTATTTGGGCTTTTCATTCTGAAGATGATGATTTGGTGAGTATAAAGTTGGGAATTTCTATGGTGGAAGCTATCAAAGCAATTGGTAACACAAATATTAGGTTTACCGTTTATCCTAAAGGGACATTTGGCTTCACCCCGCATTATTGTTGGCTTTTTGCTTATTATGATTGGGATATATGGGAATGGCTTTTTGCCCAAAATAGAAAGTTCTGGGCCAAATAATAGCTTTAGTAAGGAATAGAAGGCAATCGAGAAGGTAGCCAGGCAGCATGTCTTTGTCTTCCCTTGACATCAATCCATTGCCTGCGTTATAAATACAGCCGCGCTAGTCGAGCTGCACAATTACAAAACCGTACAATCGCTGAGTCCTAAGAACGGAAAGCGAGTATCGACTGAATTACAATGCGAAATTGCAGCAGCAAACCCGCCCAGATGGTGGAATTGGCAGACACGCTAGATTCAGGTTCTAGTGCGAAAGCATGGGGGTTCAAGTCCCCCTCTGGGCAAATTCATATATAATAAGCAAATAATTATAGCAAAGGACCAAAGGCAAAAGACCATATCCAAGACCAGAATCCGAATCGCGATATTTTGGCTTTTGTTGGCCATAGTCTTGAATGCTAGCTCTAAACACAGCGGAGCAGAGCAAAACGTTCGACCAAGAACAAGAAAAAGCGACAATATCTAGCACCGTCTGAAATCTAAAGCGCGAAGGGTAAGTATAAAAGACTCTCCCGGGATTCTGTAGTATAGCGATTTTCTAGGTCTATGATATATCTTGATTGAGTCAAGATCTGATATATAATAAATGAGTCAGCCTTAGGGTGAACTAAGAAATGAGAAAGTCATTATAATTCCAAATTCGTGTTCTTTGCGTAGCCAGTGTTTTAGAGCTTAAATGCAATGCATGCAATTGTATGCATATATAAGGAGGTCGTATATGAGTACTAGAACTTTCACATTTACGGATCCCGATGGTTTTGAGATTTTCGTCTATGAGTGGCTGCCAGATGGCCAGAAGCCCAAAGCGGTGGTGCAAGTAGCACACGGTATGGCGGAGCATGCCCTGCGCTATGAGCGATTTGCAAAATACCTAAACGAGGCTGGATTTGCGGTATATGCGGATGATCATCGTGGTCATTGGAAGACGGCCAAAGATCGCTCCAAGGCTGGTATTGGAGGAATCGACAGTTGGAATGGTATGGTCAATGATGAGAACCAGCTGAAAGAGATCATCAAAAAGGAGAATCCCGATTTACCGCTTTTCTTCTTTGGTCACAGCATGGGCTCATTCATAGCACAGAGGTTCATAGAATTATGGGGCAGCGAGCTAAAAGGTGCGATACTCTCCGGAACGACTGGTCTGGCATTCATTCCTAAGGAGGCAGGGTCGGCGCTGGAGCAAGCCGCCGCAGGTGAGCTAAGGGACAAATACCCTGAAGGCCCAGGCCTATTCGAAAGTCTCAATGCAGCTTTTGAACCTGTGAAAACCCCCTTTGATTGGCTTAGCCGCGATGAGGCGGAAGTTCAGAAGTACATCGATGACCCCTGGTGCGGTTTCGCTTTCTCCAATGGTATGCTGCTGGATATGGCTCGCGGCCTATGGGATCTTTATGACCCGAGCAATCAGGCACTTATCCCAAAGAACCTGCCCATTCTTATTATTGCGGGAGAAAAGGACCCTATTGGGGCGAATGACGGCGTAAAGGCGCTGGTTCAGAGGTATAAAGATCTGGGGATCAAGGATGTAAAAATGATCTTATATCCTGGAGCAAGGCATGAAGTGCTGAATGAAATCAACCGCGATGAAGTCCATCAGGATGTGAAGGATTGGCTCGAAGAGCATTTGAAATAGAGAACCGAGTCTTCCAATTATTGCGACTGGAGCGATCGCAGCGCTTCATGATATGAGAATGCCGGGATGACTCTGGATGTAAAGTGGGAATAGCAATT
>MTKZ01010989.1_pt1 | contig 13023 bp, 13 predicted proteins | sample 1042781 | NCBI WGS metagenome assembly MTKZ01 (sample SAMN06212207, study PRJNA360539) | anaerobic digester metagenome | biome: Wastewater treatment plant; material: sludge; isolation source: anaerobic digester fed with sludge from wastewater treatment plant | place: Denmark: WWTP Viborg ...
TTATTATTTTTATCATGTAAGAAAAATAAAGGTGAAAATCACAGGACTTGACTTAAAACAAGAAGTCATTGAATTTTGCAATGAAACAGCCAAGACCCTGAATTATGAAAATCTTCAATTCGTGTATGGCGACATACGCGATTTTGAATATAAAAACAAGGTAAATATGACAGTAACTCTTCATGCCTGCGATACGGCAACAGACGCAGCCATTGTAAAGGCAATTTTCTGGGACTGCGATATTATTTTGTCTGTGCCTTGCTGCCAGCATGAATTTTACGATAAAATTGAAAATGAAAGTTTAAACTCCATGCTTAAGCACGGACTAATAAAGGAGAGAATATCCTCTTTGGTCACCGATTCATTGAGAGGCTTGTTTTTGGAAACCAAGGGATATAAAGTTCAGCTTATGGAATTTATTTCAATGGACCATACCCCCAAAAATATTCTCATAAGAGCCCTTAAGGCAAATAAGAATATTCAATCGGCAGAAGGGGAATATGAAGATTTCAAGAAGTTCTGGAATCTCAAAGATTTGTTTATAGTAAACTATTATAATAAGATTAATAATTGAAACAACCCGGAACAACAGGGATGAATGAAGGAATGTTCCCTTATGGAGGAAGTATATGGATAAAATAAAATTAGCTGCAATATCGGCTTTTGGTCTTGAAGCAGTGGTAAAGAGGGAATTGGCAGACTTGGGTTATGAAAATATAGTAACTGATAACGGCTGGATGTATTTTGATGCAGAAATACAGGATATATGCAGAACAAATATCAATTTGAGGTGCGCCGACAGAGTAATGCTTATAATGGGGCAATTTGAAGCATTGAGCTTTGAAGAACTATTTGACAGAACCTATGAACTCCCTTGGGAAAACTGGATTACAAAAGACGGCAGGTTCACTGTGAAGGGAAAATCCGTCAAATCAAAGCTATACAGCACTCCAGACTGTCAGAGGATGGTTAAAAAGGCTGTTTCGAAAAAACTGGGCGAATATTATGACACAGACTGGATGCCGGAATCAGGAGCTGAATTTACAATCCTGGTTTCAATCAGCAAGGATATGGCAACAATTTCAATTGATACCACCGGAGCCAGGGAAGGTCTTTTTAAAAGAGGATACAGAGAAAAATCAATGACTGCCCCTATAAAGGAAACTATGGCTGCAGCCCTGGTAAAGCTGAGCTATTGGAATAAGGACAGAGTGCTTTACGACCCCATGTGCGGTTCCGGGACAATAGCCATTGAGGCAGCAATGATAGGAAGAAATATTGCGCCGGGCTTGAATCGCAGCTTTGCCTCCATGGAATGGCCTTTGGTTAAAGAAGAGTATTGGAAAAACGAGAAGATTGAAGCACGAAAAAAGATAGATTTTGATTCGGAAATCAAGATATATGCTTCTGATGTAAGTGAAAAAGCAATAAGAATCGCACGGGAAAATGCAGTTGAAGCAGGAGTTGACGACTGTATAGAATTTTTTGTAAAGGATGTAACCCACCTGGAAAAACCCATGTGCTCCTACGGAGTTCTAATCACAAACCCCCCTTATGCAGAAAGAATCGGTGATGAAGAACATCTTGCGGGAATTCATAAAAAGCTTGGCCAGGTATTCGGCAGGGATAAAACCTGGTCAGTATATGTAATCACTTCCTCTGTTAACTTTGAAAAGGAATTCGGAAGGAAAGCAGACAGGAAAAGGAAGCTCTTCAATGGTGACATGAGAGTTGATTACTTTCAGTATTACGGGGAGAAGAAGCCCTAACCCCATTTATCAGAGTGTTTTTTCTGATAAATGGATGGTAGGTCTTTCGCAACGAATTCCCAATGTATATGACCAAAGGGAATAAATACATTGGTGAATGAGACTGTAAGAAGCCCTTTATGACCTAACCCAATTTTTTCGACTGATAGGACCCCATTTATCAGAGTGTTTTTTCTTCGACTAGAAAGCCCTAATCCAATTTCCTCGGCCTAAAGACGCTCTAACTCTACTTTTGTTGAATGAGACGGCGATACCGGTTGAAATGATCAAGGACTGATCTATAATTATTACAAAAAACATTGAAATATATGTACATTTATTGTAAACTTAAAATATGTAAATATGTGTTTGATTTTTTTTAATATTGTGATATTATAAAGACTACAATATTAGAAGGCGGGCAAATATGATAGAAGAAATAAGCGCAGGAGGAATTGTTTTTTTTAAAAACAGCATATTGATGTTAAGGAAATTTAACGGAGATTGGGTTCTTCCGAAAGGAAGGGTTGAAGATAACGAATCGCTGAAAGAGACCGCCATGCGTGAAGTATATGAGGAAACTAAAGCAAAAGTGATTCCTATCAAATACCTGGGCAAAATTAGCTATGAATTCAGCCGCACCTGTTATGTTGATAAAATACATATAAAAAAAGAAGTTCATTGGTATTTGATGATTGCAAGGAATATGAACTGCACTGCCCAAAAAAACGAAGGATTTGTTGAAGCAAAATTTCTGCACTTTGAAAAGTCACTGGAAATTGCCCGATATGACGATGAAAGAAAAATCATTAAGAAAGCTATAGATGAAATTAAGTTCCGCTCATATGAATAGGTGATATAATGACATTTTCTTCAAGAATTAAAGATGAACTCACAAGAACAGAAATAATCGATGCCTTTAGTGCTAAAGCTGAGGTTGCAGCATTTGTAAGAACCTTGGGGTATATCACAATTAAAGGCCTCAATAAGGTGGAATTCGAATTTTTGACTGAGAATGCAGCTGTTGCAAGACGGATATTCAAGGTTTTAAAAACAGCCTATGATATAAATGCGGAGGTAAGTGTTACTAAAAGCAACAGACTTAAGAAACAGAATAATTATATAATTAGAATCGATGAAAAATTAACCAGACAATTTCTTAAAGACACCGGGATGGTCAGGAACAATGATTTCAACATAATGAACTTCAACTATGACGTACCTGAGGGATTCATAGGAAGCGACTTAAGCAAAAGAGCCTATATAAAAGGTTCATTTATGGGAAGTGGTTCAATAAGCAACCCGGAAAAGTCTTATCATGCTGAATTTGTGAGCAGCAGGGAAGCACAAAGCAAGACTCTTCAAATGCTTTTGAAAAAATATGGAATAAACAGCAAGAATATTTACAGAAAGAACAACTATGTAACCTATATTAAGGAAAGCGAGCAAATTTCCGATTTGCTGGCTCTAATGGGAGCCAATAACGCTGTTTTGGATTTTGAAAACATAAGAGCTGTTAAGGAAACAAGAAACCAGATAAACAGGGTGATAAATTGCGAAACTGCAAATCTTGACAAAATCGTGGACACGTCAATGAGGCAGATAAACAATATCAAGATATTAAAAAAACATAAGGTTATAGACCAACTTCCGGATAATTTAAGGGAACTGGCGTATTTGAGGCTGAAACACAGCAACGCAAGTTTAAAGGAACTGGGACAAATGCTGGATCCTCCCCTTGGCAAATCAGGAGTAAATCACACACTAAGAAAAATAGAAGAAATTGCTGAATATTTAATCGAGCATGAAAAGAGAGGTGTAAAAAAGTGAGATCACAAAAGGTAGTTCTAAAAAATAAGATTGGACTGCATGCGAGACCGGCTGCTTTATTTGTAAAAAAAGCAAGAAACTTTGACAGTGAAATCATAATCAAAAAAGGCATTCAAGAAGCCAACGGCAAAAGCATTATTAGCATTATGGCTTTAGGAGCCATGAAGGACGACGAACTTGTAATAATCACAAAAGGTACCGACGAGGATAAATGCATCGCCGAATTGTCTAATTTGTTAGAATTTATGGAAGAAGAAGAATAGAAAGAGGGATTACAACCTCTCAGTTGTAAAGTGGAAGAATCTCATGCCTAATGGGATATTTCGCTATTGCTGGGATGACATAGACAGAATTTCAATATAAAGGAGGGTTAAACCCTCTTATTTATTGCAAAAAGGCAAGGGACACGGGCCTGGAATTCATATAGAAAGCTTTGGAAGAATATTCCCAAAAAATCAGGAGAGAAAATGGAAAATAAAGTACTGGCAATTGTAGACGGAAGAGAAATAAAAGAATCTGATTTAAATATTTTAATTAAAAATTTAGGGCAAAATGCAGCATACTTTCAGGGGGAAGAAGGAAGAAAAAAACTTATTGATGAGCTGGTAATGCATGAACTTATGTATCTGGATGCAGTGGATAAGAATCTTGAAAGCGAGGAAGAATTCAAGGAAGTACTCAATGAAATGAAAAGGTCAATGCTTCAGCAGTACAACATGAGAAAGATGTTCAACTCAATAACCCTTTCAGAAGATGAGCTGAAGGATTTTTATGAAAAGAACAAGTCTTTGTACAATAGGCAGGAAATGGTAAAGGCAAGCCATATACTGGTTGATACACTAGAAAAGGCAAATGAAATTTTGGAAGATTTAACAGACGGATTGTCCTTTGAAGAAGCTGCCAAAGAGTATTCGACCTGTCCATCCAAGCAAAGCGGAGGAGCATTGGGACAATTTGGCAAGGGACAAATGGTGAGAGAATTTGAAGATGCTGTGTTTTCAATGAGGGTTGGTGAAATAAGCACTCCTGTAAAAACTCAGTTCGGCTATCACATCATAAAACTGACTGAACACACACCGGCAAAAAGTGCAGACTTCGAAGAATCCTACCAGGAATTAAAAGAAAACTATTTTGCCCTTAAGCAGGAAAATGTATATAGAAATAAAAAGGAAGAATTAACTAAAAAATACGATGTGGTAATATTCGAATAGATTATACTCCGGTTTGTGAATTCCGGTTCACAGTCCGGAGTTTTTGTAAAATCAAGAGTTATGATCTCATGCATATTCAAGCACTGCAGATATAAAAAAATGGGAGGCACAGCATGATAAATATAAAGGTACCGGGAAGATGTGAATACAGAATAGAAAATATAGTACTTGACTACAACGGAACTATTGCTGTAAATGGTAAAATCATACCGTCAATTGCAGAAAATCTGGCCATTTTATCAAACATGGCAAATGTATATGTGCTTACAGCCGACACCTACGGCTCTGCATCCATGGAATGCAGGGCTCTTAAATTAACAGTTAAAACCTTTCCAAACGACAAGGCAGCAGACTATAAAGCAAAAATAGTTGAAGAGCTGGGAAAAGACAATACGGTTTGCTTTGGCAACGGCTATAATGATATAAGAATGTTTAAAGCCGCCGCTCTTTCAATAGCCGTCCTTGAAAATGAAGGTATGTGCTCTAAGCTTTTGGCGGAATCCGACATTATGGTCAAGTCAATGGAGGATGGAATAAATTTATTACTCAATCCCAATGCATTGATTTCCACATTAAGAGGATAATATAAAAAATTTCTTGATTAAAGTATTATTTTGTGGTAATATAATTCAGTGATATGCGGATATGGCGGAATTGGCAGACGCGCACGGTTCAGGTCCGTGTGGGTAACACCATGCAGGTTCAAGTCCTGTTATCCGTACCAATAATTCAATGGTTACAGCGATTTCTGAAAAGAGGTCGCTGTTTCTTTTCGCACACGGGCAATGTAATAAAAATATGGAGCTGTGTGCGGTAAACCTGTGTTTCATGGTATCAAGGCATAATAATTTACAGGTTTTGACACTTAGCTAATGCTATGATTAATAAAAACTTTTTCAAAAAATAATTTCCCAGATGTGATTAAATGAGTTATAATGTATCCACAAATATAAAGGGTGTAATGAATGTAAACCTAAGCAAAAAAGATTTGATGTTTAATGGCATGAAATTTGCAATATATATAATCAAAATATACTTTAATAATTTAAAAGGAGTATAAAATGAATAAGATGTTAAAAAAGGAAAGAGTAATTGCAGCTATTCATAAGGAAGAGGTTGACAGGCCCCCGTTTTCCATCTGGTATCACGTACCGCATGTGGATCAGGATCCTGTAGCTCTTGCAGAAGAACAAATAAGACTGGCAAGAAATTATGATTTGGATTTTATTAAGATGATGCCTTTTGGAAATTACGGGGCACATGATTTCGGACTAAGCGTTGACTTTTTTTGTACTAAAACCCAACCTCCCTTCGAAAGAAAATTTGCAATTGATGATATAAGCGAATGGAAGGAAATTGAACCCTTGCCGGGATCTTTCGGTTCACACGGTAAACAGCTGCTGTTTGCGAGACAAATGCAAAAAAGATTGAAGGGAAACGACATACCATATGTTCAAACAATATTCAGTCCCCTTACTACAGCAAAAAAATTGGCTGGTCCTAGAATTTTTAATGATTTGAGAGAAAAACCGGAGTATCTGCATCAAGCATTAAAAGCTATAACAGAAACTACTGTTGATTTTGTAAAATTAAATATTGAAGCCGGGGTTGCCGGATTTTTCTTTGCTACTCAATGTGCAACATATGATTTTATGACGGAATCCGAATATGATGAGTTTGGAGTAAAATATGATCTGGAAGTAATAAATTCATATAAGGATTTAACTTATTTCAATATTGCCCACGTTCATGGAGACAACACAATGTTTAACAAGCTTGCCCAATATCCCTGTAACTGTATAAACTGGCATGACAGGTGGACTGCCCCAAGCATGAGTGAAGCAAGAAAAATTACTGATAAATGCCTGCTGGGCGGAATAAACGAAAAATTCTTAACAAAAGCAAGCCCTGATGAAATATATGCCCATATTCATGAAGGCGCATTGAATGCAGGCCTTAGGGGATTGATGATTACACCCGGCTGCGTTGCAGAACTGGAAACACCGGAAGTAAATTTCTATGCTGCAAGATTAGCAGTTGAAAGCTTATAAGAAAATAGGGGATTATTATGAACAGATATACTGAAATTTTAAAAGAAGAGTTAATACCTGCATTTGGTTGTACAGAACCCATAGCACTTGCATATGCAGCAGCTAAAGCTACGCAGGTTTTAGGGCACATTCCTGAAAGAATAATATGCAGCTGCAGCGGGAATATTGTAAAGAATGCCAAAAGCGTTGTTGTACCGGGTACAGACGGATTGAAAGGTATAGAAATAAGCGTTGTTCTTGGTGCCATAGCCGGTGACCCGGATAAAGAACTTGAAGTGCTTAACGGAATTGAGAAAAACAAGGTCGCAGAAGCTAAAAAGCTTGCTGAAGAAGGAATGTGCCAGATAAAGCTCGTTCCCAACGTGGCAAATCTTTATATTAAAATTCAATCTTTTTACGAAGATGAATGTGCTGCCGTAACATTAAAGGATGGACATTTAAACATTATTGAATTACACAAAAATAATGATTTGCTATATAAAAAAGACAGCAATTCGGAAGAAGAAGATGATGATATTGAAATATTCAGATTTAAAAATATATATAATTATGCAAANNCATATCTGTATCGCTGCCGATTATCATCTATGCGTCAAGTTTAAATTCACCAAAGGAAGAATTATACAGGGCATTAGCATTAGGAAATTTAATTGCAATATACTTAAAAAGAGGAATAGGAAAGCTTTCTGCATATTGCGGAGTATCCTGTGCTGCGGCGGCTAGTGCAGCAGGAATAGCATACTTATACAAGGAGCCGCTGAATGTTATTGAAGCTACTGTTTCAAATTCATTAGCTACCATATCAGGCATGATTTGCGATGGAGCGAAGCCATCCTGCGCTTCAAAAATTGCAATAGCTTTCGATTCTGCCATGCTTGGATATGAACTTGCAAAAGGAAGCAACAATTTTAAAGGAGGCGATGGAATAGTTAAAGATGATATAGACAGTACTATAAGAAGCATAAGTAAAATGGCAAAGGATGGAATGAAGGAAACCGATAATGAAATATTAAATATAATGTTGGAGTAAAAAGTATAACCATATTAAACAAAATTTGTTTTCAAAAAAGAAAAAATTTTCAAATTTGAAAAACTTTTCAATGATGAAAAAGCTTTTATTAATAATTTGGTTATATGGCAGATAGTTTTTTAATAAATACATTCTGCTCTTTCAACAAAAATATATTTCAAGTGCTTTATATTTATGGCATAAATATTGCAAATAAAAGTATCACAATAGATTAAAAAATAATTATAAGCAATCTGGTAATATGTCAAGATAAAAAAACAAATAAAAGCAAAAGAAAAGATTAAAAAAAGGTAACTTTAATAGAACCTCTTAATTTCAAAGAAAAAAACAGGATAGAGAGAAAAATATTTTATTGTATCTCTCCAACTTTACTGTTGGAGTAGATTTGGTTCTTGGTCAGCAATCCAAAAATCAGGCGTACTAATTTACGAGATGTTAATGCGAGTGCTCGTTTATGTTGATGTTTGGGTACTTCATAAAATTTCTTGCGGTAATAAACATTAAACTCAGGGATATTGTTTCTGACGCTGTTAGCAGCCTCAATTAAATAATACCTAAGATACTTGTTACCTGTTTTAGTCATATTAGTATCATCAGCAGAATAATCACCAGATTCCTTGATTCTCCAGGTTAATCCAGCATATTTAGCCAATGCATCATTAGAAGAAAAGGAAGTAATAGAACCAATTTCAGCTAAAATGCCACTAGCAAATACAGGACCAATACCTGGAATAGAAATCAATGACTGATATTCAGTAGTATTTATGCCTTTAATATTTTTATCAATAGCTTTATCAATCTCTTTAATTTCAATTTGTAAAGCTTTAATAACATTGAAGGAAGAAGCAATTGCAATATTTAGAGGTTCATAGAGGACTTTATCTAAACGATATGAATCCCTTGCAGCCTTTTGTAAAAGTGCGGCTGTTCCAACTGGGTTGCTAAACCGATTTTTACCTTTATCTTTTATGAAATCAACTAAATCCTCAATAGAAGAATAAGCAATATCTTCTAATGATAGAAATTCAGTTAAAACAGCTTCAGAAGTTGCTCCGTAAGTATTGGAAAATGGCCTGTCCGCTTTTTCTAAAACAGCTAACTGGCTAAACTTGAGATAAATATTAGATACCATATATGTTTTTTCTCTAGCAATTGCTTCAACTAGATGAAGCCTATGCCTGGTAAGTCTTTGTAAGGCAAGAAACTGAGCTCCGCGCCAAGGTTGGGATTTGATTCTTCCACATCTGGCAAAGTCGGCGATAATATAAGCATCAAGAGGATCTGTTTTATCCATATCAACAAAAGACTTTCTGTAATTGGCAATGGTTTTTGGATTAAGACAATAAACCATGGGTGAATAGGCTAAAAGCACTTCCTTAGAAGACAAGAAATTAGCAATATGAGTACTGTAAAAAGAAGTTGACTCCAAGGCAATAACAACAAATTTTAAGCTATTAGAATTTAAGCAATCCAAAATGCTTTCTAAAATAGATTCAGCACCGGGTTGATTATTCAGAGCTTTCAGGTTAAGAAGCTTATTGCCTTGGAAGTCAAGAGCACACAAAACGTTAGTTTTAGAACTAACATCAATACCAACAAATAAAGTCGATAGAAAATTGTTTTTCATTGAAATCACCACCTTTCATAGGTCATTGAAGAACAATTAGTAAAAGAGATATCCTAATCTTAGAAGCTGACTGAAACCTCGCATTATTAGCATTCATCTTTAAAAACTAACCTTGCTGTTGGTCTAATTAAAGAGATGCAGCATCTGAGTAAGCAGAATATGGCAACTAAGTCAGGAAGCAAGCTTTTTAAGCAATAACCAAATGGCTTTGCAAGGAGAAAAAGAATTATCCTTCGCTAATGTTCTTTACAACATTATAGCATTAGAATATCTCAATTAAAAATTGAAAATGAAAAAAATGAATTTATGCAATTGCAAGATAAATTGGACGTTATTTATGAACCATGATTGATGAAGCCGGCGCGCATATTAGAATCTCCAGTCGGCTACGCCTCCTTACGATTCTAATATGCGCCTGAAAACCTTGGGTTCGATTTTGGCAGTACATAAGTTAGATCAACAGAGTCGATAGCCATAAATTAGTTCAATTAGTTATTGCATTTGCTAAAAATAAATTAATGTTTAGAACACTTAAAAAGTAGTTCTAAACATATTATACGAGGAGTAATCAAAATGAAAACTTCAAGACTGTTGTACTGGACACCGAGAGTATTGTCGATTTTATTCATTTGTTTTTTAACCATGTTTTCATTAGATGTTTTTGAACCTGGAAGAAGTGCCGGAGAGATTGCAATAGGACTTCTCATGCACAATATCCCGTCAATAATTTTGACAATTTTGCTGGTCATATCCTGGAAGAAGGAAATAGTTGGTGCTCTTGGCTATTTTGGGGCAGGTCTTTTTTATGCAGGACTTGTAATAAAGCAAGTTTCCAATTCAGACTTGCCGTGGTATGATGCCATAACACGGAGCATTGTTATTGCAGGTCCTGCAATTATTATCGGAATTCTATTTCTCATTAACTGGAAAAATAGAAAGGACTATATGGCAAATTAAATACTCCTCACAATGTAAAGATGAGAGGGGTATTTTTGTATTGTTCAAAAGACATTGAAAAATTGAAGCTTTCTTGCTATAATTAATCTAAGTTTAAGTAATATACCGCTCGGCATTATTATATACCCGAGTAATTAGCCAGATGATGATGCTGAAGCTACAATAGGATAGAGACAGTAATTTGAAAGGAGGGACTGAATGGTAAATAAAACAGATGCAGTTGAGATAATAACGTATGCTGAAGATAATGGAATTAACATATGGCTTGATGGCGGTTGGGGAGTAGATGCCCTATTAGGAGAAGAAACGAGAGTACATAACGATATTGATTTGTTTGTAGAAGAAAGTAACAGTAAAAAGATTATAGAATTATTAAAGGAAAAATGCTTTTCTGAAGTTACAGAAACATTTACCACTTTATCTCACACTATTTGGAAGGATACAAAGGGCAGGATAGTTGATCTTCATATTTTTAATTACAATGAACAAGGATATCTTATTTTTGAAGGCGAAACGTATCCTTCAAACGTGTTTAGCGGCATTGGGAAGATAGGAGATAAAACGGTAAAATGTATTGATGCTGAAAATCAGGTATTATTTCATCAGGGTTATGAGCATGATGAGAATGATATGCATGATGTAATGCTGTTATGTGGGAGGTTTGACATTCCTGTACCGAATGAATATAAGCAGTCAACAAGTTCCAATTTGTAATGGTGCCTTAGGCTAAGATTGTGAAATTAGTGTTTTCTTGCTGTAACTAATTTATATTTAAGTAATACAGAAAATGTTTAGAAATAATTATTGGTAAATATAATTTTGATTTACATAATTTAAATTATGTAAACCTATATAATATAATTATTAAAAGGGGACTAAATTCTTAAATTATTGGTGCAGTAGTTGTTGTACGGGATATAACAGAAAAGAAGGAGACAGAAAAGGCGCTGCTCGAGAGCCGGGAGATAGCTGAAAGCTTAGCAGCCCGGGCATAGGAAAGGGTTCTGTGTTTATATTGAAGCTGCCGGCTGCAGGACAATAAATAAGATGCCCATGCTTCGATATTATTAAATATATTGTTTCATTCCGGAAATAATGCTATAATTAGCAAAAAGGAGCGTTCAGTGATTAAATGAATTTATACGATTATTTATTAAGCAGACTGCCTAATGAATTGGCGGCGGCCATAGCTTATTACATATTGATAACATTAGCTTTATTGCTTATTTGTGCTGTGCTGAATTTTATAATAAACAGCGTAGTTATAAGGCTTATTGCCAAATTCATAAGAAACAGCAGGCATAAATGGGATAATGTATTTCTGGAGACCAAATTGTTCAAAAGGATTGCCTTAATTGTACCCGGAGTCCTCATTTATTTGGCTGCTCCTTTTTACAATGAGCTGCAGGAGATTATTCAAAGACTGGCATTAATCTATGTATTAATTATTGCATCATTGGCCTTTAAATCATTATTGGATGTACTGGACGGTATTTACAGGCAAAATCCGGTTTCAAAGGAAAGACCTATAAAGGGTCTTCTGCAGATAATTGAAATTACGGTTTTTGTGTTAGTTGGAATAGCTGTTGTTTCAATAATAATAGGTAAAAACCCCATATATTTGATAAGCGGAATCGGTGCCGCCACAGCTGTTGTTTCATTGATATTCAGGGATATAATAGTGGGTTTTGTTTCCGGCATACAGCTTACATGGAATGACATGCTCCGCATAGGGGATTGGGTGGAGATGCCTAAGTATGGTGCTGACGGGGATGTACTTGAAATTTCACTGCTTTCGGTTAAAATTCAGAACTGGGATAAGACCATATCAACAATACCTACTTCTGCATTCGTTACGGATTCCTTTAAGAATTGGAGGGGAATGAAAGATTACGGCGGGAGAAGAGTTAAAAGGTCATTTTTCATCGATATGACAACCATAAAAATTTGTTCTGATGAAATGATTGAAAAATTTAAAAAAATACAGTTCTTAAGTGAATATATCGAAGAAAGAACAAGGGAAATAGAAAATTACAACATAGAACACAATATAAACACTGATCTTCCCATAAATGGCAGGCAGTTGACCAATTTAGGAGTATTCAGGGTTTATATCACTAATTATTTAAAAAACAGGGTGGATTTGCTCGAGGGAAGCACAACCATGGTCAGACAGCTGGCTCCCGGTGAAAACGGCATACCCATTGAATTATATCTATTTATCGCAGATACAAGGTGGGTTAATTACGAAGGTATACAAGCTGATATTTTCGACCATATCCTGGCAGCGGTAGATTTCTTCGAACTACGAGTATTCCAAAATCCCACAGGTTATGATATTAAACAGCTGAAGCAGGAATAAAAAAAATGATTTCCTTTTTGAAAAACGACAAATAATTCAAGATTATATAATTTGAAATATTTAACACTAAAATAACCGGTAAGAAATTGCCGGTTTTATTTTGCAGACCCACCATTTGAAAAATCGTGGAATTATATTTCAATTTTTATCTATTAAAAAAAATTTATTATATCATATTGACAACTGTCTATATGACTCATATAATAT
>MTKZ01004933.1_pt1 | contig 13022 bp, 9 predicted proteins | sample 1042781 | NCBI WGS metagenome assembly MTKZ01 (sample SAMN06212207, study PRJNA360539) | anaerobic digester metagenome | biome: Wastewater treatment plant; material: sludge; isolation source: anaerobic digester fed with sludge from wastewater treatment plant | place: Denmark: WWTP Viborg ...
CCTCGACGTATTGGTAGAAGCTCCCTTAGACCTTCTCCAATCAGGCTTTTCTGATTTAATCGGGAAAACTACGGCCAACTCCGACTGGGTTCTGCGTCATCAGCTTCAAGATGAATATATTTGTCAGTATTCCTGGGACTTAGTCAAGGAAGCCCTTCGGATTTTGTGGGAGTCTGCCGACCAAATCCCTCAACGAAAATCCGAAGCCGTCAGAGCTTTATCCATTGCTCTTCTCAACTCAGGTTTTAGCATGGCACTGGTTGGTGATTCTCGACCAGCTTCAGGTGCTGAACATCTCATCGCTCATTACTTAGAAATGATTAGTCTTTCCCGGGGAGAAAATACCTCTCTTCACGGTTTAAGGGTGGGAGTTGCCACTCTCTTTATCCACAAAATGTATCAGAGATTTTTAAAAGAAATTGATACCATCGATTGGGAGAAGATTGCTTCTCCCCACCCTATTCGGGTAAACAAGGAAATCTTACAGGAAAAATTTGGTTCTCTCTATCCATCGGTCGAAAAAGAAGCAACTCAAAAAATCACATCTCCAATGGTTTTTATCGATTCTTTCAAAAAACCGGGATTTACCAATCATCTGCGACAAATGATATCAGAAAAACTATTTGCTATACCTGATGTTGAACAAGCTTTAAAACGATCGAAAACCCCATCAACTTTTGAAGAGCTAGGTTTTCCGCGATCCTTAGTGAAAGACTCTTTTCTTTTCTCCCGCTTTGTAAGAAGCCGAATTACGATATTAGACATCCTCGACCAAGCTGGTCTCTTAGAAGAATACGTTGAAGAATTTTTATAAAAATAACGCAACCCAGTATAAACCCTATTATCTGGGTTGCGTTCAAAACCTTCGATTAAAAAATATAAGAATTTAAAAGGTTTTCAATTTCAGCTTCCGACAACTCTGATTGATTATAGGTATAGGCAACCTCACCAGATTTATTGATGAGCAATAAGGCCGGTATTCCAGAACCGAAGAATCGATGGTAGACATCCCGGTTATAATCATCAAGAACAGGAAAGGTTAACCCATATTTTGATTGAAATTCACGTAATTGCCCAATTGAGCTTGATACTCCAACTCCTAAAACGATCAAGTTTTGACTCTCTTTATACTTCATATAGAGATTTTGGATTCGAGGCATTTCATTACGGCAATGGGAACATAAAAAACCAAAAAAGGCGACCAATACCGGTTTCCCGCGAAATTCACTTAGTGAATATTGGTTTCCATCAAGATCAGAGAGAGTAAAATCGATTGCATTAGGAGAAACATAAGGAGTCGGCGAAGGATCGGCGGGAGATCCAGGCGTGGGGCTTGGTTGATATGGGTTATCAACCAAAAAACATCCGGGAAGCAAAATAAAAATGAACAAAAATAAAGGGATATACTTCAGTAGCTGATTTTGCTTACCATTCTTCAAGGTGAAATCACTCCAATCTTTTTATTTAGTCAACAATATACTTATTATAATATTCTCAATCTTCGGTTATAGAATTTCCAGTGTTCCCACCTCCTAATACTGTATCAATATCCCTTTTTAAGAAATTCAATGCTTCACTTGGTGGATTTGGTTGGGTCGATTTTAACTGATTTTCGAGATAGAGATGAAAAACCTCATCAGTATACACCTTTATTTGACTTAAAGTATTTGGATTTATGGATTTCTGTTGAGAATTTAATAAATTCAAAAAAGCAAAAAGTATCTTTTCGTAATTACCTAAAACCATTGGGGCAAGTTCCATTGAATATTTATAATCTTTCCAGGCTTCATCTACTTCTCCTTTTAAAAGAAAAAGATCTGCTCTATGCCGATAGTACTCATAATTATAAGGCTCTATATTTAAAGCTTTTTGATTTTTCTCCAAGGCCAGGTTCAAAAATTCCTCCTTTTTTGTTTGTAAATAAATATCGGAAGATAAATTGCTCAATTGATATAGGACATTATCGTGCCAGGGATTGAGGCGGACGGCTGTTTCCCAGGCTTTCGCTGAATGAACGAAATCATTCCCAGCTCGATATTCATTCCCTGATTGGTAATAATACTCGGCATTCCCCAAAAAAATGCTTAAAATAAAGAAAATAAGCGTTAACAGCAAGGGAATTATTAATGGAATAGAGAGTTTTAGCTTTTGTAAAGGATAAAAACTCAGCAAAAGGCCTAGAAGTGTCCAAGCAAAAATATGATAAGCGCCCATGGCAAAATTTAAGTCAATGCTGCTATGTAAAAAAATTAAAAAGACCCCGGCTCCCAAGTAAGGGATTATTGATATAGACTGATTTTGGTTTGTGGAAATTATACAAATATACAATGAATAGAAAAGTAAAAATAAAAGGGGAACCAATCCCAAGACTCCTGATTCAACCAAAGTATTTAAATAAAAGGAATGAGGGAACTTAGTATAATAGGTATGAGACTGAAAGGAGAAATACCGTGCTGCCCAACCCCCACCGCCCCAACCCAAAAGAGGCTTTTTTTGAATCATTTTTAAAGCATCACGGTAAAAAGTAAATCGATAAATAACATTTTTTGTTTCAAAGCTGATATCTCTTCCCTTTTCTCCAAATCCTCGAACAAAAGTGAAGTTCTTTACATCGAATTGAATAAAAAAAACGAAAAAACATTCTATTCCCAAGATTACTAATAGAATTAGAAAAAAAACCAGTTTTTTATTGATTTTATTCACCAAGAAAATTTGTTGATTAGGTAAAAACAAAAAGCTTAACAAAAAGAAGGAGCCCAATCCAATCAAAAACAAAACTAAAAAATCGAAGGGAAGAGCTTGAGACAAACACCTATCCAACTCTATCTGTAAAAAAATGCTTGGCAAGAACAATGAAGATAAAATTAAAACAACTGAAGTTATGTATTCTTTTTTTCTGACTAAAATAAAAAGAAATAGAAGTGTAATTAAAAAGATAAGATTTGTGCCTCTCGAAAAAGCAAAAAGAAAACCAAAGAAAATCAAAAATAAAAGAACACCATTTATCAGCTTTTTCCACCAATTTTTTTCTTGAAGGTAAATAAAAATTCCTAAGAACAAACAAACAGCAAAAAAAGATGCCGAGGTGTTTTGATATTGAAAGGCAGTGGCCAATCTTCCGGAAAAATATAAACCCCAAAAACTCATTCCTAAAAAATTTTGAAATCTTTCCGGAATAAAGTGGAAGGCATCAAAGATTGCCAAAAGCGATAATACACCAGCATTACAGACCATTATTTGAATTAAGAACATTTTTAATGATTTCTTTTGGAACAATTCCAATATCAACCAAAAAAGAAATGCCCACGCTATATAGCTGATAAAGGCAATTACTGAAGAATATTTACTGGAAGCTACTATAATCGTAAAAAGGTATACTATTGCTAATAAGAAAAAGAACATTTCCGGAAGGCTTAATTGGAAAAGTCTTTCTTTCTTTCGTACCATTGCCAGAAGATAAATAAGAAAGGCTAAAAAAATGAGAGTCAAAAATGGGAGTTTGTAATAATCAGGATAGATACCCCGGTAATAAGGAGAAAGGATTACAATGAATAGAACCAAAAAAAACGAAAGCTTCTCGGTAATTGAGGTCATTCCTTAATTTCCTGAAGCTGGTTTTTTAATTCTTTCAGAATCTCATTGTAAGTAGTGGTTTTCTTTACTGGTCTTAATGAATTATCCAAAAAAGCTGTAAATATATCATCGATACGCAAACCCTTTTCTAAATAATGAATAGCTTTTCTTTTATCAGATTGCATAAGGTAAAAATCAGCAACCGATAGACAGGTTTGTAGATAGTGCTCATAGGTTGTAGATATAAAGGGTGCTAAATAAATGGCTTTTTCAAATTCATTCAAACCAGTTTCAAAGTCTCCTTTTTCTACCCTTAAAACTGCTTTATTTTCTTGATATCGATAATCAAAAGGGGAATAGCCGGTAGCTTTTTCACTATGATATTCACTTTTTATTCTCAACTCTGCTTGCTTTTGGGTATTAAACAATTCCCGGTAATAAGTACTTAAAAGATAATGGCTTTGAGAATTGAAAGGAATCGAATTGACTGCTTTTTGATGGTATTGAATAGCTTGATTGATATCATCATGAGCTGCAAAATATCCGCCCCAAATTTTTGCCCGTTCTCCAGAAATCAAAAATAGGGAAAAAATCATTAAAAAAATAACCCCGGAAAACAACACCCAATTGGGTATTTTCATTTCAAATAAATGTCGATTTTTGATGGTGATTTGCTGAGATCGAGTTATTTGGTTGATGAAAGCAATAAACACCCAAATGCCAAAATAAAAAGAACCAAGAGCAAAATCAACATCAATGAATCCATGAAAAAATCCCAAAAACACTGCAGCTCCCAATCCTAAAACGAAAAGAGTATCCCAATTATCACTATTCACCTTTTTGCAACGATAAATTTGATAAAAAAGGCCAATTATTAACCCAATTGTTGCTAACAAACCAATAATGCCGATTTCAATCATCACTTGAAGAAAATAATTGTGAGTGTTTTCGCTAAAATAGGGATAGGATTGATGGGCAAAATAACAAGCTTCCCATCCTCCTCCTCCCCAACCAACGGTTGGTCGGGTTTGGAATATTTTTAAACCATCTCCATAAAAAATCCATCTTTCTTGAGAAATGATGGTGTTGAGAGTGATTTGCCGAAAACGATCACCCAAGAAGGTTGGTTTTAATCCCAAAATAATTAAAATAACGAGAACAAGAGCAACCCCAATTCCAACTATTAAATAGGAGGTACGAATTGATGGTTTTGATAGGTTGATCAACTTTTTCCATAGGAAGGAAAGCAAATAGATGCTAAAAGCCTGCAAAAGACTCCCTAATAAGAGGAAACCAAAAAACTGACCGGGTAAATTGTTGAATAAAAAATTTTCCAAGCTCGGAGTAAAAAGTATTGTCCAAATAAATGCGACCATGAGAATAAGAAGATGCTTTATCTTCTCTTGCCTTTTCAATAAAAGGAATAAAACCACCGAGGTTATGATAAATACCAACAAAGCTCCCCGGGAATAGGTAAAATATAATCCAGTTTGAAGAAAAAAAAGTATAAACCCCCAAAAACTGAGATAAACCGGTTTTTCTTCCAAAAAATGAATAAGAATCAAGGTTATTATCGCCATTGCGAGATAAGCAGCAAAGGTATTTGGGTATTGCATAGTTGAATGCAAACGACCTGATGCTGCCAAAAAAAGATCTTTCATGCTCATCCCCAATGGTCGAGACAGAGGATTAATCCACCCAAATCGGTAGAAAAACCCCAGCAAAACCAGCAAAACAGCATTAATATTGAATGTTATTAAAAGAATTTTTTTTGAATGCTTGGTCAGGAATAAATTTGTGACCAAAAGAAAAAAGATAAAGTAAGCTACACTACTAAAAAATTCACGAAAAGCCATCCCTTGGTCCGCAGCCCAAAAAATACTGAGACCATATAATAAAACGGTAAGGAGGAAAAAATATTCGACGGGAGTTTTTATAGTAATTACTTTTCTTTGGTAAGCTATTTGATAGAAAAAATAAATAATGGCAAGGAGGAAAACCGCCAAAAAAAAGGGATATCTTTCGTAATCAAAATATAAACCCCGGTAATAAGGGGATAAAAGCACAATCAGCAATAAACCATATTGAAGAAATTTTTCTAAAAGTGGAAGAGTTCTTTCGGGAGATTCGACTACAGGAAGCTTTGACTTGGTTATTTTTACCGTCTTTATCTTTTTCTTAGCTGCCATTTTATCTTTCCTTCTCCAGTTTTCTCTCTATTTTATTGAATATAAAATGAATTTTCAATGGGATTATACAGTATATTGGTTTTGAATAGCTTTCCCTAATAAAATTCTATCCTGTTCTCCCTGGATAAATATAGGAAGAATCCTTCCATAATCAGAAGCCAAAATTCCCTCCCCTCGAACTGGTATGTAATTATCAGAATAACCAGTTACCACATGGTTTTCAGTGGTTGCCTCAACCAATACTGATAATGTTTTTCCAATAAAAGACCGATAATATTTGATTTGGCTGTTGTAAATAATTTTTAATAACTGTGCTTCTCGGTCTTTTTTGGCTTGAAAAGGAACCCCTTCAATCTTATCCCACTGGGAAGCAGGAGTAAAAGGACGTGGAGAATAAACAAAAACATGAGCACGGGAAAAACCGATTTCCTGACAAAATTCAATTGTTTCAGTAAACAGTTTTTCCGATTCCCCAGGGAATCCTACAATAATGTCAGTACTAATTGCTACATTTCTATCATAACTCCGAATTAATTCTACTAGTTCTCTATAAAATTGAGTGGTATAACCCCTTCCCATCTTTAATAAAACTTCATCACTCCCACTTTGGAGAGGGATATGAAAATGCGGGCATACTCGAGGGATCAAAGAAAAATATCGATCCAAAAACTTTTTATCAATCAGAAACGGCTCAATAGAACTTAAACGATAGCGAACGATATTGGTTGCTCTTATCAATTCTTCCAGTAATTCAATCAGGGTAGTATGATTACTCCCAAAATCATACCTTCCTAAGTTAATACCACACAAAACAATTTCATGAACACCCTTTCTTTCTAAATGAATTGCTTGGCGAATTATTTTTTCTGGTTCTTCACTCCGAACAGTACCACGGAGGTGGGGTACAATACAATAATTGCAGAAATGATCACATCCATCCTCGATTTTTAACCAGACCCGAGCCCTTTTGGTTTCTGGTATGACTTTTTCTGAGAAAGAATCATCCCAAGGTAAATTGAGTTTTTCCATTACCTTTTTGATCTTCTCTGGAGAATCAATAACCTGGAGACGAGACTGAGGAAGTGGAAATTGACGGGTATACAAAGGGCTATAACACCCAATAAGAATAACTTGTGATGTTTTATTATTCCTTAAAGCTCGGCTGATCCATTGACGAGTTTTTTTTTCCGACATCTTGGTCACTGCGCAGCTATTAATAATGTACCAATCAGCTTGATCCTCGAAAGGAACCAAAGAAATATCTTCACTTTTTAATAGCGCAGCAAGAATATCACTTTCTGACTGATTTACTCTACATCCGAGAGTTTTAATAGCAATTTTCATGTTTCGATTCCAGGCTGGCTATACTCACAATACTGGCATATAAAGCAGCAGTTTCACTTCGTAAAATTTGGTTGGAAAATCTTAAAAAACAAACTTTGGGAAGAGAATGAAGCTGTTCTTTTTCACCTTCACTAAAATCACCTTCCGGGCCAACAATAATTTGCAAAGAAAATGAACTTTGTTCTTTTAAATAATCCGATATTGATTCCGAGGAACTAAAATCACCAATAATAGTATTCAGGTTATTGCTTCGGCACTGAGTGAGAAAATCAGACCAATTTGTAATCACTTTAAGAATAGGAAAACGTATTCTTCCTGATTGCTTCGCTGCTTCGATAATAATCTTTCTCCAACGTTCTTCTTTCGTTGAAGAAATACGTTCACGAACACATCGCTCACAATAAAAAATTCCAATACCAGAAACACCAACTTCGACCAATTTTTCTATGAGCCATTCTAAACGGGACCAATTTTTTAGAAGAGGTTGCCATATCCACAGCTGATAAGCATTGTCTTCTTTTTTTACCTTTCCAACAACTTCGACTTGGGCTAATTGCGAAACAAATCCTTTAAATATGCCTGAATATAAACTACCTAATCCATCTGATAACAGAATCTCGGTTTCAGGCTGAATTCGATTGGTTTTGAGGTGAAGACTTTCTTCATGGCTAAGAGCAAGAATAGTTGATTGGTTTATTTCTGGATGGTAATAAAATCGACTCATTCTAATTTTTCTAACCTTCAGTGCTGGTGAAAGCTTCTTTTATTCGTTCAAAAATTCCACCTGATTTTTTATTTTTTTCCTGACCTTCTAATTCGGCCAATTGCTCCATCAGTTTTTTATATTCACCGGTTAATCGTCTTGGTATGCGAAGCTTGAGTTGAACAAACTGGTCACCCCGTGAACCGTTACTTGGATCAACTAAACCCTTACCTCTTAACTTTAAAACTGAATGAGTGTCCGTCCCGGGTGAAATTTTAATTTTCTCCATGCCTTGTATGGTAGGAACTTCGATTTCATCACCTAAAACTAGCTGGGTATAAGTCACCTCGGCATCAAAGAAGAGATTTTTGCCTTTCCTCTCTAAGATTTTATGTGGTTTTACTGTTATTGAAACATACAAATCCCCAGCTGGACCATCGTTTTCCCCGGCTTCTCCTTCCCCGGATACTCGAAGTCGATAGCCACTATCAACTCCAGCTGGAAATTTTAATTTTAGTTTCCGGGTCGTTTTCACCTTCCCTGAACCATGACATTTCTGACAAGTATCTTCAGCGACATAACCTTTTCCGTGACAAAAATTACAAATACGTGAAGTCACTATTGAACCAAAAATTGAAGTTTGAGTATGTTTAATTTCTCCGGTACCTCGACAATGAGGACAGGAGACTTTCTTTTTCCCACCAACTCCCTGGCATTCCTTACAGAATTCTATTCTTGAATATTCAATTTCTTTCTCCACTCCAAAAGCGGCTTCTTCAAATTCAAGCGTAACATCAACATTGATATTTGCCCCTTTCGTTGGACGGGATGCTGAGTCTCTTCGTCGTGATCCGGTAGAACTTCCAAAAAACATATCAAAGATGTCACCAAAACTTCCAAAATCTCCAAACGGATCAAAGTCTTGCCCAAAACCTCCTCCACCATAACCGGCTTGAGCACGGGAGTCAAAAGCGGCATGGCCAAAACGATCATAAGTAGTCCGCTTTTCCGTATCAGAAAGAACTTGGTAGGCTTCATTGATTTCTTTAAATTTTTCAACCGTATCTTTATTTCCAGGATTGGCATCAGGATGGTATTGTCTTGCCAGCCTTCGATAGGATTTCTTTATCTCTTCTAAGGAAGCGTTACGATTCACTCCCAAAACTTCGTAATAATCCTTTTTCATGCACAAATCACCTTTAATTATTTCCATATTATTCGGAGAAGAATACGATTACTTTATATCAATTTTGTAAAAAAATCAAAGAAGTTCAAATAATTAATAGTATTGAAGATCAATGGGGAGATTTAATAAAAGGAAAATCCTTAGGCCAAACTATTATTTGACCCAAGGATTTTCCATCACTTACTTCTGATCATCATCAACTACTTTATAATCTGCATCAACCACATTATCATTTTCTTTATTCGTATCCGAACTTGTTTCAGCTTTTGCTCCCGCTGCCTCACCAGGACCCTGCTGGCCAGAGGTTTGTCGGTATAGCTCCTGAGCTAAAGCATGAGAAGTTGATTGGAGTTCATCCATTTTACGTCGAATATCAGCAACGTCATCACCTTTCACAGCTTCCTTGAGGTCATTCAAAGCAGCTTCTGCTTTACTCTTCGTTTCAGCTGACAACTTGCCTCCTGACTCTCTCAAGGTTTTTTCTACTGAATAGGTCAGGTTTTCTGCTTGGTTTTTCAACTCAATTTCTTCTTGCTTTTTCTTGTCCTCTTCGGCATGAAGTTCTGACTCTCGCAACATACGATCAATGTCTTCTTTCGATAAACCACTGGAAGCTTTTATTGTTATGGCTTGTTCTTTATTAGTCGCCAAGTCTTTGGCCGATACATGGAGAATTCCATCAGCATCAATATCAAACTTGACTTCAACCTGAGGAACTCCCCGTGGTGCCGGTGGAATTCCAGACAGNNACCTGAATCTCAACTGTTGTTTGATTATCAGCAGCTGTGGTAAAAACTTGACTCTTCGAAACCGGCACTGTCGTATTCCGCTCAATGATACGAGTAAAAACTCCTCCCAAAGTTTCAATTCCCAAAGAAAGTGGAGTTACGTCTAGCAGAAGAACGTCTTTTACTTCTCCTTTTAATACTCCAGCTTGAATAGCTGCTCCATCAGAAACTACTTCGTCGGGATTGACTCCACGTTTTGGTTCTTTCTGGAATATCCTTTTGACGACTTCTTCTACCTTTGGCATTCGGGTCATACCACCAACCAAAATGACTGTATCAATGTTTTCTGGCTTAAGGCCAGCATCTTTCATTGCCCGTTCACAGGGTTCAAAGGTACGTTCAATAAGATCTGCGGTTAACTGCTCTAATTTTGCTCTAGTGATAGTCATCACTAAATGTCGAGGCCCAGATGCATCGGCAGTAATAAAGGGTAAATTCACTTCGGTTTGGAGCGAACCGGATAATTCAATTTTGGCTTTTTCAGCGGCTTCTTTTAAACGCTGCAGAGCCATTTGATCTCCCCGAAGATCGATGCCTTGATCTTTACGAAACTCTTCAATAATGTAATCCATTACTCTTCGGTCGAAATCGTCACCACCAAGGAATGTATCTCCCGAGGTGGATTTTACCTCAAACACACCTTCACCAATTTCAAGAATTGAAATATCAAAAGTCCCGCCACCTAAATCATACACGGCTATGACTTCCTCTTTTCCCTTTCCCAAACCATAAGCCAATGAAGCTGCGGTTGGTTCGTTTATGATTCTTTTTACTTCAAGTCCGGCAATTTTCCCAGCATCCTTGGTTGCCTGACGCTGATTATCATTAAAGTACGCCGGGACAGTGATAACTGCTTCGGTTATTTTTTCTCCTAAGAATTCCTCGGCATCCTCTTTCATTTTCTTTAATATCATTGCTGATATTTCCGGAGGAGTGTATACTCGATCTCCAATTTTTACAGCAGCTTCTCCATGTTTTCCGGGTACAATTTCATAAGGAAGTACTTTACGCGCCTTTTCAACCTCTGGATCATCATAACGTCGACCCATTAAACGCTTTATAGAATAAATGGTATTCTTTGGATTGGTTATTGCTTGTCTTTTGGCTAACTGACCAACCAATATTTCGCCATTTTTAGTAAATGCAACAATTGAGGGTGTTAAACGAGAACCTTCTTTATTGGGTATAATGGTTGGTTGACCACCCTCCATATAAGCCACAACAGAATTGGTTGTTCCCAAATCAATACCGATTACTTTTGCCATAGTGTTTGCCTCCTTTACCTTTCTTTCTCATTTTTATCCCAACGATTAACCGATACCTGAGCTGCACGTAAAACTTCTTCATTCAACATATATCCTTTTCTTAACTCATCGACAATCGCATAATCCTCATAATCAGGGGATGAAATCGTCATCATTGCCTCATGATACTTTGGATCAAACTTTTCACCCAGGGTGGTTATCTGTCGAACTCCTTCTTTTTCCAAAATATTTAAAAGTTTGCGATAGATTAGCTCAGCTCCTTCTACGTAAGACTGATGGACTTCATTTTTTTTACTTTCAAGAATGGCATTATCCATATCATCCATTACCGGAAGGATTTTGAGTATTAAATCTCTATTGGATGATTTTATAAAGCTATCCCGAAATTGCCTTTCCCTCTTCCGATAGTTTTCAAACTCTGCCTTTAATGATTTTAAGTTTTTCAAATATTCTTCTGATTTCTTTTGGTATTCTTCGGCGTTGTTACGGTATTCTTCACAAATATTTTTTAATTCTTCCAAAGAAATCTCATCACAACCCGATGTATCATTTTTATTAACGACCTTCGGTTCCTCCTTCTGGTTGTTCATTCTAATATCACCGTCCTTATTGATTTCATCCTCTTTCTGCCTTGTCATGGTCGTGACCTTTAAAATTTTACCATCTTAGACTATCGTATTTAATCACTTATTTTCTTATTTGTCAAGTAAGGTCAAACTATAAAATTTAAAGAAATTTTTTGCTTGGTTGTCTAATTTTTTCAATATTATGGTTCTTCTGAATTCATTTCTATTAATCCTTTTATCATCACTCGTTTCGGTCTTTTCACTCATTACTTCTTCTCAATTAATCATCACTGTCTTTCAGGAATTGCTTGTATCAATAATTGATTTATTTTAAACTAATAAAGGGTTGGAGTTGTGAAATAAGGAGGGGAACTTGATGCGGTTCAAAAATGATCGGTGCCTTGTTTTTTTAGGTATTTTTTTATTCATAGGTTTATTTTTCCTTTCCCTGCCAATCATCAATTCAGCTTTTGCTCAAATACCAAACACTATAGTCTGGAATTTAACCGATTTCGTTGGGCAGGAAAACGATATCCGATTAGAAGGACATAAAGCTTCTTATAGCTTTTTTTTGCCCAACTTTAAAGGAGTAAACTGGGATGAAACTCGGCTAGCTTTAAAAATTTGGTTTTCAGAAGCATTAAATCCAGAAAGTCGAGTGTCCCTTCTCATCAATGATCAATTAGTCTACACCCGGCTTTTAAAAAATATCCCATTACAACCCGATTGGGTTGCCTATCTTGATATCCTAATTCCTGAAACCGCTTTAAAGACGAATGAACGCTTCATAAAAATTGAAATTCAACCAACTCTTTTTATTGGTAACCACCTTGGTGAGGATATTTCTTCTGGAAATATCTGGATTATCATCAAAAAAGAAAGCTTTATAACCTTTAAAACGAAAACCGATTGGATTCCCCAAACTATTGATGACTTTCTGAAAAGTATTAAAGAAACAATAACTCTAATTCTTCCTCCCCAACCTTGGTCGGATCACATGCTTCAATCCTATTTCACCCTCTATGCTTTTCTTCATAAAATTCATCGAGAACAACCTTTTCGAATCCAAACTATTATTGCTCCTTCTCAACTTTCCTCCGCAGATTCTAAACAAAGCTACCAAATATATCTTTTAGAAAACTCTGTTAGTGATTATCAACTTTATGGGAAAAAACTTTTTTTAACCGCTGAAGGAGTAAAAACTATATCAGCTGAATTACACAGGTTCATGATTGGTACCAGTGGAAAAACCTTCTATTCCACCGAAGAAAAAAAATCTTTCCAGCCTCAAAAAATAACTTTCTCCCATTTAGGATATTCTTCTTTCAAGTTAGAGGGATTTGGCAATATGGAGAAAAACCTTCGTTTTTATTATTCTGACCTTTCAAAATATCCAACTTCATTGACT
>MTKZ01123607.1_pt1 | contig 13022 bp, 10 predicted proteins | sample 1042781 | NCBI WGS metagenome assembly MTKZ01 (sample SAMN06212207, study PRJNA360539) | anaerobic digester metagenome | biome: Wastewater treatment plant; material: sludge; isolation source: anaerobic digester fed with sludge from wastewater treatment plant | place: Denmark: WWTP Viborg ...
CATCCTGGCCGACGACCTTGGCTATGGCGACCTGGCCTGCTACAGCCATCCCAGCATTCGCACGCCCAACCTTGACCGCATGGCCGCCGAGGGGATGCGTTTCACGGATTTCTACGTCGCCGCCTGCGTCTGCACGCCGAGCCGCGCGGCGCTGCTGACCGGCCGGCTGCCCATTCGCAGCGGCATGTCCGGTGATTTGCAGCACCGGGTACAGAACCGGAATTCACCAGGCGGTTTGCCGCCGGAAGACATCACCATCGCGCGAGCCCTGAAGGGCAAGGGTTACGCGACGCAGTGCGTCGGCAAATGGCATCTCGGCCACCACCCGCAGAACCTGCCCACCCGCCACGGCTTCGATGGCTTCTATGGCCTGCGCTGGTCCAACGACATGGAGCCCGCGCGCGGCATTCCCAAGGGCGCTTCGGCCAGTCTTGACCCCAAACCCGAGTGGTGGAATTGCACGTTGATGCGCAACGACCAGCCCATCGAGCAGCCGGCCGATCTGAGCACCCTGACGCGGCGCTACACCGAAGAGGCGGTGCGCTTCATTCAGCAGAACCGCAAGAGGCCTTTCTTCCTCTACTTCGCGCACACCTACCCGCATATCCCGCTGTTTGCCTCCAAGGCGTTCCAAAAGACCAGCCCGCGCGGCCTGTATGGGGACGTGGTCGAGGAACTGGACTGGAGCGTCGGCCAGGTGCTCGATACGCTGCGCAAACAGGGTTTGGACAAGAATACGCTCGTCTTTTTCACGAGCGACAACGGCCCGTGGCTGGTCAAGGACCTCGTCGGCGGGTGCGCCGGCCTCCTGCAAGGGGGCAAGGGCAGCACCTGGGAAGGGGGCATGCGCGTGCCGGGCATTGCCTGGTGGCCCGGCAGCATCAAGGCCGGCACCGTCAATCGCGAACTGGCCTGCTCGATGGACCTGTTCAACACCTCCCTCGCCCTGGCCGGGGCGCCCATTCCCTCCGACCGTATCATTGACGGCGTGGATATGACCCCGATGCTGTTGGGCAAAGGCCCCGCCCGACGCAACATGGTCATCTACTACAACGGCGACGAGGTCTATGCCCTGCGCAAGGGGGCCTACAAAGCGCACTTCAGCACTTATTCCGGCTATGGCAAGGAAGCACCCGAAAATCATAACCCGCCGCTGCTGTTTCACTTGCCCAACGATCCGGGGGAACGCTTCAACATCGCTGCCGATCACCCCGAAGTCATCGCCGACATCCGGCAGGAGCTGGAGAAATACCATGCAAGCCTGATGCCCGGAAAACGACAGTATTGAACCGGCTCATGCAACCGCGACTTGGGGCTTGGACACCACGCCGCAATTGCGGGCTTGAACTGGCACGTCTAAGGTTGTATTACATTTCGCAGCAGGCATGACACGTGACATTTTGCAGTCGGACGTCGAATTCGCCACTCGGCTTACGCACGAGAACCTTGCCGAGGCTGAGGTCGTCCAGGCGTTGGTTCGTCGTGGCATTGACCCGGCCAAAGCGGCCGAACTGGTGAACGACCTGCGCGCCGGCAAACCAGTCGCCTGTGACTCAACCGCGAGGCTGGAGTTCACACCGCGGCGCCAGTCGCGGCCTCGGAGCAGTTCGTCCCGGACGCAGGAGAAACCTTCCCTGAGTTCCGCGGAAACAACATCCCGTCGTGAGCGGCCGGCACCTTCAGCCGCTCGCCGCCGCAAATCCCCGCTGTTCTGGAAGTGGTTTGCGGTTCTGGTTGTCCTGGCCCTCCTGGTGGTCGGGCTTGTCCTCCTGGTGCGCCATCAGCAAAGCACCATTCCCCGGCGGCAATCGGAAGCGGCGGCCACGACGCCACCGAGCAAGCAGACGCGCCCCGGGACGCAGGGGAACGCCGCCAGAACTGAGACAGCCAATTCCGCCGCGCAATTGGTGCTGGAACTGCAGCCGGACGGCCTTTACCTCAGCGGCAGGAACGTCACGCGCGAGAACCTCCTGCCCGCTGTCGTCAAACTGCTGGGCGCTCCGAGCCGCACGAACCGGGTCGCGCAGACCGGGGCGATCATTTACGCCTACGACCGCCAGGGGCTGTTGATCTACACCCAACCGGGGGGCGGGACGACTGGTATCGTGCTGGATTGCGAAGCCACCGGCGGCAACGCCGGCACCACCTCTGCGTTTGCCGGCCAACTCAAGGTGGAAGACACAGTGATCAGCCCGGACACGGATTCGCAAACGCTCACGGCCATCAAGAAGCTCCCTCTGAACCGCCGCGGGCGCACGAGCAATGTCCTGACCGGGCGTTACGGCAGCTTCGAGCTGGTCTTCGCCTACGTCAGGTCCAACCAGCGCCTTAGCCTGGTCGAGATTGACCTGAAGTAGCCGTCGTTCGCCGGTTTGGCTGGCGCGAATGGCAATGTGCGGTATGCTCAAGGACGGGCTTGCCGATACGACGGCAGCCGTTCTCAACGAATACGATGCAACTGAAGTTTGATTGGCTGATTGTTCTGGAGAATCTGCGACGGGGAATCATGGTCACGGACGCGGCCTTAACCGATCCGGCGGGCCCGCGCATCCTCTATGTCAACCGCGCCTGGATGAACATTACCGGGTATGACCGCGCAGACATCCGCGGCAAGACCCCGCGCATCCTGCAAGGCAAACACACCGACCGGAACCTGGTGCGCGCGCTCAAGGCCAAACTCCTCAATCGCGACGTGTTCCACGGCCAGACCTGGAACTATCGCAAGAGCGGCCAGCCGTTCATCATGAACTGGTATTCCTACGCGATCTACGGCGACCGCGGCAAACCGATCTACTACGTCGCGGAACAGGAAGACGCCACCGAAGTGGAGACGCTCCGCATGAGGCAACGGCTGCTGCTCAATCCGCTGGACCCCGAGGCGACCAGGTTCTTCGCGGTCCTGGCGGAATACAAATCCGCCCACAAGGCGGCCCGGTAGGCCGCTTCAATAGCTCGCCCGGTCGAGCCGCACTTTGTCGCGGAATATCCAGTAAATGCTGGCCGTATAGGCCAACACCAGCGGCATCCCTATCAACGCAATCGTCAGCATAATCCCCAGCGTCCGCGGCGAGGAGGCGGCATTGTAGATGGTCAGGCTGTGAGCCGGCACCGGGTTGCTCACCACCAGGTTGGGAAACATCTCCAGCCCGAACAGCCCCATCAGGGTAAGCATCGCGGCGCAGGAGGACAGAAACGCCCGCCAGTCCCGTCCCCGGCGAATCTCGCGCGGGATGTTGGCAACCGCCAGCAGGTTCGCCGCCACGATGCTGAACAGCCACGGATTGGCCCGCACCCGCGCCGTCATGTTCGGGACGTAAACCAGCGTCACGAGCGTCGTGACCGCGCAGCAGACGACCAGGAAGACGATGCAACGGTTGATCCAGCGGCGCAGCTTCTCGTGCAGCGCTCCCTCGGTCTTCATCAGCGCGTAAATCGCGCCGTGCGTCATGAACAACGCCACAGTGGTCACGCCCAGCAGCAGCGGGTAGGGGCGCAGCAGGCTCCAGAACGTGCCGGCGAATTCCCCCCGGGCGTCAATCGGGATGCCCCAGGCAATGTTGCCGATGGCCACCCCGATCAGCAGGCTCGACAGGAGGCTCCCCGCGCTGAAGCCGATGTCCCACATCTGCCGCCACCAGCGCATCGGCCGCTTGCTGCGGAACTCGATCGCCACCGCCCGGAAAATCAGCGCCACCAGCAGCAGCACAAACGCCAGGTAAAAACCCGAGAACACCGTCGCATACACGTTCGGAAACGCGGCGAACAGCGCCCCGCCGCCCGTCACCAGCCACACCTCGTTGCCGTCCCACACCGGCCCGATGGCATTGAGCATCAACCGCCGCTCCTCATCCGTCCTGGTGAACAGATGCAGCGCCCCCACGCCCAAATCGAACCCGTCGAGCATCGCGTAGCCCGTAAAGAGCACGCCCACCAGCACGAACCAAACGGCGTTAAGATCAAGCCCCTCGAAGCTCATACCCCGCGCAACTCCTGTGACGTGTGTTATGACTCATGCCATTCATTTAGCCCTCGCGCCGCGGCAGCGCCAGCTTGCCGCTCGGCGTCAGATCCGCCGCGTCCGGCCCGTGCTGGATCTTGTCGTTAAGCAGATAAATAAACACCGCGAAGAGCAGCAGGTAAACGGCGCTGAACAGGACAATAGACGTCAGCACTGCGTTGGCCTTTACCACCGCCGACAACCCGTCCGAAGTCCGCAGCAGCCCATAGACCAGCCACGGCTGCCGCCCCACCTCGGCGGCGAACCACCCGGTCTGATTGGCGATCTGCGGCCCCAGCACCGACAACGTCAGCAGCCACAGCAGCCAGCGCCGCCTCNNCCCCGTGCCAGAAATACACCAGGCCCAGCCCCGCCAGCCCAATCATCCCGAACCCCACGCCCACCATGATATGGTAAAACTGGAAGGACAAGTTCACCGGCGGTAGGTCTTGCGGCTTGAACTCGCGCAAGCCCCGCACCGGTTTACCCGCATCCCCATAGGTCAGGTAACTCAGCAGGCCCGGAATCGCCACCCCGCCCCGGACCGCCTCCGCCCGCTCGTCCACCCACCCGAACAGCGTCAACGGCGCGTGCGACATGGTGTCGTAGAGCCCCTCGAAGGCCGCCAGTTTCGCCGGCTGGTTCCGCGCCACCCCCGCCGCGCTGCTGTGGCCGCTGACCAGTTGCAGCAGCGAAGCCGCCATCCCCGCCACCAACCCAATCCGCAGCGACGCCCGCGCAAACTCCTCATGGCGCTTCCTCAGCAAATACCACGCGCTCACGCTTACCACCAGAAACGCCCCCGCCTGCCACGCCCCGCACAGCACGTGCAGCAGCCGCTCCATGGACGAGGGGTTGAACACCATCTGCCAGAAATCAGTAATCTCCGCCCGCGCCCGCAACCCCTCCCCCACAATGTGAAATCCGGCCGGCGTCTGCATCCACGAGTTGGCCACCACAATCCAGACCGCGCTGAAATGCGCCCCCAGGCACACCATGCAGGTGGCGAAGAAATGCAGTCCGGGGCTCACACGATCCCAGCCGAACAGCAGCAGCGCCAGGAAACCCGACTCCAGGAAGAACGCAAAAATGCCCTCCGCCGCCAACGCGCTGCCGAACACGNNGAACTCCAGCACGATGCCCGTCGCCACGCCAATGGCGAACGTCAACGCGAACACCCGGGTCCAAAACCGCGCCATCTGGTGGTAAAGCGGGTTGCGGGTCTTGAGCCAGATCGCCTCGATGATCACCAGCAGCAGCCCCAGCCCGATGCTCAGCGGGGGAAACAGGTAATGGAACGCCGTCGTCAGCGCAAACTGAATCCGCGAAAGCAGCAACACGTCCATAACCGCCGTCAGGAATAGCAGCCCGCCGCGCCCCGGGTCAAGCTATGCCGCGCGACTCCCGCTGGCGCGACTCTTGAGGCCGAATGGCAGCAGACTTGACGGCCCAGCCCCATCGGCTCGCCGCCCCGTCCCACATGGCTCCCACATGGCTTANNGGGACGGGGGCGGAGGGGAGTGCGGATCCGATCAGGCGGCGTGGCGGAACGCCCCCACGGCCGCACGCCATGGCGACCGAGTTCTGGGAGGATCTCGCCCCAATCTCGCGACCGAGCACCGGCGAGCGCCAATGATTCCTCGATGCGTGGGTGCGCGGGTAGGCGGCCGGCGGGCGGGAAAGCAGGTTGGGCGCGGATTGGGCTTGTTACCGCAGTAACACGTTTTGTGGACCTATACAGGGTGACATGAAGACGAAATATGCATCGGCCCCGCTGCTTCGCTGGTTCTTGCCGAATCTCGGCATTTCAGGGGTGAATTGCCCGGGAATTCAATTGCTGAGAGCAGGAGGCATGCTCTGTCGAGGGATGATCTTCCGCAGGGCCGGCAGCGGCACAGCGATTCTGGCCGCTTTCCTCTCACTGGCGCTGGTCCCCCCTGTTCACAGCGGGCCGGGGCTGACGCCGAAACTCGCTCTGCAGAGACTATCGGCGACTCGCGCGACGGCGATAGGTCCGCGGCATTGGAGCCACTCAGGCTGGGCTTTTGAGCGGCGGACGGTAGTCGTAGCGCAGGAACTTGTTGGCGGCGGGGTTGTTCGTAAACTTCTCGGCCTTCGCGTCCCATTCCAGGTAGGCCCTGGTCTGCATGGCAATGTTGGCGATGAGCGTGGTGCTGGTGCTCCGGTGGGCGCTTTCAATGTCCGAGTTGCAGGCCGCGCGGCTCTTGATGCAGTCGAGGAAGTTGCGGGCGTGATCGGCGGTGTCGGCGCGTCCGCTCTGCTTCTTGGCCTCGATCACCGGCGCTTCGCCCGTGCGCCAGCCGCGTTCGCTGTTGCGGTCGGTGGGCGAGCGGCGGGGGAACTCGTTGGGGGTGATGACCTCCGGCACGACTTCCCAGCCGTTGCTTCTCATGTAGAGCGTGCCTTTGGTGCCGCGGAACTCGATTTCGCAGGGCTTGGCGGCTGCGCCGGCGCCGTTGGCGTTGAACTGGGTGTAGATGACGAGCGTATCGCCCGGGTAATGCCAGAGCGCTTCCATGGTGTCGGGCACGTCGCGGTTGTCCTCGATGGCGAACCGGCCGCCCATGCCCGTCACCGCCAGCGGGGCGTCCTGCCCGAGGGCCCAATGGATCAGGTCGAGGTAATGAATACCGTTGTTGGTGATCTGGCCGCCGCTGTAGTCGAAGAACCAGCGGAACTGGTAGGGGCCGCGATTCCGGTTGTAGGGCACCTTGCGCGCGGGTCCGAGCCAGGCCTCCCAGTCAAGGCCGGGCGGCGGCTGGCTGTCGGGCGGGTTGCCGATGCCCTTTGGCCATTCGTTCTGGATGTGAAAGGTGCGCACGCCGGTGACCTTGCCCAGCCCGCCGCCGCGGATAAACTCCGCCATGTCTCGGAACAGGGCGCCGGAGCGACGGTGCAGGCCCGATTGGCAAACCCGCTTGTGCCGCTTGACCGCCTGGACCATTGCCCGGCCTTCGGCGACGCGCAGCGAGGTCGGCTTCTCGATATACACGTCCTTGCCGGCCTGGCAGGCATGGATGGTTTGCAGGGCGTGCCAGTGGTCGGGCGTGGAGATGACCACCGCGTCCACGTCCTTCAGTTCGAGCAGCCGGCGGTAGTCTTTGAACCGCTTGGGGCTGGTGCCGGCCTTCCGGGCGGCGAAGTCGAGGTAAGGCTCGTAGATGTCACAGACGGCCACGACTTCCGCGTCGCTGTGCTTCAGGAAGGCGTCCAGCACCTGGTCGCCGCGGTTGCCAACGCCGATGAAGCCAAGCCGGACGCGGTCGTTGGCGCCGAATACGCGGAAGGAGGAGAGGGCGGCCGTGGTGCTGACCGCGGCGAGTGTCCGGGCAAACTCCCGGCGGGTGATGGGTTTCATGGGGATTGTGTCTGGCATAGTTCTGGCGTTGATGGTTGTGGGTGGCGCGGGTTACTGCAGCCGGGAGAATACGACCTCGTAGGTCGCTTNNTGATCGGTCTGTGCATTGAGTTCCAGCGTGTAGATGCAACCGGGATAGCCCGTGTCGTTCAGTTCAACGACGATCTTGCTGGCTGCCTTCTCGCGCCAGGCGGCGGCGCGGGACACGTGGATCGGGCTGGGGTTGTAGTACGCGACATCCGCCTTGCCGCTGGCATCAATGCCCTTGATCTCCAGCACATAGCCGCCGTCCGCATGCTCCCATTTGCCGGCCAGCTTCGCGAGCTCCGGCGACAGCGCCGCAGCCGACGCCGCCGCGTTGGTCTGCGAGGCCGGCGGCGCGGGCGGCTGTTCGGTCTTGGGGCCGCAGGACACCAGCAGACCGCAAAGCGCAACCAGGCCCAAAGCAATCGGGAGACGGAAGAGGAAGGTGAGTTGAGCGCAGGCTGGCCGGGGAACGGCTTGAAGGCGGCCCGGCGAGGTTTGGCGTTCACAGGATCTCATAACGTCTGGAAGAGCATACCCGCCGGAGCGCAGCGCCTCAATCCGCAATCCGCAATGGGAGATACTGCGCCAGGGCGCGGGCCAGATCATGGCCGAAGGCGCGCGCATTCTCGGCCGTGACGGTTGTTTCCCCGACGTTCGCGTAGGGGATTTCGATGCTGGTGCCGACGCGGATGTTTGGCTGCGCGGCCGTCCATCGCCCGAAGCTTCGCGGCGGTCCTTCGAGTGTGTTCCACGCCCGGCCATAGGGGAGGTTATCCGCAAGCCGATAGTGAAGCGGGCCGCGCTGCACCGCCTCGAGCACCCGGGCAAACTCGCCCACCCGGGCCCAGTTTTGCTCCTCCGGCCCGCCCACGAAGTAAATACTCTCGTTATGCGCGCCGCGAATGTAGGGGCAGTGCATATCCAGTGCGAGCGCGACGTTCCGCGAACCGAGCCGGCCGGTGATCAACTCCCGCACCGCCCGGACGGATGCGTAAAGACTCTCGCCGTGATAGTCGCGGTTGTGATCATGGGGCATGCGATTCTTCCCCTGGTCGCCCGCTTCGACCCCATCCTTGTCCATGAACGGCACCACGAAGAACTCCACCTGCTCGCGCAACCGCCGGACTTCCTCGGCGTCGAGCACCGCCTCCATGAGGCCTTCCAGGCTGTAGCTGGCGATCATTTCGCAGGCGTGATGACGGCATGCCAGGACGACGCATTGTTCTGCCTTCCCATCAAGCCGGCCCAGTCGCAACAGTTCCACCCGGCGCCCTTTGGGCGTCTGGCACAGCGTCTCCACCTTCAGATTGGCGTGGCGACGATGGCGCTGCAGGAAGTCCTTGAGGTTGCTCTCCAGATACGGGATCGCGAAGCAGAACCGCGCCTCGCGCACCTCGCCCGGCACGGCGCAGGTAAAGGTCTTCGCTTGAACGGCATTTGTGCCCAGCCATGACCAGGACTTGCCGCCGTCGAGGCTGAGTGCCGGACCGCGGGTGCCGATGGGATTCGAGCGCGAAAAGCAGAACTGCAACGGCCGCCCCGCCGCCCCGCGGACCCGAAAATGCCAGTAGAACCAGTCGCCCTCGGTATCGCGCAGGTCCTGATGCAGTGTCACCGTGTCGCCCACGATGGAATCCACCACAATATTGCCGCCGGGAAAGCCGGCATCCACGCGGACTTGCGCCTTTGCAGCCGTGCCGGCCGCGGCTGCGGGCAATGCGGAGGCGATGCTGAGCAATATGCCGCCGACAGCGATAAGGCCCCTCAACCGGCTGGCTGCAATGCGTTGCATACGTGATTGAGCTGATGCGGGTGGCAGCAGGTTATCGTAGTCGCCTGCAACCGAGCTTTGGTTTAGCCGGCCCCGGGGCCAACCCCAGCACCGGCTCGCAGGAAGTCCAACTCGACCGCCGCTTCGACCTGCCTGCCGCTGTCTGACTCGAGGAGAATGGCTTGATTCCCTTGCGCGGGGCGGATCGTAGCTACCCGGTCGAATCCCGCCGGGATAGCTGCCACCCCCATGATGTAAGGCACCACCAGTGGCTTTGTCGCGCTCAGGGCCAGGCACGTCGGGAAGCCCTTGTCCGAGATCGGGTTCTTACGGGCAGCCTCCGCCAGGCCGAAGTGGAAATACGATGTGACTTCCTCGATCCCCATCACGTTGACATGCCGGCCGCTCCAGGGCGGATAGTGCCGGCCGCCGTTGGACAGCCAGAGAATCGTCTCGCGCAGGATCAGCGGATCCTTCAGCGCGAACCAGACATACCGTTCCCCGGGAAAGGTCACCGCGGTCCAGGCAAAAGGCCCGTGGTCGTCGTTTACCAGCATGACCAGGTCCTCGAAGCCGCGCCGGGCCGGATAGCGGGTCAGGTCAGCGCTCTCGCCGGTGATGGTTGGAACCTCTTCCAGCGAGTCGAATGTCGCCCCTGGCTTCAGGCAGGAGTAGCCTCCCCTTTCCGGTCGCTCAAAGGGTCGAGGAAAGACTTGTCCATACACGAAGCGGCTGGTGGAGACCCGCCCGCTAGCCGGTGCCTCAGGGAACTTGAGCATCGCATGGTGCCCGAGGTTCATGGGGCCGCTTAGGCCGGAGACCACGTGCTGCGAGTAAACGACGTTCTGGCCGTCCACGAGCCAAATCCGCTTGTCCACCCTTCCCCGCCGAACCTTCGTCTGCAGACTCAGATGCAGCCAATGCCGGCGGTGCCTGGTCTCCAAAGCCCGGAACTGCCATCGGGCATTGGCGGTCTGGTCGTGTACCGGATGCTTTTCGCCGCGAAACGGAGTGGTGTTGTTCCCAAAAGGCAAGCAGAAGAAATCGCCCCGCAAGACCCGGATGATCGGCGGCATCGGGCAGACAGGCTTTTCCGCGGTCCACGGGGCCACTGAATACGGCTGCAGCTTCCGGCCTTTGCGCTCGAAGGTGATCGGCCCCAAATGCCCGCCTGTCCCGGTCACATAGACTTCCACCTCGTTTGAGGCCAGCCGCCAGGAAGGCTGGCCATGAATGACTCGCATCTTAGCGCGAGTGCTCGCCTTTGACTTCATGGGCGCAGACTAACTGAAGCCCGCTGGCTTGTCCCGAGTTTTGTGCTATGCTTCTGTATGAGATTAGAGTTCCGCATGATCTCATTGTGGCCCCGGCGGGCGGGGGCTGACGCGTCGGCGCATGCCACGTGGCGTGCCTGTCTTTTCGGCCTGTGCCGAGCGGTTCTTCTGCGGTCGGCTCCGAGGCCAAGCGGGAGGTAACGCCTGATGAACCGCCAATTGCAGATAGGCCTTGAGAACCGGCCGGGCATGAGGACGTCGCGCCAAGCCCGAAGCCGTTCGAGTCGTGCCCATTGGTGGTTCGAGAAGATGCGGGAGGTTGTGGCGGACGCCCGTGACTGGCCGCCCACCGCGCCTCCGGCCACGGAGGGCGATGCCCCAGCCGCCCCCGGCTCCTCCCGCGGAAATCGCAGCGGCTCCTGACCATTCCGCTCGATCCATACCGCCTCTCACGGCAGGAGACTGCGGGGGCTGAAATAGTGTGCATGATAGAATTCCACGTTCGAGAAGGAATTTGTCTCGCCCACTCAAAACGCTGCAGGCGAGCGACTATCCCGCCCCGTTCAGACTCAGCGTGCGTCTTTGCGCGACGCCCGGGATGAAGCCGGCTCCCTGGTGATTAGCCTGCCCTCGATCCAGGGGTATTTGTCTTCTTTGACGCCCGACCAGTAGAGACGCCCGGAACGGCGCCAGGCATCGAGCACGATGCCCTGCTCAAACGGCTGGCCGGGGGCGGTCAGAACCACCGAGCTGTGTTCCCGCCGCGTCTCGAGTCGCGCCACGCCGCGACGGATGCTCAAGGTGCGCAAGCGCAGCGTCTCGAGCTTGGCTGACAAGTCATCCGACCACTGGAAACACAAGCCGCGCTGCCTTAGCCCGACGTTGACCAGCACATTGTGGAAGATTGCCGGTCGCACAACGCGGTATTGCCTGGCCAGTTCCAGCGAATAGGAGCAGGCGGTCTCGGCGGTTCGAGTGGCCTCCCGAGGGTCAACCGCAGAACCAAGCCCGCGCAACCGCTCCGCCAGGTCAGCCGGGCTGTTTTCCTGGTGTCCGAGGGAGGCACAGCCCGCCAGCAGCAAGAGGCAAAGTCCCAGCGCACCGGCCACACGCCACTGGGTCCCGCTGGCGCGATACGGTGCCTTGTCACGCTGCGCTGGACGTTCTCTCAACCGCACCGCATCGGTGACCATGTTTGCCCTCGCGCCTTGCCTGGCAACCGCCCCATAGACTTTCTGACGCGACACAGCGCAGGGTGTCACCGATGGCACCAGGGCAAACGGTCACAGCCGCCTCCGGGGCACCTCAGTACAGTTGTGTCGCCTCGTCCTTCTGGATGGGCTTCTCGAACTGATCGGTACTGATGAAAACCTTGAAGCGCGCGTCGTCCGGCTTCAGAGCTTTGATCGTGACCCGCCAGACGGCTTGCTCCTTGGGCGCCAGCACTGCCATGTTGTCCATCGTTACCGAGTGGTCCTGGGCTTGCACTGGCGTCGGGCCGGTGCCGGAGACGAATTCCTCCGACTCCGGCAAAACGCAAGTGACTTTGAGGTTGGTGCCAGGAGCAGAGCCCTGGTTGGTCACCTTGATTTCGTAAACGACCTCCTTGCCCACTTCGATTGGATCATCGAGGTCCGCCGTCTCCAACAGGATGGCGGGGATGCCGGCGACCTGGGTTTCGCAACGGGTGTTCACCGCCTTGCCGCCGGAGCCTTCTGCCGTCGCCGCGAAGGCCGCCTGAGCTGACTGGCGCGCCACAAATGTGGCGCAGACTTGTTTGGCGGTGCCCGGCTGAAGCTCGGGCAGCGTCCACGTTACATTTCCGTCCCCGCTGGCCCCTTGGTCGGTGACGCCGGTCAGTGTCGTTTCTGGCGGAACCTGGAGCCGCAGAGTGGTTTGAGGTTCGAGTGCGGTTCCCTGATTGGTGACCGTGAGGCAAACGTCGAATCGGCGGCCCGCCAGGGCCTGGCCTGGGGCGCTGCATCCGAACGTCAGCTCAGGCAGGGCCGGCCCGAGGTCAACCGTGTAGAAATTGCTGCACGGCCTGGGGGTGATGCAGCGGTAGCGCCGGCCGTTCGAAGTGAAGTCGAAGGCATAGGCACTAACCGGTTCCTTGCCGTCCCAAAGCACATCTATGAGGGCCTCCGGCTGGCCGTCCTTGCGTGAGGACATGTAGGGCATCCGCGTGCCGACCGGCAGGCTGAGTTCGGTAATCGGCGCAGTGGCGGCAGCCCGTCGCAAGTCCTCCACATTCCCATTCCACTCCGCCTGCCGCAGAATCTCGGCGACGTCGCCTTTGAGTTTCTCATCGGCGAAAAGCGCCCGAAGCTGCTCCGGTTGCTCGAGCGGCGGGGCGAAGCGGGTTAAGGGATGCCCCAGCCGAACGGCGCGATGTTGCTGGGCTTGGGCCGATGGCACCGCCAGCAATAGCGAAGCCAAGGCCAGTGCGGGGAGGCAGAGATTCCTTCTCATACGATAAACAGCGGAGGGTGATTGGGTGGCAAGGGAGTAAACGAACTGCGGTGGTCGAGGATGATTGTCATGGTTATTGAGTTGCCCAACTAACGGAGCGCC
>MTKZ01006819.1_pt1 | contig 13021 bp, 16 predicted proteins | sample 1042781 | NCBI WGS metagenome assembly MTKZ01 (sample SAMN06212207, study PRJNA360539) | anaerobic digester metagenome | biome: Wastewater treatment plant; material: sludge; isolation source: anaerobic digester fed with sludge from wastewater treatment plant | place: Denmark: WWTP Viborg ...
GCAAAACAGATCAAAGCCTTGCAAAAGCGGAATGCAGAATTAGAAGAGGAGAATCTGATCTTTGAACCATAGTCAAAATAATAGACACGATTTGAGAAACTACACAATTATCTGGCTACAAAAAGAAATACAAAATTCGAGCAAAACCTCCAAAATGACAAAATGTTGAGCTGCCAGTTTCACTGGAATCTCAGCCAATCCTTGAGCAGATAGGCACTCTGGTTGGTCTTCCCTCAGAGCCCTATCGTCTGAGTAACACAAAAAAATATATCAAAGCTAAAAAGACCAAAGAGAGAAATCTGAATTATGCGTCAACTATACAAAGCTTGCCTCCTTTTCGTCAGGAGAAAGCATATCGTTTGCAGAATGAGGTCTGATTGAATTATAAAATCCAACAATAAATTGGAAAAGAGAGAGTTTCAGATCCTCAATACAAGAATATTTTCTCCTATCAAGCTCTTCCTTTTTCAGGTATTTAAAGAAGGACTCAGCGACAGCATTGTCAAAAGGATAACCCGGAGCAGAAAATGATTGAGTGATCTGGCAGGAGTCTAGAAGATCACGAAAAACTTTCGATGTATATTGGCAGCCGCGATCGGAATGGAAAATGAGCGTGTTCGGCTCTGGATTGCGTCTATGAAAAGCAGACAAAAAAGTTTTAACAACAAGCTGAGTATCAGCCTGTTCACCAGCCTGATATGCAATCACTTTTCTGCTGAAAAGATCAATAATGACACAGACATAACAGAACTTTCCTCCGACCTTCACATAAGATATATCACTAACCCAAACCAGGTTTTGGGCTGGAACAGAAAAGTTCTTATTCACATGATTAGGGCAAGGAAGCTTTTCTTCCTTCGCTTTTCCTGGTTTGACATAAGGTTTCACAGTGGACATCTTCGGAAGATCCATTGCTTTCATGAGTCGGTAAATCCGTCCCAGACTTATTTTTATGCCATATTCAACGCTCAATCGTTGTTGCATTTTTCGAGCTCCCAGACGCTTTTTTGCTGCAGAATAGAGAACCAAAATCTTTGAACGTATCTCTTGATTCTCAATAGATCTCGCTGATGGCTTCGATTTATAATGCTTGTAATAACTGCTGCGGTTTACACCGAGAACCCGACATAACGTCGTGATTGCATGTTGATATCGAAGTTTCCTAACAGCCATCATTCTCTGCTGGATTGTGGCGTGAATATGGCAATCGCTTTTTTTAAGATCAGATTCTCCTCTTCTAATTCTGCATTCCGCTTTTGCAGGGCTTTGATCTGTTTTGCGGTCATTATGGTCTGATCATCGATCTTTACCTCAGAATATGCTTTTACCCATTTACAGATTGCACTTATCGATATTCCATATTCTTTGTGAAGCTGGGCTGCTGATTTCCCGTTATGATGCAGGCTAACAATATTTTTCTTAAAATCTTCATCGTATTTCGGTTGGACCATTTTTTCCTCCTTTGTCCATTTTACCAATTTCCATTTTATTGTCTACTTTTTGAGGAATAGTCCAGAGCTCAAATTATCGGTAAAGATGGCGTGGATAAGCGGATTGATACAATTGGAACTGCAATTCGCCTCGGCGGAACCATCTGGGATCTGAAATCCCTGGAATTTGCCTATGCTCCTCCTTATTCTTCTGCAAAGGATCCGGTGAATATGGCCGGTTTTGTTGCAGAAAATGTTCTAAAAGGCAGAGTTGCCTTTTCAGATTGGGATTCCGTTGAGAAAAGCGACCCGAAAAAGACAACTGTTCTGGATGTCAGGGAAGATGCAGAAAGACAAGCTTATGCAATCCCGGGATCCATCAACATTCCGCTTGGACAGCTTAGGACGAGAATATCAGAGCTTGATAAGGAGAAAGAGATTATCATCTTTTGTGCCATTGGTGTCAGAGCTTACAACGCAGCCCGCATTCTGATGCAACAAGGTTATTCCAATGTGAAGATATTTCCTGGCGGTATGAGATTCTATCGCGCAACGCATTATCAAGAACATGACCTCCCGCCCGTTACGCATGACCGCATCGCTGACAGCGGACATTCTGAAACGGAAGATACGCCAGCTGTATCATTCCGGCTGGATTGCTCCGGGCTGCAGTGTCCGGGACCGATCCTGAAAGTATTTGAGACGATGAAAGATTTGGAAGAAGGCAAAATTGTGGAGGTTTCAGCTTCAGATCCGGGTTTTTCTCGAGATATTGAAGCCTGGTGCAGACGAACCGGGAACACGATGCTTTTAAATGAAAAAAAAGGAACCGATTATGTTGCTCTGATTCGCAAAGGCATAAAAAAATCTGAGGAAAAGAATACTATCAATTCAGAAGCTTTGAAACCTAATGAGGGAAAGACGATTATTGTTTTCAGCGGTGACCCNNTGGATAAAGCCATCGCCTCCTTCATCATCGCCAACGGAGCAGCTGCGATGGGACGTCCGGTTACGATGTTCTTTACATTCTGGGGGCTGAATATTTTACGGAAACCGGAAAGAGTACCCGTCAAGAAAAACTTCATCGAATCCATGTTTGGCTTGATGATGCCATGTGGAACCAAACAATTAACCCTGTCAAAAATGAATATGGGCGGTATGGGCACTGCGATGATCAAGAAAATCATGAATGACAAGAACGTTGATTCCCTGGAAGTCATGATTCAAAAGGCAAAACAAGCCGGCGTAAAATTGGTCGCTTGCACTATGAGTATGGACTTGATGGGAATTAAAGAAGAAGAATTGATAGAAGGCGTCACTCTGGGTGGAGTCGGATCTTACTTGGGGGATGCTGAAGAATCAAACGTCAATTTATTCATATGATGATTTTTTGCTCGGACATTTGTAAATTTGAAATTAAAAACGAATTAGTTTTTTGAATCGGTGAAAGATACTTTTCAACAAGGCGGAAACAGATGAGTATTGTGTAGCCAAACTGTCATCCGAAGNNCGAAATGCGATAAAAAAGCGGTATATGGACTGCAATCCATGTACCGCTTTTTGTATCCTGCTGCAACCATAATAACAGCGATTCAAAATTTGGAAAAAATTTATCAAGTTCTGTTGATTATTTTGAGAATTATGTCAGCATTTCGAATTGCTGAGTATTGACAGTACATATTATACAACGTTACAATTTATGTAACTGTAATACAAGGAGGATCGTACTTCATGGAAATTATCAATTTACAGACTAAGGCTCAATTAGATATTTATATGAATCCGCAAAGACAAAGTCTTTTGCGTATTCTTGAAAAGTCAAAGATGCCAAGAACACCGAAGGATTTATCGCTGGAACTTGGTGTTTCCGCCTCGTCCATCCAGTATCACTTGAAAAAGTTGGAATCGCTTGGACTTGTCTATATGGATCATACCGCGAATATTCGGGGAATAACTGCAAAATACTATGCCCCAACAAGAGTAACTGTACGTATTGGTGGGGATAAAGAAGACACACTTATAAATGAACGAGTGGCATTGTCACGAAACCTTGTGGCTGACGTGCTGGATAATACGATCTCAACCATCTTCAGACCGAACCAGGAAAAGTGTTGCGGTGATGTAAAGACAGGTGTTGCACATCTCACATCCAATCAAGCGGAGGAATTGCAGACCATCATCCATGAGTATCTTGAGAAAGTAAACACGCCCTCCAAAGATACAGAACCTTGGGAATATGCGCTGATGTACTATCGCATCAAGCAAAAGCAATGACCGGTATTCAGAAGATTATTATCTTTCTAAGTTACTTTGGAGTCGGGTTATTTATTCCAGTCTTAAGCTTATTTATTCTTTCTCATGGCTGTAATTTGCAGAGTCTTGCAATCGTGATTGGCATAAATTCAGCAACAGTAATTCTTGCAGAAGTCCCCAGTGGTATATACGCAGATATGCGAGGAAGAAAATATGCTTTTTTTCTGTCTTGCGCTTTTGTGGCAGTCAGTTTTATCCTGATATATCTATTTCAAAATGTTCTGTTGCTGATTGTTGGCATAGTATTCTTCGGGCTTGGAAGAGCTTTTCTCTCCGGAAGTCTGGATAGTCTGATCATCGAGGACTGTATACGGCGCAACGGAGATGCAGAACTTACCGCGGCGACCAGCACAAATCTTGTATATCAGTGCGCTGGCATTGCTGCAGGTTCACTCATCGGTGGTTTTTTACCGAATATAAATGGTTACTTTCTGCATGTAATTGTTCGATTGATTGTTTTGCTGGCAGTTGCGATACTCAGCGCTGTTTTTCTCAAAGAAACGCCGATTTCAAAGGGAATGCAGAAAACATTGATGGCGCAGACAAATATGATGATAACAGAACTGATAAATAAAAAACAATTACGAATCATCATGTTCTGTATATTTGGATCCAGCATAACATTGTTTGCGCTGGAGACCTATTGGCAGCCACAGTTTACAACATATATTTCATTGAAGCAGCATTACTTGTTAGGCGTCCTCTGTGCGTGTGGATATGGTGGAACCATGCTCGGCAGCTTTCTTACCGGACATATTAAAATGTCTGAACAGGTACGTCGTTGGCGCTTCTACTTGCTTTTTGTAGTGCTGTTGGGATTTGCACTCTGCATGATTGCGATCCAAAACACTGCAATCGGATTTATGCTTGGTTATGTGCTAGCCCAGACAATCCTTGGAATTGCCAATGTTCCGGAGCAGACACTGCTTAACAGCTTGACAGCCAGTGAAGCCCGTGCATCCATGCTTTCTGTAGCCAGCCTTTTTTCACAAATGGCGGGGGTACTCAGTTCGATAATATGCACCGTATTGATTCTTTCTATAGAAATATCCGGCATATTTTTAGTGATGGGCAGCTTGACAGCCATCATTGCCTTAACAGCATTTGTATTATTGACGCTGAACAAAGGTAAATTGGAATGAAAAGGGTTTGACAAATCTGCATGATCAAAAAGCGGGTGTATGATTCTGAAAATCAATACCTATAACAATTATTTTAAAATACTACCGTCCGGCATTAAAGCCGAATCAAAAAAAAGAAGTGACATGATTGAATCAATGTCACTTCTCAAAAAACAACCTGTTTAAATATGAACTTTATAACACGCAACGCTATCAAGAACGATCGGCTTATTTAATTGGAACAACGAATCTCAAATCTATATCGGTTTTAAAACGGAATTTTTAAAACATGGAGTTCAAAATCAAACATTACACGATTTTGCTATGTATAAAAACAAAATATAGTATTTGTTTGTTCCTTTCAGATTGACGATCATCACTCAAAAAATCGATTAATACTTGATAAATTTGTCGCCAGAAACACCGCAAATTACGCACTTGTCCGGGCGAACTTTTTCTATATTGCCGCATACTGGACAAAGATAATAGAAAACCTCTTCCGTTTCATCAATATTTTCAAGAGCTTCTGTATAGAGCTTTGCATGAACTTCTTCGGCTTTCATGGCAAACGTAAAGATCCGGGCTGCAGCCTTGTTTTCTTCACGATTTGCCTCCTCCAGAAATTCCGGATACATGCTCTCATATTCATGTGTTTCGCCCATGATGGCATCCTGCAAGTTCTCTTGCGTTGTCAAGATTTTTCCGGCTAATTCCAGCTCTTTGTGTGCATGTAAAGTTTCAGCATCCGCAGCGACTCTGAATAATTTCGCTGCATTAGCCTTTCCTTCACTTTCAGCTTTTTTTGCATAAGCCAGATATTTCCGATTTGCTTGTGATTCACCTGCGAATGCAGCCATCAGGTTTTCATGTGTTTTTTGTCCGCTCATCTTCCTGTTCTCCTTTATTAAAATTTAATGGTTATAGCAGATCCAGCAAGCGCTGAATCGTTTCTTTCGGCAAATCTTCATGCGGTGAATTGAGCAAAGCGCGCAGTAATTGCTTGACTTCGGCACCTTGAGGAAGCATATATCCGGCTTCCCGCAGACAGTCTTCGGTACTGATTCTGCTTGAAACTTCCAACGCTTTGGCTAATTGACGAACTTCCGGACTTTTTGCTTCTCGCGCAATTCCAGCCGCAATTTTTTCTTGTTCTGCTTTATTTTCCGCCATCTTCAGCAACATCGCTTTGGTTTTCTGACCTTTTATCTGTGGAGAAGCATAGTTATCATTGACAAGATAAATAGCATGGGATGGGCATGCATCCACACATAACCGGCATCCATCCAGACATTTTTCAAAATCGATCTGTCCTGTTTCAGTGTCGGTTGCGCCTGTCGGACATACAAAAAGACATACGCAATCTTTCGTGCACAATCGAATATTTCTTGCTGCATGCATCACACACTCTCCTTCTGAATTTTCATCATCTTGAAACCAGGCACTTTACAGATCGGACAAATTTCTGGCGGTAAATTCCCGATATAAATAAATCCGCAAATCTCACATACAAAAACATTGGTGTTTTCGAGCAAAGAATCTTTTTGCTTTTCATACCGATCCAATAAGGATTTTAAAATTTTTGAGACTTTTTCGCCCCAGGTTAAAGCTCTAAGAGAGCCGCGATCGCCATCAGCTGCAGCCTGTTGCGAGATTTCTGCATAATCCTTGTTTAATTCTTTTAAGACAAGTGCGCTGTAAGCCGTAAATTGTTTTCCTTCAGGAAGCTTGCTCTTGCTCTTGTAATAACTGGCCAGTTGATCAAATAAAGAAGCTTCTTCTGTTCGCAGTTGTTTCGAACAGGCTTTTGCAAGATTTGAACAAAGGGCACTTAATGATTCAACGGACAATTCATGCATATCATCCATGTTTTTCCTCCATTCTTGAATTCGGAAATTTATAAAATTATTCAAACACGAAAAGCTGTGGATCCTGAAAAGAAAATCCAGAAAATCACTTACACCGATTCGACCATTCACCAAGAAAGTAATCTTCGGAATTACTTAATTCAACAGTAGATTCTTAATATCATCATATCTGAAATTATTATCCACCGCAACTGCCTTGGTGCTGGTGTTCATGGCAAATGGACCCTGTTGACTTTAATGTGCCGGCGATGTATGCTGCAGCGGCGTCTTTAGCCATTCCAGTCGCTCCCACAATCACTTCAATCTGATGTGCATTAAAAATATTAATTGCTCCTTCGCCCATACCGCCAGAGATGATGACATTTACTCCCAGATCATGCAAAAAATTTGGCAGAAATCCCGGTTTATGACCCGGATTGGGAATCGATTCACTTTTGATAATTTGGCCATTCTCAGCCTCATATATATTAAAATTTAAACAATGTCCGAAGTGTTCGGTTACTTTGTCANNCGGTTACTTTGTCATTTTCACTTGCTACTGCGATTTTTACCATTCTTTTTCTCCATTTTTTCAAGTATTGATACGACAGGATCCATCCAATTTTCCTGAAAATCTTCAATTGTGCCATTGTCACAAGCCGCTGCCAGTTTCGGATCAATCGGAATTTTGGCAAGGGTATGCAAATGATGTTTCTCTGCGATCTGTTCTATGTGGCTTTCACCAAACAGTTGATATTCTTTTCCGTTATCAGGACATTTGAAAAATGACATATTTTCAACCAATCCGAGAATTGGGATATTCATCATTTCAGCCATCTTCACTGCTTTTGTCACAACCATGGAAACCAGTTCCTGCGGGGATGTGACGACAATGATTCCATCAACAGGTATCGATTGAAATACAGTCAAGGGAACATCGCCGGTACCTGGCGGCATATCAATAAACATGTAATCCACATCACTCCAGATTACCTCGGTCCAAAACTGTTTGACTGTGTTTCCAATAATCGGTCCGCGCCACACGACAGGATCCGTTTCATTTTCAAGCAGCAGATTGATCGACATGACTTCAATGCCGGTTTTACTTTTTGAAGGCAATAATCCCCATTCATTTCCCGCAGCTTTTCCATTGATGCCAAAAGCTTTCGGAATCGATGGCCCTGTCATATCCGCATCAAGAATCGCAGAACGATAACTTTTTCGATTCATCGCCACTGCCAATAAGGAAGTTACAAGGGATTTGCCAACGCCACCTTTTCCGCTCACCACTCCTACAACTTTTCCCACACTGCTCATCACGTTCAATGCTGCAGAAAAATCCGTTTGTTCTTCTTTTCTTTCAGTACAATTCTCACTACAGCTCTGACACGCTTGATTGCAATTTTCACTCATTCATTTCTTCTCCTTTTCATTCAGATTTGAATTTCACTTCCAGCAGATAAATAATCCAATCGATCATTCATTCTCGACTTTAATACACGATACGAGCTTATTCCAGTACAATGACAAGTATAAAATTTTGCTTTATGCGCCAATAAGGCTTCTGCGATATTTTCAACAAGTTCCAAATTTTCACTTTGATCCGAAGCACGGTTGTAAAGATGAAATCCACCAATCACGACATCCGGTTCGATATTATTTTTGTAAATAAGATGTTCCAGAATGTTGACAATGCCTCTATGAGCACAACCGGCAAATAAAACGTGTTTTCCAGCCTCATTAATGACTAAATTCTGTTCATGCGAAAAATCATCTGGCATAAGCTCCTGATTTTTTATCATGAATAAATCCTGATTACCGGAAGGAATAAACTTATCGCCCTTGACTTGAGAATACAGATACAATTCCTCGTCAATCTGAAGCTCATCATTGACAAAATGGAAGCGTTCATTTGGGAGCAAATTCATATCTAATCCGATATATTTCTTAACACCGTTTGTACTGTTTGCAAAATGCTCATCGAATGCCTTTTCCTGGAGGAAAATTTCAGCTTTCTTATTTAATTCTAAAAAGGCTCTTAATCCTCCGCCATGATCATAATGACCATGAGAGATAACTACGGTATCGATTTCTTCTAATTCGGCTCCCATTTTTTGCGCGTTTTGTGCAAATAAATCACTGCCACCTGTATCAAACAGAAGTTTATGTTTTTCGGTTTCAATATACAGACTCAATCCGTGCTCATGTCCGATACTCTCGGAAATCGATGTGTTTTCTGATAAAGTCCTAATTTTCATATTTCTCAATCCTGTTATTTTCGTTTAGAAAAGCCATTACTTTGACAAATATTTTTCGCAGCGCCCTTCCGGAATTACAATCAACGTCCACAATTGTTTTTCCCTGATTGATCAATTTCACAGCTTGTTCATCATAGGGTATTCGTCCGGCATATGGGAGTTTGTTTTCCATACAGTAATTTTCGATTTCTTCTGTTTTCTCAATACTTGAATCATATCTGTTAATACAAATCATCAACTTCGTCTGAAATTTTTCTGCGGTTTTAACAATGCGTTTCATATCACTGATACCGGATATGGATGGTTCTGCGACAATTAAGACGAAATCAACTCCACTGATGGATGCGATAACCGGACATCCAATTCCAGGAGAGCCATCAATAATTGCCACTGAATCATTTGCAGCAAATTGAATCATTTGTTTTTTAACCTTTGAAACCAGCAAACCGGTTGTTCCGCTTCCCATTTTTAACTGTGCGGTAGAAAATATCCTGTCAAAATCCTGATACAAAAGAAGTTCACCATCCGAAATATATTCCAAGGTTATGGCATCAACAGGACAAACTGCCTTGCAGACACCGCAACCTTCACACGCATAAGGTAACACTTTAAAAACTGAATCAAAACGAATCGCATGGAATCTGCAATTTTCTGCGCACGCACCGCATTGAATACATTGATCTTCATGAATAAAAGCTTTGGGCAGCCCGATATAATCTGACCGTTGTGGTTGGCTGTTCATCTGCATCACTAAATGCAAGTTGGGCGCATCCACATCACAGTCCGCAAAAACACTTGCCTTCATTAACTTAATCAAAGCGCTTGCGACAGTAGTTTTTCCCCTACCGCCTTTTCCGCTAAGGACAAGTAATTGTTTCATTCTGAATAACCTCAATCACTTTATTTAATAGATTGACAAAGAATTTGCGATGTGTTTCATTTTCTCGAACTAATATCAGCCCTTTTGAGCTCATCATCCCAATCTCCTGATGGAATGGAATTCGTCCAAGAATTCTGATATGATTTTCAGCACAAAACTGTTCTGCCAGGTTTTCACCTTCTAAGCATTTATTCAATATAACGCCATGGGGTTTATGGAATTGTTTCACTAATTCAAAAACCAAATTGAGATTATGAATCCCAAAAATTGTCGGCTCAGCAACTAAAATACAATAATCAGCATCACGGATACTCTCCATAACAGCGCAAGCGCTGCCGGGAGGGCAATCGAACACTGATATTCTCTGGTCATTCTCATTTTCATTCATGAGTTCTCGAATAATTGGAATTCCTGATGTTTCACCGACATTTAAAATCCCAGTCTTAACAATTACGTTTTTTGAAACTCCATTTTCGATATGACCGATCACCTTTTCTTTTTCGGTAATCGCACTTACGGGACAAACAATCCGGCACCCCCCGCACGAATGGCACACTTCTTCAAACAGAATCATTCGATTTGCAATGCAAGCGAGCGCATTAAAATTACAAAAATCGATACATTTCCGGCAAAGAGTGCAAATACTTCGATCAATTACGGGAATCAAAACTGAGACTTCTTTTCGATCAAATAATTCCGGAGTAAAAAATAAATAGCCGTTCGGCTCTTCGACATCACAATCTACATAAACCGCTTTTTCGGCAACTGCCGCAATATTTACCGCAACCAGCGTTTTACCGGTGCCCCCTTTGCCACTGAGCACAGCAATTTTCATCAAGAATTACTCCGATGACCATGAAATCCGGCGTGAAATTCTTCCAACAGCGTCAGTTTATGATCTTTCAGGTCAGCTATGTTTTCCTTTACTGAATTTCCGTTTGTTCGATACACTATGATTCCTGCCGCTTGAATGACTTCGGCTGCGTTTTCACCACATCGCGGAGTCAGTAATACATTCGCTTTATGATCGACAATGAATTGCGCCGCTTTAATTCCTGCACCGCCTTGACTTTCTGCTGCATCATTTTCTGCAAATTCAGATCGACCTGATTCGGAATCAACAAACATAAAATATGGTGCCCGTCCAAAAGACATGCAGACGGTTGTATTTTCTTCATTCTTATCAACTGGAATTGCTATGATCATTTTTCTCCTTTTTTTCATTACTACATATTTGTCACGAAATCGTTATCTTCATTTGCGTTCCTGGCACACCAGCGCCGGCGGCATCCACCACCTTCGCAATGTTTTCCAAATCCTTCACAAAGACGGTATTCACCGCCATTGATAAACAGAACCTTGCCGTTTACCAATGACTCAGCAATTTTCTTCCGTGCTTCGGTATAGATTCCCTGAACGGTCGTTCGAGCAATATTCATCTGTTCCGCACATTCTTCTTGAGTCATTCCCTCTAAATCGATTAATCGAATTGTCTCATACTCATCGACTGTCATCGTAACAAAATTTTCTGAATCATATGAAGCATCCAAAGGCCCAAACCGAGTGCTCCGAGGCAAACAGCAAACGGTTCTCCATTTCATCGGTCTTGGCATATCATTCACCCTCTTTATCCAAAGATTAGATAATCCGGAGCGTCCTCCGGAAATGTTCCATCCTTTTACATTTTTTCCAATTGGTCATTGATTTCAGCCAGGCGGGACTGAAGAATGGTTTTTTGTTCCTCAAGAACTTCTTTCTCCGCTTTGGAAACCGGTTGTTGTGTGCTTCGATTTCTAAAAAACCGCGATCCAAATCCATACCTGTAACCAAGGCCTAATCCTAAGGCAGCTCCCGCGCCAAATTTCAGCGCTCGCGCTGCGGAACATATGCCCAAGACCCTTCCGGTTTTAGGTCCACTGCCCATCGGTCCAGTTCCATCTCTGTTCGGCATTTTTACCTCCTTTCAGTTATTGACATATGTCATTTATTATTTTTTATTATACATTGTTTTTGACATATGTCAATAACTTTTTTATGTGGATTAGTAAAAAAACCACATACTACGCCTAATGGCGCCTTAATGAGCCGACAACCGTGCTCTTCCTCTGTTTTCGCTAGAGCAATTTTCTTTAATGTTTTCTTTCGCTGTTTATATGTTATATGATTATTACCTGTATCCAAGTAAGCATTGGAGGCTCTTCTTTTTGGCTAAATCTTCTTTTCTCACCCTGTATAGCAGGTCGTTTTTTCTCTAAAAAGCTTAAGATTGCTTTGTCGGGCTTATGCCCTCCTCGCAATGACAGATTGCCATGCGAGCCATACAGGGGTGAAGTTGTCATTGCGAGTCCCGTAGGGACGAAGCAATCTCATGCTACATGAGGAATCATATCCCCCGGCTACAAACTTTATAACAGGGTACAAAACTGCTATGTCAGGTGATGCTGATAGTGGCCAGTGACGTGGCAAATTGATAATTCACAAATTTTTCACAAATTCTTCAATAGCTTTTCACAAAGAATCGATATGATTCATATATAAATTGAAAAAAGAATAAATTGTATAAGGAAAATAAGATGAAAAACATTACTCTATTAAAAAATATAAAGAAAAACATATGGTTTGCGCTCCTCGGTCTGATACTGCTTGTCCCCTCCCTGCCCGTCGCAGCTTCAGCATTGGAACAAAGAAACGCGCAAAATATTTCTCAAAGCCAGAATGACTTACGCGGCAGAAACACAGCTTCCACGCAAGAACCGCTTTCAGAAAAAGAGTCAGATATTCTTCAGAAAGCGATTTTAGAAGAATATGGCGCGTATAATCTCTACCAATATATTACGGAAAATTATTTTGATGGAAAACCGTTCCAAAACATCATGCAATCCGAGCTGAAACATATCGATGCATTAATCAGACAGGCTGAAAAATATAACTTGGCCGTTCCAGAAAATCCGGGGTTATCATCCGAACCGGTTTTTGATAATCTGGAAGATGCCTGCCAGGCTGGGGTGGATGCCGAATTAGCGGATGCCGCATTATATGACGAATTGCTTCCTTCGATAGAGCATTCCGATATCATCCGCGTTTTCAATAATCTGAAGAATGCTTCGTTGAACAACCATCTTCCGGCATTTGAAAAGTGCAATTAGCACAATAAAAGAAGAAAAAAACCTATCCG
>MTKZ01024876.1_pt2 | contig 13018 bp, 12 predicted proteins | sample 1042781 | NCBI WGS metagenome assembly MTKZ01 (sample SAMN06212207, study PRJNA360539) | anaerobic digester metagenome | biome: Wastewater treatment plant; material: sludge; isolation source: anaerobic digester fed with sludge from wastewater treatment plant | place: Denmark: WWTP Viborg ...
TTGACCTGCAAAAGAGTGTCCATATTTACTCCAGGCGGGTCCTTTGCTTGTATAGTAACAGGGCGTAAAGCGGAGCGCCAACAAAACCGGTCAGAATTGAGAGCGGGATTTCCACGCTGGAGACCGTGCGGGCAAGCGTGTCGATCAGCAGCATAAAAATCGCTCCGATCAGAAGGGTAATGGGCATCGAGCGAGTGTTATCGCTGCCAGAAAGAAGGCGGCTCAGGTGAGGGATCACCAACCCGACCCAGCCAATCGTGCCGCTGATGGACACGGCGCTGGCGGTCAGCAGGCTGGCGCAGATGATCACGATTGTGCGCACCTGGCGTACGTTCACTCCCAATGTGCGGGCTTCAAGATCGCCAAAGGAGAGGATGTTGACCCGCCAGGAGAGTAGAAGCAGTAAGGTGGAACATACCAAAAACACGGGCAGAATAGCCCAAAGTTCACGCCCGAGGATGGATGCCAGGCTGCCCAATTGCCAGTAAACGATCGACGCCAACTCGGTTTGCTCCTCTGCCACGAATTTCATGATGGCAAGCACTGAGCTGAGAAACCCGCCGACGATGATGCCCGAGAGCACCAGCATCATATTGGAACGGTTGCGCAGAAGGCGCGGCACGAGAGAGGTGACGAAAACTGCCAGGATGCCACCGGCAAAGGCGAAAATCTGACGGGTAGCCAGCCCTGCCCCCAGCAGGATTGCGGCGGAAGCTCCCACGGCTGCCCCGGATGAAACGCCCAGTAAATCTGGCGAGACCAACGGGTTGCGAAAGACGCTCTGGTAGACTGCGCCTGAGAGCGAGAGCATCGCGCCGATCATGACCGATGCCAGAACCCGCGGCAGGCGAATGTTGAAAACAACACTGATCATGGCAGGGTCTACGGGAACATCCAAACCAAATTTTGAAAGAATGACATTCAGAACTTTGATGGGATCATTGCTGTAGCGTCCAAGACTAAGCGCCAGAAACATTCCAATAAACAAAAGCATAGACAACAGCCACAGCCATCGTCTATGCTTTTGATTTACCGGAGTACTGCTCGTTTTCAAACCTAAACTTTACTCGATTCCCAATTGTTCTGCCGTGAAAGTTTTATCATAAACGATTGTGTAGAACTCGTCCACATTTTCCATCAAGGCTTCCGAACTATACAGGTCAGGGTGCAGGTTATTGAGAGCCCAATCGATGCCGAGAGCCAAAACTGCAGTCGGCTGATCCCAGGGTTCGAGTTGTGAGGGGAACTCGTAGACTCGCTTGTTCTGGATGGCGCTGATGCTGCTCCAGGCGGGGTCATTCAGGAGATCTTCTGCGGTGTAGTCAGAATATGCGGGGAACCAGATCACATCCGGATTCCAGGTGATGATCTGCTCAATGCTGACGTCCGCAAAGCCGCCCACGTTTTCAACGCCACTGACAGCGTTCAGTCCGCCACCGGCTTCAATCAGGCTGGTTTGGATCATCGAACCCGGGGCAACAGAAAGCGCGGAACTGCTCCCAAGGAAGAGCACAGAGGGCTTTTCAGTCACGTCTTTAAGCAGAGTCTGGGCATTTTCAAGCTGGATATCGAGGAAGGAGCTGATCTTTTCAGCTTTTTCGTTCTCGCCAAGTGCCACGCCAAGGATATTAAGGGTTTGTTTTACTGTCTCAAAATTTTCCGTGCTGTCGAGGATGACCAAAACCGGAATATTGGCGGCTTCAAACTGCGGCACAAGGTCCTGGTGGCGCTCGGGCAGGATGACGAGATCAGCACCGCTGGCGATCACGCTCTCGAGATTGATGTTGCTGCCTTTGCCGACTTCCGGTAATTCTTCAAAGCCTTCGATGACCTGTTCGTAGAGCCCACGCCCCATCGATTTACTGCCAAAACCAACCAGGTACTTGCCTCCACCGCCAAGCACGACCGCGGCATTGAGGGTTGGGTTGTGAGTTCCAGTCAGTTTGGTGGCGGGCTGCTGAAGAGTGACCTCACGACCGATTACATCAACGATCACAATTGGTTCAGATGTGGGTTCAGCAACCACTTCTTCGGTTGGCTCCACGGTGGGTTCTTCCACAACGGGCTCGGTTGGAGCAAGCGTTGGCTCGGGAGGGGTGATGGGCTCAGCAGTGGGTGCCTGGGTGATACAGGCACTGACCAGAAGCATCACAGTCAACGCCAGGGGCAAAACGACCTTCTTGATTAATTTGGACATTCAAAACTCCTTCATCTTAACTTGATAGAATTTTTCATGCTCAATAATTGAGCAATTCAGAATTTTACCACTGTTATTTGAATATATCACAGGCGCAGCTCCTCACTGGTATACTTTGGATGCCATGTCACTAATGACTGCTCAAAACCTTGGAAAATCCTTTGGTCCTGTTGATATCTTCGACGGGATCCACCTTTCGATTCCGCGGTTAGCCCGTATCGCGATTGTTGGTCCAAATGGTGTTGGAAAAACGACGCTTTTACGCATCCTGGCGGGGGAAGATACCCCCACTGAAGGGTCTGTGCATCGCGCGAGAGGTTTGCGCGTAGGTTATCTGCCGCAGGAAGCGGTCAGTGTGTTGGACGGAACGTTGTGGGATTCCTGTCTTCTGGCTTTTGAGGGCCTTTTAGCCCAGGGGGAAGAACTGCGCGAAATGGAAAAGCTGATGCAAGACCCAGCCTGCGATCCCTCTGTGTTGGAACGATACGGCAAGGTTCAGACGAATTTTGAATTCAGCGGAGGTTACACCTACCAGGCACGCATCCGCCAGACGCTGGACGGCTTGGGATTTTCTGAGCACGATTACCAACGTCCGCTAACACAACTTTCTGGCGGTCAGCGGACCAGGGCCCGCCTGGCGCGTATCCTGCTGGATGACCCGGATCTGCTTCTGTTGGATGAGCCCAGCAACCACCTCGATATCAACGCCGTGGAATGGCTTGAGGCCTACCTGAGGGATTGGAACGGAGCGGTGGTAATCGTTTCGCATGACCGCTACTTCTTGGATCAGACAGCCCACTACATCTGGGAGATGACGCCAGCGCTGGAAGTATATCGCGGGAATTACACCGCCTACTTGCGCCAGCGCGAGGAACGCTACACCCGCCGCCTGGCGGAGTTTGAGGCGCAAAACGAATACATTGAAAAACAGCAGGATTACATAAAACGCTTCCTGGGCACGCAAAACAATAACCAGGCTCGCGGCAGGCAGCGCCGCCTGGAACGCCTGCTGGCAGACTCGCGCCTTACTGCACCGACCGCCAATATCCGTCCGATGCATCTGCGTTTCAAGCTGGCTGACCGCTCCGGCAACCTGGTTTTGCGCACCTACGATCTACAGGTTGGCTACGAGGATGAAGGGCGACCGCTTTTCACCTGCCCGGATCTGGTGTTGGAGAGGCGTGAGTGTGTCGCGGTGATCGGACCCAACGGGGCTGGAAAGACAACCCTCCTAAAGACCGTTCTGAGCCAGATCCCGCCCTACGCGGGTAGGGTGGAACTTGGAGCTAACCTCAAGGTGGGTTATTTTGCCCAGGCGCATGAGGGTTTGGTGGCTGATAATACCCTGATGGATGAGATCGCCACGGTCGCTCCAAACATGTTGCCGGCGGAAGCGCGCAATTACCTGGCGCGCTACGGCTTCCAGGGCGATGAGGTTTTTGCGCAGGTGGCAACCCTCTCAGGCGGCGAACGCGGACGCCTGGCTCTGGCGAAACTTGCACTTTCGGACGCCAATTTACTGATGCTTGATGAACCGACCAACCACCTCGACCTCGCCACGCAGGAGGTGCTGCAGGACGTACTGGCGCACTACCCGGGCACGATCATGCTGGTCTCGCATGACCGCTATCTGATCGACGCCCTGGCGACCCAAATTTGGGAGCTGGACATGCAGAGTGCCAGTTTGCAGGTGTTTAAAGGTGCTTACTCTGAATTCAGGCAGTTCAAAGAAGGACGATTACAGGTAAGAGACTTCGAAGAATTTCCGATTGCAGGAGATCAGGTGGACGAGCCCGTAACAGTACGTGTCAAAGCAAGCCTGAGCCGCAATCAGCGTCAGCAAATTGAAAAGAAGCTGGCGGCTTTGGAGCAAAAGATCCACACAGCTGAGATGGAAAAAGCCAGCTGCGAAGCCCACCTCTCCAAGCCATCAGGGGACTTGCGAAAGCTGGAAAAAGTCACCGAGAATTACCAGGCTGTGACCATCGAGTTGGAAAAGTTGCTTGCCGAATGGGAAAGCCTGGCGGAGCAACTACACAAGGATGATTGATTCTTCGACTACATGCTATAATTCAGCAAATTTTTAGACAGGTAGTTAGCGATGAACTATTTAGTAACTGGAGGGGCGGGGTTTTTGGGCACTGCCCTAAGCAACCGCCTGGCAAAACAAGGACATCACGTGCGAGTGTTGGATGATTGCTCGGCGGGAAATCCTGTTTACTTATCACCCGAAGTTGAATTCGTACAGGGCGACATCAATGAAAAGACGCTGCTTTGGAAGCTGCTGCAGGATGTGGATTGCGTTTTTCATCTGGCAGCCAAGGTCAGCGTGCCGGAGTCATCTCTCTTCCCGAGTAACTATAACCTTGTGAACGTCAGCGGAACTGTGACGCTGATGGAAGCTATTCGCGACACCAAGGTAAAGCGCGTGGTATTGACTTCCTCTGGCGCGGTTTACGGTCGCCAGGACCACACACCATATCTTGAAAGCATTGAAGTGCATCCCGAGACGCCATACGCAGTCTCGAAACTCTCAGCGGAACATTACGTACGCACCATCGGAGCCCAGGCAGGAGTGGAAGCAGTCTGCCTGCGGATCTTTAACGCCTACGGGCCGGGGCAGCGCGTTCCCCATTCCCACCCGCCAATTATTTCCAATTTCCTTAAACATGCTCTCACCAATGGAACGATTATCATTCATGGTGATGGCAGCCAAACGCGCGATTACGTCTATGTGGACGATGTGGTCAACGCCCTGGTGACCTCATCCACCGCTGTGGGCGTGGATCAGCAGGTGATCAACATTGGCAGTGGTGTGGAGACGAGCGTTTTGGAGTTGGTTCGCCTGGTGCGGCAAGTGACTGGCAGGAAGCCTGAGGAGGTTTACAACCCCCTCAAGAGTGGTGGCTCCGACCGTATGTGCGCCAGTATCGCCAAAGCCCAGGAAAAGCTTAATTACATCCCGCTGGTGCCGCTCGAGACCGGACTGCGGCTGACGATGGAACGCGATCCCCAATTCAAAAAAGAAATTGAAACCAAGCCTCTCGCCTGATTTTTTCTCGCGACCTGCGCCGCAAGTAGCCCCGGAATTGCTGGGGTTTTTGCTTGTTCGTAACTGGCAGGGGCAGCGGCTCGCCGGTTTGATCACGGAAGTGGAGGCATACCAGGGCGTGGATGACCAGGCATGCCATGCCCGGGCAGGCAAAACGGATCGCAACGCGGTCATGTTTGGCGCGCCAGGGAGAGCCTATGTTTATTTCACTTATGGGATGCATTGGATGCTGAACCTGGTGTGCGAGGTCGAAGGATCGCCGGCGGCGGTTCTGATTCGGGCGATCAAACCGGTGGAAGGGCTGGTAGCGATGCGCCAATTGCGCCCCAGCCTGGCAGATAAACCCGGCTGGCTGAACGGTCCGGCAAAACTGACACAGGCGCTGGCGATTGGCAGGGAGCAGAACGGGGTGGATGTATGCTCGGAAGAAAGCGACTTGCGGGTTGAAAGAGGCGTTATTGTGCCTGGAGGCGAAGTACAAACCTCTCCAAGGGTTGGCATCGGGTACGCGCCCGAACCCTGGCTCTCGCTTCCCTGGCGCTGGGTTTGGACAGCAGGCGATGGCTCCTATTCCACCAAGGAAAGATAGAGTAAGATTGTGCCGATGAGTATATTTTCGCGTAAGAAGGATACGGCAATATTCACTCCTGAGAGGTTGCAAGCCCGGGTTGGCTCTGTTTTGGGGCAGGGCATCCACTGGATTGGCGATCTGCACGGCACGGGCGGCGTTCGCATCGAAGGCACAATGCAAGGCGATATCCTCATCAAGGGTCTGGTCGTGGTTGGCGAGACCGGGAAGGTTATTTGCCCAGAGTTAAAGGCTGAGACAGTTGTTGTAGCGGGCACGGTGCAGGGTAACATCACCTGCCAGAAGCTCGAGATCCGCTCAACCGGGCGGGTTTGGGGCGATGTGGTGGCGGTCAGTTTTAGCAGTGAGGACGGCGCTTTTCTGCGAGGTCAGATGCGCATGGAAGAGCGGATTGAGATACAACTTGCCGAAGAGCAAACCCCATTCGAGTTTGAAATGCCTGTGCCTCAACCTGAACTGACGGAACAGGCTCATCCCGAACCAATTTTGCCCGAGCCTTCTTCAGCAACAACTGACGATGAACCAGGGCTTGCGGTAGTTGATTTGCAGGTAAACGAACCAAAAACACCTGAAAAACCCAAGCTAAAATCTCCCTGGGAAAAATAGTTAATTAAGTTTGTGGCAGCTCCAAGAGGATGGTTACGGGTCCGTCATTGCGGATATCCACCACCATGTGCGCGCCGAAAACCCCTTCCTGAGTGGCGATGCCAAATTCTCGTAAGCGGGCTGAAAAGACTTCCACCAGCGGTTCAGCCAGATCTGGTTTGGCAGCATTGATGAAGGAAGGTCGCCTGCCCCGGCTGGTGTCGGCATAGAGTGTGAACTGAGAAACAACAATCGCCTCACCACTCACATCTAACAGTGAAAGATTCATCTTGCCAGCATCGTCTTCAAACACACGCAGGTAGGCCGTCTTCTCAGCCAGCTCGCGGGCAATCTCTGGCGTGTCTTCGGGTCCGATCCCAAGCAGAATCACATAACCCAGTCCAATCTGAGCAACTATTTCATTGTCGACAGTGACACTGCCGCTGGTGACTCTCTGCAGGACGGCTCTCATCGTGGCTCCTTGGACGTTCCGCGTTCAATATAACCCGGCCAGGTAAAGTTCTCGTCAAAATCCACTTCCACGATCCCGCAATGGGGAATGCGACCGGGATTGTAGAATTGTTTCATCACGTAGCCATGCGTAACAACAATCACTTTCTCATACGCCAGGTACGGAAGCAAAGCCGAAGCTGCTCGCCGGGCGACCTGATCGTATCCCTCCCAGTTAAGTCTGGCTTCAGGCGTGTGCACGCCCTTGAAACGGCTGGCTTCTTCGATGGCTGCCAGGGTATCGGTGAAATCGCGATTTTTGTACTCGGTGTCGATCAACCACTCGTGGATGTCAAATGCCACCTCGATGGGCAGATCGAGCCGGCGGGAGATGACAGCCGCTGTCTGCAGCGCGCGGGTGTAGGGGGAGCTGACAATCAGCTGGCAGCCCTGTAAACGCGGGTCTTTTGCCACCGCTTCCGCCTGGGCTACGCCGCGCTCTGTCAGCGGCGCTAACTCGCGTGCCGGACCCGGAAACCCCCGACCCTCCGTGACCGTATAATCCTGTTCTCCATGCCGTATCATAATCAAATGCATATCGATCTCCTGCGCAGTTCCTATTCTAACAAGGATTTGTTTTACCGACTGCAACTTTATACCAATCCGACAATATTTTGTCACTGCCCTCATTTTTTGTCATCGCGAGGAGCGAAGCGACGTGGCGATCTCAAAACCATGACCCACACTTTCATAATATTCCTGCTCTGTTCATGCTGTCATCCTGAGCGGAGCGACTGCTTGGGTCCCCTTGCGGGAAGGATCTGTCTGTTAAAATCAGATTCTTCGCAAAAGAGGCTCAGAATGACTTGAGTCGCCAGGTGGGTTGGTTACGACAAGGATAAGGTTGGTTCAGGCTCCATGACGCCAATTCACCCTACACACCATGTCATCGCGAGGAGCAAAGCGACGTGGCGATCTCAAGATCATGATCTGGGTCCTCCTGGAAACTGACCTCATTGTTGGGGTATTGCTTGGTCTTATCTCTGCATTTGTCATCCTGAACGCAGTGAAGGATCTGATCTTTACTGAATAGATTCTTCGCAAAAGAGGCTCAGAATGACTTGAGTGATGTCCAGGTGGGTTGGCTATGACAAGGATAAGGTTGGTTCGGGCAGTGTGACGCCATACTCTACGAGCACGCCAACCCAACCTACAAAGGCTTAGCTCGCTGCATCTTTTTGCCAACACCTACGAGGCTGCGCATCCTCACCTGAGCTGGCAAGTAATTTGCACTACAGAGTATAATGAGGTCCTATGCAGTCACCCATGATGCCCGAAGCTAGCATCGTCAACAACTCCGAAACTTACCAGCGCATGCTGGCGCATTTAGTCACCCAGGACACCATTGCGATCGATACCGAGTCGAACAGCCTGCACGCCTATTATGAACGGGTTTGCCTGATCCAACTTTCCAGCTCCACATCCGACTTTCTGCTGGATCCGTTTGTATTCAAGGATCTGAGTGCGTTAGGCGCGCTTTTTGCCCGAACCGATATCCAGAAAATCTTTCATGCCGGTGATTACGATATTGGTTGCCTCAAGCGGGATTTCGACTTCACCTTCCATAATATTTTTGACACGATGATTGCCGCAACCGCTCTGGCTGAGCTCAACCTGGGATTTGCAGCACTGATCGAAAAATACTTTGATTTGGTTCTTGATAAAAAATACCAACGTGCCAACTGGGGCGAAAGACCGCTCAAGGCTGAAATGCTCAGTTACGCCCAGTATGATTCCCACTTCCTCATTCCCCTGCGTGATGTGTTGCTGCCCCAGCTTGAAACCGGCAACCGCTTGCAGCTGGTGTTGGAAGAAGGCGAGGGCATGGCGCGCCTGGTGAAGCCCCTTGAAGAACACATCGAAGATATCTGGCGGGTTAAAGGTGCTCAGGATCTCTCTGCTGAGGCGCTCTCCCTGCTCGATGCGCTGAATCATACGCGGGAGCTGATAGCCAGCAAACGCGACGTGCCCCCCTTCAAGATTTTCTCGGACCGGGCTTTGATCGAAATTGCCCAGACACAGCCGCACTTCATCCAGGAGCTCGGACTGCTGCCATCTCTGCCTGAGAGCCAGGTGAGGCGTTACGGCAGCCAGCTAATGCAAACGATCCAAGCCTGGCGGGAAAACCCACAAAAAGTGAGTCCCCGAAAGAACCATCGCCTGAGTGATGCCGAAATGAAACGCCGCGACGCGCTATCAAACTGGCGCAAACAGGCAGGCTTGGATGAGGGCATTCCTTCCAACGCGATCATCTCCCGTGAGCTGCTCGAGCGCCTTGCACACCTCGAGTTTTCGGATATTAACCAATTGGAAGAAGCCATGAAGCACTTTCCCTATCGTTATGAACGTTATGGAGACGCCATTTTTCAGGCACTGGAAAGGACAAAGGAATGAAACTAACCGTTCTTGGCGCAGCACGCACCGTCACCGGCTCAATGCATCTGATCGAGCATCAGGGGCAAAAGCTTCTGATCGATTGCGGAACCTTTCAGGGTAAGCGCGATGAATCTTACTTTGTCAACCTCAACTTCCCCTTTGACCCCAGCGAAATTGATGCGATGATCCTCTCGCACGCTCATATTGACCACAGTGGCAACATCCCCAACCTGGTCAAGCAGGGGTTTCGCGGAAAGATCTACACCACGGATGCCAGCGAAGACCTGGCGGACATCATGCTGAGGGATTCCGGGCACATCCAGGAAAACGACATCCAGTATGTCAACAAAAAACGCCGCAAAAAAGGCGAGCGAGCCCTGGAACCTATCTACACCCAAAAAGATGCAATCGAAGCCATGCCTTTTTTCCAGAGCGTTTGGTATCAGCAGAAGTTTGAACCCATTCCGGGCGTGACTGCTCAACTGGTGGACGCGGGGCACATCCTGGGTTCGGCGGCTGTTATCCTGGATTACCGCAATGACCGCGGCGAACAAAAACGCTTGTGGTTCTCAGGCGATATCGGCCGATACGATGCTCCCATCTTGCGCGACCCGGTACTGCCAAGCGATGCGGACACATTGGTGATGGAGTGTACCTACGGCGATAAGCCGCACGAGTCGATGGATGATGCCTACGACGAATTCATCGACGCGATCAAACGCACGGTCAAACGCGGCGGCAAGGTGATCGTGCCGGCGTTCGCGGTGGGACGCACCCAAAACCTGACTTACTTTCTCAGCCAGGCGATCGATGATGGTTTGATCCCCGACGTGCCGGTGGTGGTCGATAGCCCCCTGGCGGTCAACGCCTCCATGCTTTACCGCAAGCACACCGAATGCTTTGACGACGAAACCTGGCAGTACATTGCCGAACACCGTATGCAGGGGCTGGACTTTCATAACGTGATTTACACCATGTCGGTGGACGAATCCAAGGCTCTTAACGAGTGGAACGAGCCGATGATCATCATCTCGGCGTCGGGCATGTCGGAAAGCGGGCGCATCCTGCACCATCTGAAGAATAATATCGAGGATGGACGCAACACCATCCTGATCATTTCCTGGCAGGCTCCCGACACGCTTGGGAGGCTCCTGGCGGACCGCGAACGTAAGGTGCGGATCTTTGGCGACGAGTATTACCGCAAGGCGGAGGTCGTGACCATCGGCGGTCTTAGCGCGCACGCCGGGCAGACCGGGCTGGTGGAGTACGCCCTGGCAAGTAAGGACAGCCTGAAGCGCATCATCCTCTTCCACGGTGAACCGGAGAAAGCCCAGGCTCTGATCGACAAACTGGCTGAGCATCCCGAACTACCAGTGCCGGTCTACGCTGAAAAGGGGCAGGAGTTCGACCTTTAAGGTATAATCTGAAACCTGTTGGAGAGATGCCGGAGTGGTTGATCGGGGCGGTCTCGAAAACCGTTATGGGTCTTGTACCCATCGTGGGTTCGAACCCCACTCTCTCCGCCACAAAAAATGCCGTGATCACACGGCATTTTTGATTCCAAAAGTAGAGCGGATTTATGTCATGTGAGGAACTAAGTTCATACTGTCATCCTGAGCGAAGCGACGTGGCGATCATTACCCCGACACTGTCATCCTGAACGCAGTGAAGGATCTGATCTTTACTGAATAGATTCTTCGCAAAAGAGGCTCAGAATGACTTGAGTCGCCAAGTGGGTTGGCTAAAGCAAGATTCAGGTTGGTTTTCGGCTCCATGACGCCAATCCCCCCTACATTTTTTGTCATCGCGAGGAGCATAGCGACGTGGCGATCATTACCCCGACACTGTCATCCTGAACGCAGTGAGAGATCTGATCTTTACTGAATAGATTCTTCGCAAAAGATGCTCAGAATGACACTTTGTAGGTGAATCGGCATGCAATCCGACCCTGTTTTAAATTAATGGAGCACTGCTGCGATGCTCCACTTCCGGTTCAATCCGCCCGATTTTCAGCTTTTCAAACAGCAGCGGACTTAAGCAGGCGATCCATATCCCGATCAGAAAGTAGCGGAAGTAACGCAGTACCGAGCTGAACAGCTCCGGGTCATCCGGGAAGAGCGTACCAAGCCCTGCGTAAAGGACCACGACGCCGGCGATCCCAACCAGGTAACGCACAACACGCTGCCACGTGCCGAAATTACTCTGCAGCACGCCGCGCCGTGCCCTCAACCAGGCAAATCCGCCCAGCATGCCAAACCACAGCCCGGCGGTTGTCAGCGTGCCTTCGAGCGAAAGCGGGTCCGCCTCACCTGCCCGGGCAGCCCACTCCGCTGGCATCTGCCAGTCGCTGGAAAGCGCCACAACCATCGCGTTCAACCCGATAATGAAGAGCGAACTGAAAAAAGCCAGGAGTATCTGGTTCGTGAGAGTCTGCTTTTTGAGCCAGGCGCCAAGTGGTTTTTGCAGCTTGCTGAAAGCCAACAGCAGCAAGACCCCCAAAAGCAGCCCGAGCAGGACATCGCTCAGGAAGTGCACCCCCAAAACCAGGCGGGAGAGGGAAATCAACAACACCAGGATGATCGCTGACCAGATCGCCTTACGGTTTTTGGTCTCGAGCGCGCTCTGACCCCAAACAGATGTGGAGTTCATGGCATGACCGGAAGGAATACCAAAAGAGGTCTCATGCACGCCCGGCACGATCTTATCGCTGATCCAGTAAGGGCGCGGTCCCTTCAGCAGCACCTTGAAGAAGCCATTGAAGGATGCGCTGGCAAGCAGCATGACCCCGATACGCAAGCCAGCCCAGGCATCCACGCACCAGTAAATCGTGGGCATGAAGAGGATATAGAAGATTTGATCCCCCAGCATCGTGATGATGCCCATGATGCTCTGCAGCCCGCCACCCAGGGTCTGTAAAAACGCGTTGACTGCTAATTCGGCTTGATTAACAACATCCATAAATAACTCCAATCATTATCACCCAAAAAAAACCAAAAGTCATGCTAAGTTACATTGTCTTATCTTAATTTGTGAAACGATCGAAAAAAAGAGCCCGAAGGCTCTTTATCTTCTTACTAGAAAACTAATCTAATTGTTCGGATGGCACAACCATCCCCTCGAGAACTATTTCCATCCCCATCGTGTGCGCGCATACGCCGCGCCCCTGGAAGTAATTACAAGTGCAATTCCACTTGCCGTGGTCATAAGTGACCGTGTGGTCATTGTTTTCTCCGCGGATATTGGCTTCAAATGAGTTGATAGTGATGCGATCTTTTTCTTCTGCGTAACGTTTTGCTTTTTCGATCTTACCGATTAAACCGCTGTCCATCATATCTTCGCTGCTCCGTTTCAGTCATTTTTTAAAAGAAAAACACGCGCCGTTAATCCTTGGCGTGTGCTTCTGTCCGTAACACAAGCATGGTATTGATCATTGTATCAGGCTAACTCCTGCATGCTTTGATTATAGCCGATGACGCCCATTATTTCAATTCAATAATCGCAGATTACACAAGAAAGTATGCTTTCAGATAGAAATGGAGGCGCAACCAGTGTCAAGGCAAGTTAGAAATGTCCTAATCTCAGCAATTTAGAAATGTCCTATTGTGTTGATAAAGTAGTAAGCACTGGCTTTCCATTTATCTTCTTTCCATAGGTCCTCCAGGGGTGGTCATACGCAGGTGGCAGCGGATTTGTCTGCTCAGATTTGGAG
>MTKZ01001293.1_pt3 | contig 13017 bp, 12 predicted proteins | sample 1042781 | NCBI WGS metagenome assembly MTKZ01 (sample SAMN06212207, study PRJNA360539) | anaerobic digester metagenome | biome: Wastewater treatment plant; material: sludge; isolation source: anaerobic digester fed with sludge from wastewater treatment plant | place: Denmark: WWTP Viborg ...
TTCTCTTGTAAAATCTTTCCTAAGATATCTAAAACCCTTTTAATATCCTCTATCCTGTTTTTGAGTATGTCTGTATCTGGAGAGTATATTAATTGAGATTCTGTGAGCAAGGGTAAACCCTTACCTTCATAGAAGGATATATCACACACATTTAAAGTCTGAATATTACCCCTGTTTTTGCTATTAATTTTTCTAATACCTTTAGCAAAAAGAGTAAATTTACCTGTATATTTACCAAATACAGTAAGTACCCTATCCGCTTCGGAGTAATTAATAGATTTTAGAACAATAACAGTGTCTCTAGCCATTACTTACTTCCTGCCAATATATCTTGCACATATGTTTTTAGCTTGTATTGGAATATCTCTGAAGCAAATTCAGCTGCCTGCTTTCTACAGTTATCTGCTTTATACTCCTTCTCATCAAACTTTTTAAGTATTTTAGAAAGAGATTTAAAGTCATATTCATCAAAGAATTTCCCTGTTTTAGGATTAACATCAGATACTGTTTCAACTACACCCCCATCTCTAAACGCTATTACTGCAGTACCAGCAGCATTAGCTTCAACTGGAACTATACCAAAATCCTCACCCTTAACAGGAAAAAGTAAAGCTTTAGCCTTAGCTAAAAGAACGGGCTTTTCTTCATCAGAGTAGTAACCCAGAAATTTTACCAAACCCTTAGCATTTAACTCCTTAACTAGATTTTTCATTCTCTCTAAATCATTTCCAATACCTCCTACCTTTAGAGGAACCTTTGCATCTAAACAAGCTCTAATCGCTAACTCAACACCCTTGTAAGTTTCTACTCTACCTAAGTACAGATACCAATTCTCTTTGTTAAAACCCTTACTAGCTTTAGAAATACCAGTTACATCTACAGGCGTATATATTACATCAGCATCTAAATCGTAATATTTCTTAATCCTATCCTTAACAACATTAGATATTGCTACAATCCTATCTAATTTCCTTGCAGCATTTCTATCCCATTTTCTCCATATATCCTCAACAAAGGTGTTCATAAAGAAGGAGTAAATACCAAAAAGTAACTTATCTATCCCCTTTAACTGCTCTTTGCCCTTAATACTTCTTCCCTCTTTCATCCAAAGGAATTTAGGAGGAGACATACATATATTAATATGAGGGATATTTCCTTTAGCAAATTTAGCAAAAGATATTGAAAGTGAGAGTATTCCATCAAATCCTTTAAATCTTAAAGATCTGTATGCTAATGGTAAAAACAAATTGTAGAAGTTTTTTAACTTAAACTTCCATGGTAGATATTGCATAAAGGAAGTTTTGATCTCAATATCAGGGAACTCTCTTTTTACAAACTCTCTATCACAGTAAGCTGTAAAAAGAGTTTTCTTTTGAAATGTATCTAATATATATCTAAGATGAACTTCTGCTCCTCCCCTTTTGTACAAAGGGTCATATACTACTGCAATATTGTATTTCTTTTTTTGTTGCATTAATAGTTAAAAAGAATATATGGTATCCCCATTATATCCTACATTCACAATTACTTTAAGTATACAAAAAAACTTTAATGAGTATTAAAGTTCTGGAAGACCATCATCACCAAAGTCATCCATGGAAAAATCATCATCTTCCTTATCTAACTCAGCAACAATATCATCTAAATCAGAAAGCTCTTCATCTGTTTTAACACCCTTACCCTCTATATCTGAATCATCATCAGGGAATATATCATCTAAAGAATCAACTCCATCTTCTACTACCTCTTCTGTTGGAACTGTATCATCAAGAGTAATTACCTCTGGCTCTATTTCATCAACTATTTGAGTAAACTCTTTCTCTTCTGTTTGAGGAGTACTCTTTGCTAACCTATCCTCTATCTTTTTAATCAATTCTTCTGCTTCTTCTCCGAACTTTTCAACAACATCTATTACTCTCATTGGTTTACCACAATCAGGACAGAATTGTATATATTCAACCTCTTCACCACAATTCTCGCATGAAAAGAACACAACATGAACACTTTGTCTTTGAGGAATTACTTTTTTTGTTTCTTCTGGTTTAGCCATATTAGTATTAAGATATTGTATTAAAGAATATTACACTTTAGAGATATAGGTCAATGAACCTATAATATATCCTATATTTATCAACATAATTCTGGGATTACAAAACTCTATCCATACTTAGGATAACAACACTTCTTGTACTTCTTACCACTACCACAAGGGCATGGATCATTCCTACCTACTTTGTTACTACTTCTTTTAACAGTCTGCTGTTTATCTACCTGTCCCGGTCTGTTATCAGTTAAACTCTTTACCTGTTCTTTCTCTGTTTTAACAGGAACTCTTAATTGATCCTCTCTTTTTACTACCCTTACCTTAAAGAATCTATTTACTGTATTCTCATCAATACTCCTAAGCATCGAATCAAAGAGTCTAAACCCTTCATTTTTATACTCCACTAAAGGATCTCTTTGAGCAAGATTACGCAAGGAAATACCCTCTCTTAAGTCTTGCATATTATCTAAATGCTCCATCCAATATCTATCAATACTTTGCAAGATTAATACCTTAGAAAGCTCTCTCATAGGGAGAGAACCAATGGAGTATATATGTTCGATAAAGGAAATGAGGACTAATTTCTTTAATGATTTAATCTTTTCTACTACACTCTTACTCTCTAAATCTCTAAAGTATTCAATACTACTCTTAAACTTTAATCTCTTTACTGCCTTTTCAAAAGTCTCCTCAGTAATTAAATTCTTAATCTGTATATACAAATTCCTCTCCTCTATATTATCTATCTCCATATCACTTTCTAGTTGAGAAGAAACAAGAAATTCAATATGTTCAAATACCTTCTTTAAAATAGAAATATCTAATGGAGTTAATCTAAATTTCAATTCATTTAGTATTGAAATATCCCAAGAATCAGATTTTGTTACAGCAAAACTATCTAACTCATCTTCCAATGAATCTATATCTAAAGGAAGAGCAAAAAGCATATCCTTTTCTAAGTCAACTTTACTCTCTACATACGGTTGATTAGATATCTCTAAAACCTTACTTCTTAAATCATATATGATATTTCTCTGTTGATTTAATACATCATCATATTCAACTAAGTGTTTACGAATATCATAGTTATGTGACTCTACTCTCTTTTGAGCATTCTCAATAGTTTTACCCAATATACCCATAGATATTGGCATATCATCATCTAAGCCTACCTGAGACATAATGAGTTGCATTCTCTCTCCACCAAAAAGTCTCATAAGTTCATCCTCAAAAGATACATAGAAAAGAGATTCACCAGGATCTCCCTGCCTACCAGATCTTCCTCGCAATTGGTTATCTATTCTTCTTGATTCATGTCTCTCAGAACCAATTATATACAAACCACCTACCTCTTTTACTCCATCTCCAAGTGCAATATCTGTTCCTCTTCCTGCCATGTTAGTAGCGATAGTTACAGAGCCCTTCTGACCAGCCCCAGCCACTATCTTAGCCTCTCTTTCATGATATTTGGCATTTAATACCTCATGAGCAATTCCTTCCTTAGAAAGCATATTAGAGAGGACTTCAGATTTTTCTACAGAGGTAGTACCTACTAATACTGGTTGACCCTTCTTGTTATGTTCCCTAATATCTTCCACTATTGCTTTAAACTTACCCATCTGACTTCTGTAAACAACATCATTGTAATCTTTTCTAACTACTGGTTTGTTAGTAGGAACAACAATTGTATCTAAGTGATATATGGAAGAAAACTCCTCAGCTTCTGTAAGTGCAGTACCCGTCATACCAGAGAGATATGAATACAATCTAAAGTAATTTTGAAGTGTAATTGTAGCCATAGTTCTACTCTCTCTTTTTACCTCTACACCCTCTTTAGCTTCAATCGCTTGATGTAGTCCCTCACTATACCTTCTTCCAGCAAGTGCCCTACCAGTAAACTCATCAACAATTAATACCTCTCCATCTCTAACCATATATTCATCATCTAGTTTGTAAAGCTCTTTAGCTTTAAGTGCATTATCTAAATGGTACGCTAGTTGAGGATCTTCATATATATTCTTAACCTTAAGAAGTTTTTCCAAGTAATCAACACCCTCATCTGTAAGGGAAACTGAATTAGATTTCTCATCTACTGAGTAATGTTTTTCAATTTGCAAAGAGTTAACTAAATTAGCAAACTGTTTGTACATCTCGTTAGATGCTTGAGCACTAGTAGAAATGATTAATGGAGTTCTAGCCTCATCAATTAATATGGAGTCAGCCTCATCAACGATTGCGAAGTATCTAGGACCCTGAACCCTATCATCTAAATTACTCACCATATTATCCCTTAGGTAATCAAAACCGTATTCATTGTTAGTACCGTATACCACATCACACTCATACGCCTCTTTTTTACTACACTCAATTAGGTTAACTCCACTCATATGGTCATACTTAAGTCTACCTGCTTCTTTGGCTTTCTTGTCTCTTTCTTTAATCAACTCCTTGGCCTCGTCACCCTTTAACTTTATAGCTTCCTGATCTGTAATATATCTAAATTGAACTCCAGAATTAATTGCAGATGTAGTCATACCCAAGCTATTAAGTATATGTCCAGTCCATTCCGCATCTCTTTTAGCAAGATAATCATTTACTGTAACAAGATGAGCTCCTCTTCCAGTAAGAGCATACAGATACAAAGGTAGATTAGCAGCAAGTGTTTTACCCTCACCAGTAAACAACTCCGCTACTTTGTTATCAAAAAGTACATATCCAGCCATTACCTGTGCATCAAAATGTCTATGATTTGCTACTCTTTTTGAAGCCTCTCTAACAACTGCAAAAGCTTCGGGTAATATCTCTCTTAACTTAACCTTTTCATCATCTAATATCTTTTTTAATTGCTCACTACTGTTTGTATTAAAATCTTTTCTAGCAGTATCCAAATTAACACCCAACTGTTTTCTAAAATACTCTGTTTTCTCTTTTAACTTAGTATCACTAAGTTTACTAATATCTTTTTCTAAAAGATTTATTTCATCAACATACTTTTGAATTTTGTTTATCTGTTTATCGTTAGAATCAAACAGTCCTTGGAATATTTTTATCATAGCCTTTGATTATATCAATATTTTAATTTACTACAAATATATTTAAGTATTTTTTAATTCTTACCAATTAAAATATTAATATGTTTTTACCAATATTAATATCTACTACTCTTTTTCTTACTCCAGTATGGACAAGTAGAACTTTTGATTTTAGTTGGCAAAGTGTAGGGGATAACTACGAATATGTTTTTGAAGTGTATACAGATAGGGATCTAACTAATCTTTACATGACTCTTCCTCCTACTACTAATACATATGTTAAGCCTGTTTATCATGATACCGGTTTGTTTTTTCAAAGAATTAAATATTACCCAACATCTTCTCCTGATGATTTCTCATACTCATATCTTGGCCAATTCTATCTTAATCTTGAAAAGGGTATTGTATCAGAAGATATTCCCTACTTTCCTCCAGAAGAAGAGGAAGAGCAGGAAGAAAATCAGATAGAAGAGGAAATCGTTACTTTGCCCCTACCACAAGAAGAAGAGGAGCTCATTGAAGAAGAGCAAGAAGTTTTAGGTATTTCCCATTTTAATTACTCTCTTCCTTCTCTTGTTGATTACAGAGAGGTAATTCCTCCTTTAGTACCGAAAACAGATACAAAGATTAATGTTGCAAACAGAAGTACTGTATGTAAGATATCTTTACTTAGAAATGAAGAAGAAACTTCTGTTAAATCCTGGGACTGTAATATTGATATTCAGGTAACCGAAGTTAAATATGTTGATTTAAAAAAATATATTACATTAGATGTTAGTGGGAAGTATCCCGAAAGAATTAATGCTCAAATACAGATATATACCTGTAAAGCTTTCTCTGTTTTTGATAGCTCTACATGGGGTAAATGCGAAGAGATTTTAGTTGATACATACAATGGAGAGCTTTCTCTTTTTAATACAGTATATTTAAAGGTTAATGGTAAAACTCAAGTTAATTCTCAATTTAGTTTTACTGATACAAACTTTTGGATTAAAAATATATTAAAGGAAGATATCTCTTCAAAAGATATTAAATTAAATATGACTTTGTATTCACAGTTTAAGGGGAAGCAGTGGTATGAATTAGAATATATTGTTAGAAAAGATATATCTTTACCAAAATTAGAAAAAGGATACTCTACTAAACCTTTTGAGTTTCCGCTAGATAGATTAATTGGTGTAACACAGTGGCATGGGTGTACTCAGTATCAATGTCCACATAAAGGTATAGATTTTGGTGCTAGATTAAACAGGGTGTTATCTATTGGAGATGGTAAAGTCGTAAATGTTGGATTTGATAGATATGGGGGTGAGTGTAATCAGGGTGGTAATTTTGTAATTGTTAAACATGACAATGGTATGCATTCTGCATATATTCATTTAGATTCTTACTCTGTAAAGATTGGTAGTAAGGTTAGAAAGGGTGATTTAATTGGTATTAGTGGTAATACTGGAAAAAAGAATTGTCAGCCTTTAGGATATCACTTACATTTTGAGGTTAGAAAGGGCTTTGCTTCTTCTACTCATGTTAATCCTGTGGATTTTGTAAATGTTGATTGGAGTTTAATTCCTACTCTTGGTACAAAGCAGTTTCCAGGGAGATTGAGTGGAGACAATCCTCATCCTACTTTTTAATATTAAAGATATGTTTAAAGATATTTTACTTTTAATTCTTTCCTTAATATTTCCTCAAAAGGAGGATATATATATTAAAGATCATATGATTTTGACGAACCATACTCCTTCATATATATATTGGATTGATGATTCTAATGTTTTACTTTCTTCATATGGGAATACAGTAATTTACAATACCAATAATCGGAAGAGTAATGTAATTGATACTTGTAAGGATTGTATATATGGGTATGATTTTGGTCTTTTTTACTGTAAGTATGTGCATAGGGATATTGATAGTATGGAGGAGTTTAGTTCTACCATATATCAATACAATGCTAAGGGGGAATTAATATTTAAGAAGGATATATTNNCAGAATACATATTTATTAAATACCAAGGAGAATACATATGAGATATATGTTAAGGATTTTAAGGAAGAAGAGATTAAGGGTATTGATTCTAAATATTTATCTCTTTCTAAATCTAAGGATATGCAGAAGGTTATTGTAATGGACCAGTACAAAAGGTTGTGGGTGTATAAGAGGAAATAATAGTGTGGATTTGAAAGGAAATGGTGCCCATCCCCCCTACTTTCGTAGGTGAGGATGGGGATTCTTGAATCTGGGATGATGGACTTGCACCATATCAACGAGAGTCCTATCCTCTTGCATCCCACATAAATCGAATGAGGTAAAAATGTGCTATCTCTTTAATCCTAATTTCTCGAATCTATTTACTGTTCCTAATACCTCTACCTGTTGTCCTTTGTATTTAGGTAATGTAAATGTAAATTTACTACCTACTCCCTGTGTACTCTCTACCTCTATTTTACCTCCCATTAGTTTTACTAATCCGAATGTTACATACAGTCCTAATCCTGTTCCACCTGGTCGTACTATTTCTGATTCTAAATAGTTATCTACTCTATAGAATTTCTCTCCTAACTGCTTCATATCTTCTTTAGATATTCCTTTTCCTGTGTCTTTAATACTTACTACTATGTAATCTCCTTTACTACTTGCTATTACAGATATATTTCCTTTCTCTGTATATTTAATAGCATTACTCATTAGATTGTTTAACACTTCTGCTACTCTTACCTTATCTGCATATGCATATGGAAGATTTCTTTCAATATTTTTATTTATACTTACTCCTTCTCTTACTTCTTTTTCATGTCCGTGTATAGACATTTCTATTTCTTCTTTAATATCTACTTTATTATGTTTAATTTCTACTTTATTTCCTTCTAATTTAGCAGATGTTAGTAGTGTATTTATTAATCCTATTTCAGTATCTACTGCATTTCCTATTCTATCTATGTATTTTTTAAATTCCTCTGGATTACTGTCTATATATTTTTTTAATAGTTCAATATTTAATTTAACAACTGTAGCAGGAGTTCTTAGTTCATGTCCCATTATATCTATCATATCGTTTTCCTTTCTTCTAGCTTCTTCTAATTGTTTAACCTTTATTTGTAATTCTTGAGTCTGTTCATTTACTTTTTGTTGGAGAGTTTGATTAAAGTTTTCAAGTTCCTGATATAAAGATGCTCTTCCAAACGCAATATTAGCATTCTTAACAATTCCCTCTAAGAAATTAATGTCTCCTAAAGAATAAAGAGAATTATCAATCTTTGTTCCAACCAAAAGGATACCCTTTACTTCTGATTTGAAATCAAGGGGCATTATTATCTCAATATCGTTTCCCTTCATGAATTCAAGAATTTCTTGCTTTCTTTGATCAATAATCTCCTTACCTGAAGAAAAACCCATTTCTATCTCTGAGAATATCAATACGGGGTTACTATTTATACTTTCCCAATTTGAAATAAAAGAATTCATTACTTCCTTTGTTAAGGAAATAAATTTAATATTATCCTGAAAAATTATCTCTCTACTCTTTGAATCAAATAATACGATTGAGCAACCACTTGGATTGAATGAACTTATAATTGAAGATATGGTATTTTTTGAAATTTGTCCCATTTCCAATGCTTCAGAGTTTGCAGAAGAGTATTTCTGTATTTCTTCAATAGGATTATATTTACTATATATAAACTTTCTCTGAATCAATAGCTCCGTCTTTTTATTAAGTATCCAAAGAATTCCTGATGAAAATATTGCTAGAGATATTATCATAACTAATTCGTCTGATTCGTTGAAAAAGACACTCTTTTGTAATATGAAATAAAAGATAGATAACAGAAGAAACACATATAAGGCCTTAAACACAAATTCAACAAACTTACCTAAAACTAATCTTACATCAAGAAACCTTGTATTAAAGATACTATATCCAATTATTATCGTCCATAAGATATTACCTAAAGTACTATATTTATATAATCCAGAATCATTAAAGAATACTGGCATAATAAAATCCAAAAAGAATAATGGCAAAATCATACAGAATCCTGCAATCCAGTAATATCTAGACTGTTTCTTTTTAACACCTTCTTCTTTTTGTCCTCTTGAAATATGTCTATAAAAAAGAAAAACCAAAGACAGAATAATAGGTAGAAAATAAAGGATATATGAAGGTCCCATATCTGCAATAACAGTATTTCTCTCAGAATCATAATATGTTCTTAATATTACAGAATCGTCAATAAACAATAGATATAAACCATACAAGAAAAGTGGTATTAATACAGCATAAAGAACTTTTGATAATATCTTGTTCAAATTTCCATAAAGATTGAGCGCAAAGTTTATCTGTGCTATTGTCATTAAATATGCTATTAGATAAACAATCTGTAACCATATTTTGGAATCAAGAAAAATTCTATTATCATAAAAAAACATTGCCAAAGACCAGAAACCAATAGAAAGGGTACAGTAAAAATACGCCTTATTTACAGTTTTTTTCGAATTGCTAAAAAGGACAAGAAATCCAAAAAGAATATTTACTACTCCAATAAGAATATTTATATAACCTATTACATCTACAGACATAATATTACTTTTCTAATCTAAATCCCTGAGTATCCATAAATATTGGGAAACTACTTGGTCTCCCGTCTAATTTTGAATATCTGAAATTATTTTCTTTAACCATCCCTTCGAGCAGGTAAGAAGGGTAGACATCATCTCTATATGCTTCAACAACCTCCATAGTAACCTCTAAGGATTTCACAGTGTCTAGTAATCTTTTAATTTTAGTACTCTTAAATAGGTGGTTACACCATCTTAAAATTAAGTATGCAGATTCTATATTAAATCCTTGGAATATGGTTACATCTTGGCCTTGAAAATATTTGGAATTACTTTTTAATTTACTACCTTTTTTCTCAATATATTTAACACCTCTTTTTGTTAAAATCTTCTGACTAAGCTTTGGAGCTAAGATCTGAGATATTGTGAGTAATTTATTAAGTTGATTAGTATATAACGGATTTAATGAATCAGAAATAAATATTCCAGAGGGTTCTAATTTATTTTGTAATAAATCCAAAATCTTTATATATTCCAACTCTGATAGATAAGAAGCTCCATGGCTTGAATAAACACCAGAAAAAAATGAGTCCGGAACACTTGATATTACATTTTCAAATTTATCTAAGACTAGAATAACCCCAGAAAAATCCTTACCTTCTTGGGTATCCCCGAGCCATTTACTTAATGAGCTTAGTTCTTTTGGTGAGGACAATGTTATATATGGAATATTACTGTACTCTAAAAGAGTTTGGCTCGCTGCTATTGCATGAGCAGACATATCAACCGAAACCAAGTGTGTTTTTCCTTCTGAATTTTCTTGTTTCAGTGTATTAAATAACATTACCGTACTCCATCCAGCACCCGGACCTAACTCTAGTACAACACCTTCTTTATTTTTGAGATTTTTCTCAAACCATTTGGCACTATCTAAACTGGTGATAAGCGATGTTGGATTTAAACCCTTTCCAAACATCCTGTCCATCTCTTTCTCGTCCCATCTTTTTACAACCTCAATACTAAACCTTGAATTCAAGGTCTCATAGTTTATTCTTGCTTCCTTCCTGAATCTTTCTTGATCTGCTACGTCAAAAAATATCATTTCCTTAGGAGATATCTTATGATACTGATCCTTTAAAGAAGAGTGTTCCTTGCTTGAAACTATTGGTTCCCAAATTTTTGTATATTTCTCTTGCTGAAGTGAAATATCTGGAAGAATTGATGAGGTAAAATTTTGTAAGTTCGCATTAACTTGTTGGTCTGATTGATCGTTTGATACAACATCCTCTTCCTCTTCGGTAGTATCTACAACCTCTTTCTTTTCATCACTTTCGGCATCTGTATTCCTTTCTAATTGTATCGAAATACATATATTTGGTTGCTCGACAGGTTCACCAGGTATTTTATTTAATAACAAAGGTTCTTTTTCCATTTTTTATGAATTAATATGTATAAAGTTATTCTACCTAATTTAACCTATATTGTAAACGAATTGTATGAGTTACATACATATAATTGTAAAATCTCCTCTATATAGTTATAATTAGATGTTCTTTAACAGGTTGATGAATCTTATTCCACAGGAGAGTGTAAAATGGAACCAAAGGATAAAAGATGGCGAGAAGATTCAAAGGGCACCGAGGTATCTGGTGGCCCCGTTCGGAGAGACATCCATGAAGTGACCTACGAAGATGGCTCAAAACACACAACAGAATCTGTTACCACAGAAAATAGCAGTGGCCGCTTTTCCTGGAATACAGATTCCGAGGGCAATGTTTCAGAAGTTCATGGCAACATGAATGGTTAGTTCTTAAAACATCAACCTGTAAAGGGTAAGGAGAGATCAAAATCTCAGCATAATCTCTCCTTACCAGCTTTATTTAAATTTTCAACTTATTAAGATGTTTTTCACACATAAACAGGATGATAAACTTCTTTATGAAATAGATATAACTATTAAAGCCTATACAAAAATTGCAGAAAAGGATAAAGAAAGAATAAACAAAATAGCTCTACTAATTGATTCACTCGGTTATGAAAAAGATACTACAGAAAAACTTTATAGATTCACCTGTGAGAAAGAAAATGCAGATCTTCTATTAGATGTTGAAGATTTTACTAAACAGAAAGAAAAATCCAATTAATGTTTCAAACCTAGTTTCTCAAACATATTCTTACTCTTCTCCCCTCTCTTAGTTTCATTTACCACTTTCAAAGGAGAATTCTTTTTTGGGGGAGGTAAATCATTTGATAGAATATATCAAATAACAAGATTTACTTCCCAGCAAAAAACACTAAATATGAAAAACAAAAAGGATATCATAAATAAAATTCTTAAAATGGCTGAAAGAGAGCAATCTCTTAGAATGAAGTACCTTAAGACAAATAGTGAAGAAGATTTTCAAATGGTTAAAGATGTTGACAAAATAAATAGAGAAGAATTTAAAAAGATTTTTAAAGAGACAGGATATATTTCTTCTGAGTATGGAAAAGATGTCCAACTAGCAGCTTTCTTAATAGTTCAACATATGCCTAAGGATGACACTTCTTTTATGAAACAGTATCTATCCTTAATGAAAGATGATTTGGGAAATATCAATCCCTTAAATTATGCCCAATTAGTTGATAGGGTAAGAATATATGAAGGAAAGAATCAATTATATGGTACACAATTTACTTCTATTGAAGATAAAAAGGATATATACAGATTACATAAGGTATATAATTCAAAAGAGGTAGATAAAAGAAGAAAAGAAATGGGGTTAGAACCATTGAAAGAGTATATCAAGAAAATATCCAAAGAAAGAAATATAACAATTATTAGATAAAGTGTCTCCTATCAAAAAACTATAAATTACAATTCCTTTGCTACTTTCTCAAATACCTTTACAGTTTTTTCTATTGTTATCCCCCAATCAAATACCTTAGCTCTCTCCTTACCCCTCTCTATTATGTCCTCCCTATACCTTTCATCCGTATATACCCTATACATAGCATCACCTACTTCCTTAGGATTTAATCCATCTACTAATATCCCTGCATCTTTAAGTACCTCTGGGTTACAAGATCCNNTCCCCATTGTGTGCAATTATTGGTGTTTCATACCTCATAGCTTCTACTAACGCTATACCAAATCCTTCATAAAGGGATAGATGTATAGAGGATATGGAATTTTTAAGTAATGGTTTAATATGGTTATCCTCATAGAAACCTATAAATATGACATTCTCCTTTAAACCTAAACACTCTATCTTATCCTTAAACTTAATAACAGAAGGATTCTCATCCTTAGTAAAACCCTTACCTGCAATTACTAAGTAAGGAGCATTCCTATCATTTTTACTCTTAACTAAAAACTCTCTATACCCCTTAATTACTCCATC
>MTKZ01126274.1_pt2 | contig 13016 bp, 8 predicted proteins | sample 1042781 | NCBI WGS metagenome assembly MTKZ01 (sample SAMN06212207, study PRJNA360539) | anaerobic digester metagenome | biome: Wastewater treatment plant; material: sludge; isolation source: anaerobic digester fed with sludge from wastewater treatment plant | place: Denmark: WWTP Viborg ...
GATATGGAACGACAGCGCCGCCAATCTTCTGCCCACGACGGGAAACGTCCCGAGGCAGGACGGGGTTGGCGGCGGCATGCCGGCGCACGATGTCACGAACGTAATGGGAATGAGAGTATCCGTAGTCTCGAGAGCCAACACGCCGGTCCCGCTCATGGAAAGGGCGAAATTTTTCAGGCCGGCTTCGGAAGACAGGGCCGAGGATCCCAACACGGACAGGTTCTATCACTATCGGCTAACATCCACCGTAATGATAAGAAACAGGAATCTGGGGAGTTGAGCCATGCGTAAAGAAAAAGGAAGCGCTTTGATTTCGGTCATTCTCGTGGTGCTGGTCCTCACTATGGTGGGAGTGGCGTCCCTCTTCTTCATGACGACGGAAGAGAGGATCTCCAACGTGGCAAGGATGGAAAAGGCGGCGTTCTACTGCGCGGAGATGGGGCTTAGGGAGGCGGAAAGGTCCATAGTGGACGGGTATTCCGCAAACACGGCCTACATAACCAACGCCCTCAACACCTCGCAGACAACCTACAACACATTCGAGGTCCCCGGCGGGGGCTTCAACGGCGTCGTTTTGGTGGACGCCGACGTGCTTGAGCACGATGATCCCGCTCTAACCATAATTGATCCGTCCAGCGGGGGGATCCAGGTGCCCGCAGGGGAAATGAGAGGTATCCTTGTGGATAACGCGAGCGGGTACGTTTCGACCTACAGCGTCTTTGTCCGGAACAACGCGGAAGAAGTCAACCAAACGGTGGACACCGACAACAAGATAAATGTGGTGTCCGTGGGGCTCGTAGTAACCCCGCTCGGACAGGTGGTCAGAAAGGTCATAGAGGAACAGATATTTCCGGGAGCAGGCGGAGGCATCGGCACTGGCCAGAAAGGCGTCAACATGGGCGGAACGAGTTCCGTCGGATACGGTGACTGATGATTAAGGCGCTTTGTCCCGCGCTTGAGTCGTTCGGGAGGTGTGACATGTTCGGAGAAAAGCTAGGAAAGATGATCTTTTTGACGGGAATTATCATGCTGGCGTCCATCGCTTCGCTCTGCCAGCCTGCGAACGAAGGGTACGACCCGATGCTTCAGATAACCCATCAGTTCGCCCACCCGAACCTGCTTCTGGTCCTCGACGTTTCCGGTTCGATGGGGTGGGACATGAATGGGAACTCCGTGGGGGTGGATGCCCAGGGGTCAATACCCTACTGGGTCAGGAACAGACCGAGGAACAAGGCGACAAGCAATCCCTGCAAGGGCTCCTACAGGCACACCGCTACCCTAACGAAGGGCAATGGCGCCAGCAGGATGTGCATCGTCAAAAACGCACTGGGGAATTCCGTCTACCTCTACGAATGGGACCCTACAACGATTCCCGAATCCACATGGTCCTCCATGACCGTCAACAGCGGGTGGGTTTACTGGCAGAGGGACGCTAACAGTCAGCCTATATGGTATTACTGCAGGAATAGCACCACGTCTCCTTCAAGCTATCCGTTCACCATATCCGAGTCAACGCCGGGCGTCATCTCCCATCCGCCGATGGACCTCATCGGCCAGACGAAGGAGAACATCAACTGGGCGGTCGTAACCTTTTCTGGTAACGAGTCCAGTTGCACAGACGCGACGGCGAGGACATTCTTCGACCTCAGCGAAAGCGGCGACGTCACCGCCATCGAAAACCTCTTTCAGTTGCAATCGGACGGGGGCCTCAACGTTGGTGGAAACACTCCTACAAGAGGGGCCGTCAACTTTGCCAAGGAGTTCCTGACCGTTTCGGCAACGGGGGGGACAATAACCTACTACGGGAACAAATCGAAGAAGGTGGACCGCGACGACAAGTTCTTCGCCTGCGAAAGGGCTTACGGCATGGTGCTGGTGACGGACGGCCAATCAAACAACTGCAACCCGAGCGACAATGAGTGGAGCACCTGCAACAAGCGCGACAGCACCAGGAACTGGGACGACTACCCACCCGGGAAGATAGACGAGCTTTACAGGGCGACCGTCGCCTATGGCGGAAAGACCTACAGGATGGACGCCAAGACCTGGTGCATCGGCGTCAGCGAGGACATAAGCCCCTGCGAGGTGAATTTCAACTCCTACATGGGAAGGACAGATGCCAGCGCGCCCCTGGGCGACGCGGGTTACAAGACCTCCGGAGACCTCGCCAGGCTGCCGAAGATGAACACCTACACGGAGACCTCTAGCGATCCCTATCCCGGAAAGGTCCACTACACAACGCTTCAGGAGAACGAGTTCAACTACTCCAACTACAACAGGAACGACCCCTCCTCGACCGGTCTCAACTACGGCTATTTCGCCACGGACTCTCAGGCGCTCGCCGACGCGTTTGCCGACATCGTGGCGGGGCTGGGGACAGGGGATTACACCACCTCGTCCCCGGTAGCCAACCCCGGGACGTCGTCAGCTGGCAGCCAGGTCTATCTGACGACGGCGCAGTTCCCGGAGTGGAACGGCCACCTCTACTGCTATAACTCCGACAGCGGAGACCTGATGTGGGATGCCGGGGAAGTCGTCACCGCTCAGGCTTCCACTTCGAGAAAGATATACACCTGGGACGGATCGAACAACCTCGTCGAGGTCAAGGACTCTAACCTTTCGCTGTTGAAGGCGATCGCGGCCGATTTTACCACTGGTTTCAATACAAGCAAGATGACAACCCAGGTGGTGGATTTCATTAAAGGCAACAACGGCAGCGGGGTTTCGAGGAGCTGGAAGTTGGGAGGTATAGTGAACTCGACGCCCACGCTCGTCATCGCTCCGGAATCCTACACCCAGGGGACGGTGGACCAGAGCCACGCCGATTTCGTGAACGCCTACGGCGGTAGGAAAACCCTTCTTTATTCCGGTTCTGACGACGGAATGCTGCACGTGTTTTTAATAGAGGAAACGGACATCGGAGGCGTTACCTATCCGGCCGGAACGGAGCTGTTCGCGATCCTTCCGCCCAACCTTCTGGCGATGCAGACGGAGCTTTACGACAACTTTGTCGCCGGAATATCGGTTACCGGCCAGGAGAAAAGGCCCAAGGACCATATTTACGGGGTGGCCAATTCTCCGAGATACGGCGATGTATATTTTCCATCCGAGGCGAAATGGAGGACGATGCTCTATCTTACCGAAGGCCCCGGCGGAGAAATGGTCGCGGCGATCGACATCTCCGACCCGTTCGGGAAGCTGATTCAGGATCCGCCAGTCAACCCCGTGTCCGTCCTGTGGCACCACACTCAGGAATCGTGTCCGGAGCTGAAGAAAAGCTGGAGCGTCCCCGCGTTCGGTTCGAGCAGTTCAACGTCCTTTGAAGGGATATTCGGAACCGGGTATGATTCTGTAAGCAACACGACCTCTCCTTATGTTTTCAACTTCAATCCCGTCGACGGTTCCCTTCAGTCGAGGGCCATCTCGGCCGATTCCTCTCCGACGCCCTACATGAGGAACCAGGCTTTCGCCGATTCGGTCGTTTACCAGACAACTGCCCGGGCGTATTACGCGGACAACCTTGCCGACCTCGGAGTTCAGGCCGATCTTCACGGCAGGCTTTGGTTCTATGACTGGAACGCCGGAACCTTCACCATAGGCGTGGACGCAAGCGCCATAGCCGGTTCCTCCCAGCCCATCTACTATCCACCCGCCGTTTCTGGTTACAAAAAGGGGACGGATTCATACGACATTTACACCTTCGCCAGCGGAACCTATTACGAAAAAGATACCGATGTCACAGGCAAGAACGTGGGCTCGAACGGATATTTCCAGCCGTCCATGTGGGTGGCGGTTCAGAAGCCGTGGAGCACCAGCCCGGTCCCGAGCAGCAGGGTCACCCGGGTGTTGATGAAGGGGCTCGACTACACGATCACCAACGAAGACGGGACAACATCTACGGGAACCACGGGGGCGAGGACCCAGCCCACTGTAGGACCTCTTCTGCTCATCCCGACCAAGGATTCTCTTCCTGTCGTCGCCGTCTGGAGCCTTTATGATCCGGACACGGATGACTGCGCCGGAACCAGCATCATCGTGAAAATGACCATAGAACTCGATAATTTGGGAGCTCCGACAGCTTCAACCACCTCATACAGCGCCGGTTCGGGCGCGGTTTCGGGCTTCGCGAGAGTCGGAACCGACGTGGTTGTCGCCAAGTCCGGCGTCGGGGAAGGCAAGAAGGCCACGATATCCAAAGTTCCCGGCCTGAAGATCGAAGCCGGCTCGGGCGTTCCGGCGCCGATATGGTGGAGAGAGCTTCAGTAGGTGCTTCGGCGAAATGGATGAAAGAGGCGGGTGGTCCCCGCCTCTTTTTTCTTTGGCCGTGTGTGTTGTAAAATTGCTTCGGAACCACCTGACCGATTCCGCCGGCGCGGGTTTCAGCGCCCGGGCGGTTTTCCGGTTGGCGAAGATGGCTGTTTGGCGAGATACGAGATGAAGGAGGCAAAGATGGGGCGCTTACCGAAGATCCTGGTCGTATCAATGGCACTATGTCTGTTCACTGCGGGGGCGCTTGCCGCTCCGGTCATATCCGATGTCGAAGTCTCGCGCCTGTATGGCACTTCCGCGACGGTCACCTGGACCACCAACACCGCATCCACGAGCAGGGTTTACTACGGGACTTCTACCCCCCCGGCCTCTTACGTCAGCAGTTCCGAGCTGGTAACCAGCCACTCGATCACCCTTACCGGGCTTTCGACATGCACGACCTACTACTTTTCCGTCATGTCGACGGACGGAGGCGGGAGCACGACCGACAACAACGGAGGGGCCTACTACACCTTCGCGACCGGGCTGGACACTCAGATCGATTACGATTCCACGGACGTGCCCAAGACGATCCCTCTGAACGGGAGCGTCACGTCGACCATTACCGTCACGGATAACAAGACCATAGAGGATATCAACGTGACCATCGGGAGCGTGCTTCAGACAAATGTTTACACGCTTTCGCTCTGCCTGATCGCTCCCGATGCCACATGCATCCCCCTGAGCCTTAACAACGGCGATCCCGAGGAGCAGGATTATTACCAGACTGTGCTGGACGACGAGGCGGCTCTTTATATCGGAGATACGTCGCAGTCTCCACCCTATACGGGCGTTTTCATACCGAACGGACAGCTTGGGCATCTTAAGGGAAAAAACGCATCTGGGATATGGACTCTCGAAGCCGAGAATGTGGATAATACCTCGGACGGCAGTCTGGAATCCTGGGGGCTCAGCTTCTCCTACCCTTATAAATACTGCACTTCACACCTCTCGGTGACAGGCTACACGGTCGTTGACGATGTCTGCACCGGCATCGGAGCGGGGGGGGACAACGGCGTGGTCGATCCGGGAGAGGAGATCACCCTCCAGGTGACCCTGTACAACGACGGCAACGCCGACCAGACAAGCATAAACGGAACGCTGACGACGTCAACTGCAGGCGTGACGGTGAACGACGGCTCCGCGTCGTTTCCCGACACAGCCATGGAAAACAGCGGAAGCTCGCTGTCCAACCACTTCAAATTCACAGTCAGCGACATAACGCTGGAATGCGCCACCGAAATCGAGTTCACCCTGCACATCGCCTCGTCGCAAAAACCAACCGGCTGGAACGAGACGTTCATTGTCCCGATCGGGAACCAGACATCTCCCGGCGGGACGGTTCTTGACGAGGATTTTACCTTCGGGATACCTGCCACCTGGACGATAGTGAACGGAGGAACCGGGGGGGAAGGCCCGCCGGACGCCTCAACATGGACCTCGAGCAACCCCTGTTTGGCCCCCAACGATCCCCCGCTGAACGCGCCAGTGGCACAGGTGGACAGCTTCTGCGCCGGGGAGGAGGCCACACAGGACGAACAGCTGATAACCCCANNCCCTTGATTTCGACGAAGGGTTTTTTTACTGGTACGACAATTCCACCTACGAGATAGGCGATGTCGACATAAAATCAAGCCTGACATCTGGTTCCTGGGTGAACATCCTTAGGAATGATTATACGACATGCTATTACGGATGCATAGGAAGTCCTTCGCTCGACATAACGGATTACGCGGCGGGAGCGTCGAACGTCCAGATAAGGTTCCACTACTATGCGGCCGCCTACGACAACGCGTGGGTCATCGACAATGTCAGAGTCACCTACACGATCGATCCGCAGTGCTCGATGAACAGATGCTGTCCCGACATGACGGAACCGGTCATCGGGACGATTTCCGATCTTGATCTCTGCGATCAGGACGGGATATCCATACCCTTCACACAGGGATCCCCCGCGACCAGGCACGACCTTTACGTGGACGGCGTGCTTGAAGTTTCCGGCGTGACAAGCCCGGTTTCATACGATCCCGGGGATGAAAACAGCCACAGTTACGTGATAAGGGCGGTGAACTATTACGAAGACTGCTATGTGAACTCGCCGTCCAAGAATTTTACAGATCAGGATCAGACGCCCTCGAAGCCTTCGATCACAAATATCACGGACGATGACGCGTGCGCCCAGAGCGGGATCAAGGTCTATTACACGGCCGGTTCCCCGGCCACCTCGACCAAGCTGGTTGTGGACAGCGTCGAGGTCGCAACCATGACGGGAAGCCCTTACAGCTACAATCCGGGAAATACCGCGAGCCACACATATATCGTCAGAACCTACAACAATACCTGTCACAACGACTCCACGTCGCAGGCTTTCTCGGACGCGAACGTGAAACCGGGCGCCCCGACGATAACCGGGATAACCGATGTCAGCGTATGCGCCCAGAGCGGAATCAAGGTCAATTTCAATCCCGGGACTCCGGCGGGAACAAGTTATAACCTGCTGAGGGACGATTCTGTCGTTGTCACCGGCTATACTTCAGGCGCGACATACAATCCCGGAAGCACTTCGAGCTACACATACAAGGTTAGGGCGGTCGTGGGAACATGCACGACCGACTCGACGGGATCATCTTTCGCCGACGCGAACAACACTCCCGGGGCGCCTTCGATAACCGGGATAACTGATAACGACCTTTGCGCCCAGAGCGGGATCCAGGTAACGTTTAGTCCCGGAACCCCAGCGGGATCAAGCTACAACCTTCTCAGGAACGACACCGTGGTTGTTACAGGCTATTCTTCAGGCGCCACTTACAATCCGGGGAGCACGACGAGTTACACCTACAAGGTCCAGGCTGTCGTGGGGACCTGCACCAACGACAGCACGGGGTCTGCCTTTACCGACGCCAACAACACTCCTGGGGCGCCGAACATAACCGGGATAACCGACGTGAACGTATGCGCCCAGAGCGGGATCCAAGTTGCCTTCACTCCGGGCACGCCGGCCGGCTCGAGCTATAACCTCCTCAGGGACGACACCGTCGTCGTCACCGGCTACACTTCCGGAGCGACGTACAACCCCGGGGACACTTCCAGCCACACTTACAAGGTTCGCGCGGTCGTGGGAACGTGCACGACCGACTCGACGGGATCAGCGTTCACCGACGCGAACAATACTCCCGGGGCGCCTTCGATAACCGGGATAACGGATAACGACCTTTGTGCCCAGAGCGGGATCAAGGTGAACTTCAATCCGGGGACACCCGCGGGATCAAGCTACAACCTTCTCAGGAACGACACCGTGGTTGTTACAGGCTATTCTTCAGGCNNCCAACAACACTCCCGGTGCGCCGAACATAACCGGGATAACCGACGTGAACTTATGCGCCCAGAGCGGGATCCAGGTTGCCTTCACTCCGGGCACGCCGGCCGGATCGAGTTATAACCTTCTCAGAGACGGAATTGTCGTGGCGATCGGATATACTTCAGGCACCGCCTACGATCCGGGAGACACGAGCAGTCACACATACATCGTGCAGGCTGTGGTCGGAAGCTGTACGACCAACAGTTCGGGATCGGCGTTCGCCGACGCGAACAACAGCGTTTCCGCTCCCGCGGCTCCGACGGTGGTTGACGTGGCTGCCTGCGCGCTCACCGGAGTTTCCATCTCCTGGGGCGCGGTTTCCGGCGCCACCGCCTATGATCTTCTTGAAGGCTCGACCAACATAATCTCCGGGGTCTCAAGCCCTTATACCTACCAGCCGGGTGACACCGCCAACCATGTTTACAGGGTCCGGGCGAGGAACGCTTCATGCACCAGCGGCTGGTCCAGCTATACGATAGGAAAGGATGAGAATAATTCTGTTGTCGAACCGTCGGCTCCAACGGTTGTTGATGTTAACGGCTGCGCTCTCAGCGGTGTCTCGATCTCCTGGGGAGCGGTCTCCGGCGCGACCGGATACGACCTGCTGGAAGGTTCCACCAATGTGATATCGGATGTCACCAGCCCTTATGTTTACGCGCCCGGAGACACCGACAACCACGTCTACAGGATAAGGGCGAAAAACGCTTTCTGCACGAGCGGATGGTCGGCCTACACCATAGGAAAAGATGTGAACAATGGCGTATCGGCGCCGGGAGCGCCTGGGGTTGTCGACATAAACGCATGCACGCAGAGCGGAGTGACGGTTTCGTGGACCGCCGTCTCAGGGGCTACCGGATATGACCTCTATTTCGACTCCACTACACTAGTTTCGGACGTGACCAGTCCGCACACTTACAATCCTGGCAACACAAGTTCCCACAACTACCAGATAAGGGCGAAGAATGCCTCCTGCACCGGATCCTGGTCCACAGCCACCGCCGGAACCGATGCCAACGGAACACCCTCACAGCCTTCCATAACGAACATCACCGACAACGACCCGGGAGCGCTTACCGGAATAACGATAACCTATACTGCGGGATCTCCCGCGACGCAGCACGACCTCTATAAGGACGGATCTCTGGCAACGGCGGACTTTGCTTCCGGTTCCACTTACCTGCCGGGGGACAGCGCTCAGCACATGTACAAGATTAAGGCCGTTAACGGGTCCTGCACGACTGATTCAACGAGCGTGGCAGGCACGGACGCCGAGTGCACGGATCCGAGCGCCCCGTCGATTTCCAGCGTGACCGATGTGAGCGCCTGCGCCCAGAGCGGAGTGACCGTGACTTTCACGACCGGAGCCCCGGCGACACAGCATGATCTCTATGTGGACGGGTCCCTTGCCCAGGCGAACGTTACCAGCCCACATCTGTACAATCCGTCCGACACTTCCAGCCACGCTTACGTGATAAGGGCTGTAAACGGATCCTGTCATACCGATTCGAACACGGTCAACGCTTCGGATGTGAACGATTCGATAACAGCTCCGACTATCAGCAGCGTGACGGATGTGGCGGTCTGCCTGACAAACGGGGTTACGGTCTCCTGGGGAGCGGTCTCCGGGGCGACGGGATACGACCTCAGGTTCAACGGGACCACTATCGTGACCGATGTCACAAGCCCTCATGTGTATCAGCCGGGGGACAACAGCGCGCACGACTATGAAGTAAGATCGAAGAACGCTTCCTGCACAAGCGGATGGTCCGCTCCATACTCCGGAACCGATCTCAATTCGACTCCGGCGGCGCCGACGATCACGGCGGTTACCGACATCGCTCCATGCTCCACTTCCGGAGTCACCATATCCTGGGGGACGGTATCCGGAGCGACCGGCTACGACCTGAGGTATAACGGCGTCATGGTGGTCACGGGAGTGACGAGCCCCTCCACATATTATCCGGGGGACAACAGCGCTCACAATTACGAGATAAGAGCGAAGAACGCCTCGTGTACAGGCAGCTGGTCCGCGCCAGTTGCGGGCACTGATCTCAATGAGAGCGTCTCGGCCCCTTCCGCTCCAACCGTCGCGGATGTCGATCCATGCGCTTTCAGTGGCGTTTCGATTTCATGGGCCGCCGTTCCGGGGGCGACCAAATATGACCTTCTGGAAGGTTCCACTAATGTAATTCCTAATGTCACAAGCCCGCATATCTACCACCCTGTCGATTCTGACAATCATGTTTACAGGATCATGGCCAAGAGCGACCACTGCTCGAGCGCATGGTCGGCCTATACCATCGGCAAGGATGCCAACGGGACGACTCCGTCCCAGCCGGTCATCGCTTCAGTGACGGACAACAATCCTCTCGTTCTTGACGGAGTGGTGATAACCTTCACGGCCGGTTCGCCGGCGACAAGCTCCAACCTGTGGATGGACGGGGCGCAGGTTGCCACCGGCATCACGAGCCCATATCTTTATACGCCCGGAGACAGCTCGCAGCACAGTTATGTGGTCCGTACGGTCAACGGGGCCTGTTATTCCGACTCGGTGGCTGTGTTAGGTTCTGATCTGGCGGGTTGCACCGCTCCTTCCCAGGAAGTGACGGACGACAAGCCGCCGGCAGGCGACAAGACCCAGTTCAGCTGGACCGCCGTGACCGCCGACAACTACAGGGTCGTGCGCGGCCTGAATGCGGATCTTGCGAACCTGCTGTCAGCTTCCGCCGACTTTTCCTGTTACGCGTTCGGGTCTTCAACGAGCGTCAATATATCCGCGGACGACCCGGGAGGCGAATCCGGCCGTTGCTACTATTACCTTGTCCAGGCATACAACGGGACCGATCCGGATCTTTGCGTAGGCCCCGCAGGGAACGCAACGGGAGGAGCCAGGCAGGTAGAGACGCCGGCCGCTTGCAACTGATACCGGTGACGGAATAAAGAATCGGAAAGGGGCCGGAAAACCGGCCCCTTTCGTTTTTCGACAACCAATTTGCAAAGACGGGTTATTTTTTGCCTTTGATCGAGCCGATTATCGAACAAAGCCCGAAACCTTTTCTCTTGAGCGGAATGAGGTCCATGTCGCAGGCCTTGCATACATAGTGCGGTTCTCCCCCTTCGACGAAGGGCTTGTTTGCGACGCATTGTTCGCAGAAGAATTTCAGGCATTTCGGGCAGCGCCATTTTGAAGGGTCTGCCGGATGATTGACGCAGTGGTCGAGATCGCCGAATTCCTCTCTCTCCTTAAGGGTTTTCTCCGCCCAGAAGGGGTCCATGGCGTGATAAGCTTTGAGGGGGAGCCACCCCGCACCCTGTATAGCCGCCTCGTCCTCGAGGGTTAGCTTTCCTTCGAGTATCATGTTCCTGATATCGGCCAGCCTGAATGGAGTCTTGAGCGTGACCTGCATCTCCTTGAGGCGCACCTGCCAGATCGGGGGGTCCTGGTCCTCCCGGCTGACCTGCGGAACCGCCTGGGGTTTCTCAGATTCCGCGAGGATGGCGCGCCCGTCCCGGAACACCATCAGGGATTTCGAGCATCCGTTGCATTTGCCACGGGAACCCTGTGGCGCAATTTTTTCCACGGGAAGTGAAAATTTGTTTCCGCAAGACGGGCAAGTAAAATCCTGGATCATGTAAACCTCCGCTGTTCAAAACAGTAATCGTAATTTTATATGACATCGGAAATCCTGTCAATCGGATGTGTTGAAGGAGACACGGTAATCAGGGGATGTGTTCGCATCCCGGCCATTCATGTTATACAATCATTTTCTGGACGGATGCCGGATGAAACTTTTCGTGAAAGGCGACATAGACGGGTTCTTCGGGCTGGCGCTTGACAACCTGGTGCAGGTTCTGCTCATAGAAGCGCTCATGACCGGCGTCCTGGGTTTTCCGAGGGCTTTCGTATACAGCCGAGTCCTTCCGGGAGTGGCCGTATCGCTGATATTCGGAAACCTCTATTATTCGTGGCAGGCTAAAAGACTCGCGCGTAAGACGGGCAGGAAGGACCACTGCGCGCTTCCCTACGGGATCAACACCGTCTCCCTTTTCGGCTACGTATTCCTTGTCATGCTTCCCGCCAAGCTCTCCGCAGAAGCCGCCGGTATGCCCGAACCTTACATGGCGGCGTGGAAAGCCGGTCTTGTCGCATGCATAGGTTCGGGACTGATAGAATTCTCCGGGGCTTTCGTTGCTGAAAGGATCCGGAAGGCCACTCCGAGGGCCGCCCTCCTTTCGACGCTTTCCGGCATAGCGCTCGGATTCATTTCCATCGGGTTCCTGCTGAGGACCTTCGCGCATCCTCTGGTCGGTCTGGTCACCCTTGCCATCATACTCCTGACCTATTTCGGTAGAGTGAAGTTCCTTTTGGGCCTTCCGGGCGGGCTCGTCGCCGTTTCGGTAGGCGCTTTGCTTTCCTGGCTTACCGGGATAGCTCCACAGGGGGCGGCTACTCTGGCTCCCGGTCTCTATTTCCCCGTCCCCGCGGTTTCGGGGATCTTCGAGGCTTTTTCCGGGAAATACGTCCTGCCTTACCTGTCGGTGATCATCCCGATGGGCCTTTTCAACCTGATAGGGTCCCTTCAGAACATCGAATCCGCCGAAGCCGCCGGTGACTCCTACCCGACCGCCCCGTCGCTGGCGGTCAACGGCCTTGGCACGCTGACCGCGGCATTCTTCGGATCCTGTTTCCCGACCACTCTTTACATAGGACATCCGGGCTGGAAAGCCCTGGGAGCCCGCGCGGGATATTCCGTGCTCAACGGGGTCTTTTTCACAGCGGTATGTTTCACGGGCACCTTTTCCGCGATATCGTGGGCCGTCCCGGTCGACGCNNCCCGCCGTCGTCGTAGGGCTCCTGCCGTCGCTCGCAGCCTGGGGGGCGATGATGGCCAAGACGGGCCTCCGGGCGGGCGGGGCGGGGACAGCCTCCAACCCTTTCTCCGAGAAGATGATCGAGATGTTCCACTCTTCCGACACCTGGATAGAAGGAGCGTTCGCGCTGGAGCAGGGGTTCATATTCAGCGCGATGATCCTTTCGGCGATCACGGTATTCGTGATAGAAAGAAAGTTCGCGAAAGCAGGAGCGTCATCCTTCATAGGCGCGGCCATATGCCTCACGGGCCTCATGCACAATTATTCGGTTCAGCAGTCGGACACCGTGATGGATCTTTCGCCGCATTACCGGTTCTTCATCGCGTACCTGGCGATGGGGCTGATCTTTGTCTCTGCAAAATGGCTCACCAGGCCCGAGGAGGATGCGAAATGAAAATATGGCTGTCGAGATGGGTGACGGGCAGGCCGAAGGACAACTTGCGGAGAACCGGTGAGGAACTGGACAGAGCTTCTTCGG
>MTKZ01006540.1_pt1 | contig 13005 bp, 16 predicted proteins | sample 1042781 | NCBI WGS metagenome assembly MTKZ01 (sample SAMN06212207, study PRJNA360539) | anaerobic digester metagenome | biome: Wastewater treatment plant; material: sludge; isolation source: anaerobic digester fed with sludge from wastewater treatment plant | place: Denmark: WWTP Viborg ...
ATGGAGGCGGAATACTTTTCGCTTTTGTCCTTTCGCCTTGCCCCTGAACCTCTCCTGTCCCCCGCTGGCGGGGGCGCAGGGGGTGGATGCATCCTATCCTTTCGCCTTTTCCTTGCAACTTGTCCCTTGCTCCTTTTCCTTGAACCCCATCGGACGCTGAAATTGTAGGGCGCGATCCCCGATCGCGCCGACGGTTCCCCGACCCTTTATTCGCGGAGACTGTCAGTTGATGCAGGACGCTGAGCCTGTCGATCGAGGCGGTACGCTGGTCTTGTTGGTTGAAGCGGTACACTGAGCCTGTCGAAGCACTTCTTCCACCATTTTATTCTTGCAATGTTTTTAAGAAGTTGTATTATTCCTTTCGGCAATAAATAGGCACATCTTATAGAATCAAATACAGAAAAAAATAATGAGAGGCGCTGAAAATGGCGAAAGACAAGAATAACGGCGGTGCGAATCTTGGTTTTGAGGCCGACCTTTGGCGCGCCGCCGATGCGCTACGTTCCAATATGGATGCTGCCGAATATAAACATGCGATCCCTGGGTTTATATACCTTGCAGAACCTAAAAAGCAGATGGAAGAAGGCGCAAAGCTTGATGAGCAAATCTGGCAAAATCTGAAGGAGATTGGCTATGGCAAATGATCTGATTCCAAAATCTCCTAATGGGCAATTGCTGATTTATGAAGACGGCGCCCTGCGCGTTCAGGTGCGTATCGACGGCAAAACCGTCTGGCTAACTCAGCGGCTTATTGCACAACTTTTTCAGGTAACAGTTCCCACTGTGAATGAGCACTTGAAGGGCATATATGCAGAGGGCGAACTTGATACAGCGGCAACTATTCGGAAATTCCGAATAGTTCAAAACGAAGGCGTCCGTCAGGTATCGCGTATGGTGGCTCACTACAACCTCGATGCCATCCTCGCCGTCGGCTATCGGGTACGTTCCGCTCGCGGCACGGCCTTTCGCCAGTGGGCCACCGCCCGTCTTTCGGAGCTTCTCGTCAAGGGCTTCACCATGGATGACGACCGGCTCAAAGAAGGCCGCACCCTGGGCGATAACTACTTCGATGAACTTCTTGAACGCATCCGTGCCATCCGCGCCTCGGAGCGGATGTTTTACCAGAAAATCACCGATATCTATGCCACCAGCATTGATTACGACCCCGGCGCCAAAATAACCCAGACCTTTTTTGCCACCGTACAAAACAAACTGCACTGGGCGATTCATGGGCACACTGCCTCGGAAGTCATCTATCATCGGGCTGATGCGCAAAAACCGCACATGGGCCTCACAACATGGAAAAACGCACCGCACGGGATGATTCGCAAAACAGATGTTACCGTTGCCAAGAATTATCTTGACGAAGACGAAATCCGCGAACTCAATCGCATGGTCACCATGTACCTGGATTATGCAGAAGATCAGGCGCGGCGTCACACGCCGATGCACATGGCCGACTGGATAAAGAAGCTCGACGCCTTCCTGCGATTCAATGAGAGAAATATCCTGACGTATGCCGGAAGAATTTCACAGGAAATGGCCGAAGAACATGGGCACATAGAATTTGAAAAATATGAAGCCAATCGCCTGAAACACGAAGCGGTGCAGCCGACAAGCGACTTTGACAAGTTTTTGGAAAAAACTACAAAACTGAAAATCACAGCAGGTAAAGCATTGCCGCTGCATAAAAAAGGTGTGAGGTCAAAGAGAGAAAAGCATGATCGTACAGAATAATGTTAACTCGATCATGCCGGGGATATTAAAGAAAATAGAGATCAGCGGATATTTAGTAAAAATTGAAGGAGCTTGTCCGTGGCGGGGGTGCAGGGGGTGGACGTTTTCTCTACCTTGTCCTTTTACTTGTTCCTTGCCCCTTTTCCCTTGAATACCTTTGGATTCTGATATTGTAGGGCGCGATCCCCGATCGCGCCGACGGTTCCCCGACCCTTTATTCGCGGAGACTGTCAGTTGATGCAGGACGCTGAGCCTGTCGAAGCGTGTCCCTACCGCAACTCTAGCGACTCTAAGGATTTGGGCAACAGCCCGTAAAGATCTGATCCCGACCTGTTAAAAATGATTGACATACGCACCTATAACGGGTACGATTGCACCCGAAAAAGGTACAATAAGCCATGGGTAAAATAGCAATAACCAATAAACTTTCCGAAATCATGTTCGGCAAGACGAGGCAAGCCGTCTTATCATTGCTTTACGGGCATGCCGATGAATCATTTTATTTGCGTCAGATTGTCCGTGTGGCCGGAGGCGGAATGGGGGCGGTGCAGCGCCAAGTTAATTCGCTGGTTGATGCGGGGTTGGTGACAAGAACTAGTAAGGGCAAGCAGATTTATTATCAGGCCAATTCTAAGTCCCCCGTATTTGGCGAATTAAAAAGCATCATCATCAAGACTGCCGGAATCGGCGATATTCTAAAAATCGCACTGACGCCGATAGCGCAGGAGATCGATTGCGCTTTTATTTATGGTTCTATAGCTCGCGGGAGTGAAAAAGCCGACAGCGATGTCGATGTATTTGTCGTAGGCCGGGTTACTTTTTTGGATGTGGTTGCGGCGCTGAATAAGGCGCAAGAGATATTAGGCCGGGAAGTCAATCCAACTGTTTACCCTGCTCGCGAATTCCGGGAAAAGCTGGCAAAGAAAAATCATTTCATAAAATCCATCATGACCGGTGAGAAAATATATCTGATTGGAGACGAGCATGAGCTTAAAAAACTGGCAGCTTAACAACTGGCTGTCTGCTCATACGACAAGCCCTCAGGAAATTGCTGATCTTTTGGCTGTTGCCGATCGGGATTTGCAAGATTGTACGGCTTCGGGATTGAGTGCGGACTGGCGTCTCAACATCGCATACAATGCCGCTTTGCAGGCGGCGACGGCGGCACTTGCGGCGTGCGGATATCGAGCCGTGCGCGAGGCGCATCACTTTCGCGTTATCCAATCTCTTGTTTACACCATTAACTTACCCGCTTCGGTGGTGACGCAGTTTGACTTCTTTCGAAAAAAGCGAAATGTAGGCGGCTATGAAAGAGCAGGGATGGTATCCGATCATGAAGCGGAAGCAATGTTGTCGCTGGCAAAAAACATTCGCAAAAAAGTTGAAGATTGGATGAACAAGAATCACCCGGAGTTGTTTAATTCCGATTAAATTTATCTGGTGATGCCGTCTAATGAAGATATTGAAGAGAATATTTTCATTATCCATTCATTTGATCTTCGGACTGGGATGAAACTTCGGTTTTCGTGTTTCTATATGACGCAACGTTTTCCAATTTGTTTTAATGTTGGTTGTAATGGTTGGTTTCGGATGAAATGTATAACTGAAGAAGGCGGATCATTTCTTAATGATGAGTCGTCCGGAAGAATTTAACCGAGCATTGGAAAAAGCTATCAAAATTCTTTTGAAAAAATCGGAGAAATAAAAGATCAGAAGCAGGTAAATACAGCCGATCGCCGCGCTGCGGATGATTTCGTCTTTAGGCATATCAAATAATGCGGAGGTCCCCATGAATAGACTAGTAGGCATTTTGGTGATCGTCTTTCTCGCGGCAAGTTCCGCTGTGGCGGATCAAGACAATTTTAGATGCTATAAATCCGTTGGCTTAAAGAACACTCTCAGAATTCAATTTGCATTCCAATCAGTTAATGATGACGTTGGATACGTCATCTATGAGGGTGGCAGTGCACGCATCCCTGTAAAGAGGTTAAAAGAGAAGGAATTGAAGAGACTGCCCGGGGGAAGACCATCGGTGTTTGAAACCCGTTGGCGGGAAATCACTTCTGACGGAACCGGTGGCACATATGTATATGTCAGCCAGGGTGCGATCGTATATGACTTCAGATACATCCGTAATGACGGGAAGGTATTCAGGTTTGTAGCAGATCTCGGTGCTCCTGCCGATAATGGGTGCGCTTGGGCTACAAAATAGATGAGGCATAATTAATCCGGCCGATTGCTGCGTTTTGGGTGATTATCACGATTGAAGGTGCCGAAAGAAATCATCAGGAAAGGAGACAATGGTATGACGATTGATTCAATTCCTCTCCAGAGAAACGAACTGAAAGAGCTTTTAAACAAAAACTGGATGACTCACGATGCCATGTGGTTTTTGAATTGTCTGAAAGAATGCGGCATTGAGTTAACCAATAAAATCAACAAGGCCGCGGTCAGAGACATGTCCTCCATCGAAATCAAACGCATTCAAAAAGCCGTTGGCGTCGGACAGATCAACTCTTTTGATGAATTCATGCGTTTTTTTGATGTGGCAATGGAGATTGCGACAGGAAAATTCATGAAATATAAATACAATTTCCCCGCCAAAAACATTTTACACGCCGAATGGGAAAACTGCTTTGCATACGATGGGATGAAAGCAATGGGGGTTGTCGACCGCTATGAATGCGGCATTATGCTGCGGATCAATACGTGGCTTGAAACCCTGGGTATCCAATACGATATAGAACCAAAAGTGACCGGCTGTATGATGCACACCAACGGCAGGTGCTTTCGTGATTACAGATTTTTCTTCAATCAATAAATTTTATTTCGGGGATGAATAAATGAAAATCATAATTACTTTAGGGAGAAATTATGAACAAATTCATTGAGATTAAACGAAGCGGAGATATCATGGAAGTCGTTTTGAACCGCCCTGAAACATATAATGCATTCAATCTGGAAATGATAACGGAATTGGCGCGACATCTCACTCAATTGGCTAAGGATGACTCGGCGAGGGGTATTATAATTACCGGCAATGGAAAAGCCTTCTGTGCCGGGGGAGATTTGAAATGGGCTATCGAATTTTCTGATAAAGCCGGTTCCTCTTTTCATACCCTTGCTTCACAATTACACCTGGCCATCGTGGAAATTAGACGGATGAAGAAACCAGTCATAGCCGCAATAAACGGGACGGCGGCCGGAGCAGGTTTTTCATTGGCCTTGGCTTGTGATTTTCGTATCATGGGAAAATCAGCAATTTTGAAGCAGGCCTATACTTCTAATGGATTGAGCATCGATGGCGGTGGAACATTCACCTTGCCAAGAATTGTAGGACTTGCCCGTTCGATGGAAATTGCCGCCTTCGATGATCCGATTTCTTCAGCAAAAGCACTGGAATGGGGATTGGTAACAAAAGTTGTTGATGATGAAACCATATTGGAAGAAGCGAAAAATATGCTGAACAGACTTTTAGAAAAATCATTATATTCTTTCGGCTGGTCCAAAAAATTACTTACAGATTCTTTTAATCATTCCCTTGAGTCGCACCTGGAACTGGAAAGAGAAGGTCTCTCTGCATGCGCAAATCATTCTGACGGGCAGGAAGGCCTTAAGGCATTTATAGAAAAGCGTAAACCAATGTTTGGCAAATAACATAAAAGCGACCTTGGAAATCCAACATGGAAAGATACCGAATTTATTGTTCAGGTCCATTATTTTGTGCAGAAGAAATTAGCCGCATGAGCGCAATTGCCAAAGTACTGGAAGATGAGGGTTTCCAAACATTCCTGCCCCATCGTGACGGATTGGAAAGTTATGTCCTGCGTTTCTCAAACTCATCGTTTCCATCCACCGTATCCGGTATACGTACCCGCATGGATTATGCCATATTTTCTCTGGACGTATACGAGCTGATCGAAAGATGCAGCGCGATGGTATGCAGTCTGAATGGACGTGTCCCCGACGAGGGAATGATCGTAGAGGCGGCTCTTGCCTATGCAGCCAGTAAGCCCCTTGTATTTTTCAAAGATGATATCAGGGCGCCTTTTGGCGGATATGATAACTCAATGTTGACGAGTCTCGTGCATGGCAAAATTGTCAGTAAGTTACGCGATGTGCCTTCCGCTGTTATGGATGCAATATCCCGGAAAACGGATTCCGCCCCTTTATCGTTATCGAACGATTTGGCAAAAGCAATGTCTAATGGAAAACGTATTTCATCCATATTGGAAAAATTACCTGACAAAATGTTTAAAAAAAGTTGGCCGGATGAAGTGATCTGCCAGGTAATAGATGAATCATGGACCAGGGAATAATCTTAGCCAACAAGAGTATCCAGGCAGATGCCAGTTGGGGAAGAAAAGGAAAGAAATGAAGACGGTTCAATTTATTGACGGCTGCATTTGGTGTTTGGCACACATCATTGCGTTGGGCTGTTGAGGTGTCGCACGTTGTTAGATGTGAGAACAGGGAAAAAACTATGAGCAATGCCCGCGCATACCGTTATCGGGTCGTTGATGTTTTTACGGATCAGCCTTTGGCAGGAAATGCCCTGGCAGTGTTTCCCGATGCTTCCCGAATGGATGATGCGACCATGCAGAAGATTGCCAGAGAGATGAATCTTTCAGAAACAAGCTTCGTTGTCCCGTCAACCCGGGCAGACTGCGCGGCAGGCGTGCGCATATTTACACCGGGAAAAGAGATGGCTTTTGCAGGCCACCCCACGATCGGAACAGGCTTCGTTCTTTTGGCTGAGGGAATTCTACCGGCGAACAGCGAGCATTTTGTGCTGGAGGAAAAAGTCGGGCCCGTACCCATTCGTGTGGACAAAGGTCCATGCCCGTTGATTTGGCTGCGCACTCCTCCAATCAGCGAGGGAAGAACGTTTGACCGGACAATTTGCGCACAGGCTCTCGGGCTTGATTCAAGGGATCTTCTTGATATTACTCCCCGGCTCCTGAGCGCAGGTAATCCAACGGTCTTTGTTGCATTGAAAGACACAGATGCAGTTGATCGCGCCTGGCTCGATTCCCATGGATGCGCTGTTCTCAAGGGAGGGGTTCACGAGCCGATGTGCGTGTTTGTATTTGCACCAACCACCTGCGGTGCATACTCACGGATGTTCGCGCCTGAATATGGCATTTCTGAAGATCCGGCAACCGGAAGCTCTACAGGCCCGCTTGCCGCATTCATGATGCGGTATGGCCTTATCTCGGGTGCCGCAGGTACGCGTTTTGTCAGCGAACAGGGGACAAAAATGGGGCGCCGAAGTATTTTGCATGTTCATATTCATGGTGAACAGGGCCAGCACGGGATCGATGTGGGCGGTAACGTCGTGCCGGTTGCTGAGGCCACAATGAAACTTTAATTAATAACGTTCTGGTAAATACTTTAAATAGGAAAAGAGCATCTAACGATGGCATCCACACGGACACGTGCCGGTGATGCCGGTTGTTAAAAACTACGAGGGGACCGACTGTGAACATAAAATGGTGATACGATCAGGAAAATATTGATTGGAACGAACTGTCAGAGCTGTATAAAATCGCACCTCTTGGTGAAAAAGACCCAAAAGATCTGGAAATTGTATTTGGCAACAGCAAATACAAGTGTTTTGCCTTCCACGAAAATAGAATTGTTGCGGTGGGGCGGGCTCTGGCTGATGGAGCTGACTGTTCCTATTTGTGCGATGTGGCCGTTCATCCTGATTTCCAGGGTTTGGGGTTGGGAAAGAGCGTAATCCAAAAATTGGTTGATTTTTCCGAGGGGCATAAAAAAATCCTCCTTTACGCAAATCCGGGCAAGGAACCATTCTACAAAAAGCTTGGATTCAGCCAGATGAATACCGCCATGGCCATATTTAAAAATCATGATTTTGCTGTCAAGAAAGGCTTGATCAGTAATTCTTAATCATGCCCTCATGCTGTCTGCAGACAGGATCTGCCTGCTCATAGATTGACTAACCTGGCGGACCGTTTTTGTTCTGCCTGACCCGCAGACCATCGGCGCTGCGCTCAAAACACGATTGTCCACAAAACTCCGGTTCCACACTTATCAGAAAGCCCCAAACTATTCTTAAAGGTTATAAAATGGCAATTCATATAACTATTATGAATTTGCCTTCCCATTTGGTCTTTGTTACACATCAAACATTTCAAAAGGAAAGGGGACTTTATGAAGAATATCTTTTCAACCCGTGCAGGTATAATTGTCGTTGGTGCGGTGATCGGTATCGGAGCTGCCCTTCTGCAGTATTTTGGCAATCCACCCAATATGGGTATTTGCGTGGCCTGTTTTGAGCGGGATATCGCCGGAGCTTTGGGATTTCATCGCGCTGATGTCGTGCAATATCTGCGGCCGGAAATCATGGGGTTTGTGCTGGGTGCTTTTGTCGCGGCGCTTATTGCCGGAGAATACAAGCCGCGAGGCGGGTCTTCGCCGCTAATCCGGTTTTTCCTTGGTATTTTTGCCATGATGGGAGCGCTGGTCTTTTTAGGATGTCCATGGCGGACTCTTTTGAGACTGGCCGGCGGCGATGGCAACGCTATCCTGGGTATTGCGGGACTGATCGTCGGTATCTTTATCGGCGTCCTCTTCCTCAAAAACGGATATAGCCTGGGGAGGTCCCACGTACAACGCAAAGCCAGCGGATGGGTCTTCCCGGCGCTGATGATCGGTCTTTTTCTATTGCTGGTATTTCAGGTCTCTTTTACTCCCGGTGGCCCGATTTTCTTCAGCGCGAAGGGGCCCGGGTCGCAGCATGCTCCTATCCTCTTCAGCATTGCGGCTGGTTTAATTATCGGCGCTATCGCACAGCGCAGCCGTTTTTGCACGATGGGTGCGTTTCGTGACGTTATACTAATTAAAGATTTTCATTTAATCAGCGGCGTTGCTGCGCTTTTAGTATTCGCGTTTGTTACCAATATGGTTTTAGGCCAGTTTAAGCCAGGATTTGAAGGCCAGCCAGTTGCTCACACGCAACATATCTGGAACTTTCTGGGCATGGCGCTTTCCGGACTTGCTTTTGTTCTCGCGGGCGGCTGCCCCGGACGCCAGCTGTTTCTTTCCGGTGAAGGCGATATGGACGCGGCGATCTTTGCCATCGGTATGATCGTCGGCGCGGGCATCGCGCACAACTTCGCCATGGCATCTTCTCCCAAGGGTATCGGCGCGTTCGGCCCGGCTGCTGTAATTGTAGGATTTTTGTTCTGTCTGATCATTGGCCTTACGCAACGCGACAAAATTTCCGCTTAATATTCTGGAAGGAGAATAAATTATGAGTACCAAAAAAGTAGATGCCCGGGGGTTGTCCTGTCCGCAGCCGGTAGTCTTGACTGACCGAGCCATCGCGGAAGGCAGTACCGATATCGAGATCCTGGTGGATAATGAAGTGTCCTGTGAAAATGTTCAGCGCATTTCCCATAAAAGGGGATTCAAAACTCAAGTGCGGCACGAGGGCTCAGATATCATTGTTACCGCAACAAAGTCGTAAGAGAAACATTCTTTGCTTTACGCAGGGATGATTTGTTTTTTGACCAAGGCAGGCATCCCTTGAAGCAAAACTTCGGCGGCTCTTCATAGCCGCCGCAAATCCAATGCAGGAAGCGTTACGAAATGACAATTTTGCCGGGATGATCAGTCACAACCTTGCCCACAACGGCCGCTTCTTCAATACCCTGGGCCCGCATCTTCTCAACCAACGCATCGGCCCGGTCGGCCGGAAGGCTGAAAAACAGGCCGCCCGCGGTTTGCGGATCGAAACATACGTCGTAAATCCAGTCCGGGCACGACGGCTTCTTTTCAATAAGCGCCTGGCGGAAATTCCGGTTGCGGTAAAGACCACCGGGAATCATGCCCATTTCTACCAGATCCTGCACGCCGTCGAGCAAGGGCAGGGCTGAAGAAAAAATTTCCAGCCCCACGCCGGAATCTTCGATGGACTCACAGGCGTGGCCGAAAAAGCCGAATCCGGTAATGTCCGTGCAGGAGTGGATTCCGCCTGCGGCTATCATCAAATCCGAAGCCTTTTTGTTGAGCGTTGCCATGCACTCTGTCGTCCGGTGGATCATGTCCGGTCCCGCGGCCCCGGCCTTGATGGCGGTGCTCACAATGCCCGTGCCCAGCGGTTTGGTCAGAATCACCCGATCGCCGGGCTTTGCGCCCCGGTTAAACAGAATTTTTGCCGGATGAATCAAACCGGAGACGGAAAGACCGTACTTGAGCTCTTTGTCTTCCACGCTGTGGCCGCCGACCAGAAGCACTCCCGCCTCCCGCATCTTATCCAGGCCGCCCCGCAGCACGTCCCGCAGGATGCTTTTATCCATGGTTTTGATCGGGAAACAGACAATGTTCATTGCCGTCACAGGCCGCCCGCCCATCGCATAAACATCATTGATGCTATTGGTTGCGGCGATCTGACCGAACATATAAGGATCGTCCACGATCGGTGTAAAAAAATCGAGCGTCTGCACCAGTGCAAGATCGTCGGAAAGTTTATACACGCCCGCGTCTTCCGCATGTTCGTATCCGGTCAAAAGATTCGGATCGGAAATCAGCGGCAAATCACACAAAATATCGGATAGGTCGCCCGGACCGATTTTGCAGGCTCAACCCGCGCCTTGCACGGTTTCAGTCAATCGCAGCGATTTTTCTTCTTTCATGCTTTTTGAACCTTTCTTTGAAACTTTCATACGAAAAACGAACATCGAATACATTTCGTTTCCGTATTATAAAACGACACACATTATTTTCAATGAGATTACACCAAAAAGCCACATAAAACATCATGAAATAAAGTTATTTTTAGGGCGGCACTATGCCTTTTAGGAATTTGCCTTCGCTTTGCCATTGGTGTATTGTAACCGCCGTTTCGACGACACGAAAGAAGGCGCATGCAAAGGTCAAGAAACGGTTCGGCAAAGCTCCGCACATAGCAATGAAATCACTATTTTCGACCTGTATGTCTATACCATACTATTCGCTGTGCAGCACGCTGGAGCCTGCTGACATCCTCCGTGAAGCGCGCGGCTGCTGTCATTACGGCATTGCCTATACCGCTGACAGGAATACGGATGCACCCAGGGGAATTCCCGAAGGCATTCTGGAAAACGGTGTCTGCCTGCTGGTGGCGATAGAATACCACGCGCCGGAAGGAGACTTTCTTCTTTTCGGTCCGTTTGATGATTTAAGGCCCGGGATGTCCGCAGCCTGTTGAGCTGATTGACAAGGAAATGCCAAACGGCAATGCCGATCTGAAAATTCTGGTTGATCATGAAATGGCTTGTGAAAACGTATTGCGTTTGGCAGCGAGTCATGATTTAAAAATGAGTAATCAGCCGGGATAAAACGGATAGAATTATTATTCTAACAAAGGTGTGATTGACATTGGCTTATTTTCTGAACATACTATAGATGTTGCGAAGTATTACCGTGTGTTCATGCAGCTGATAGATTTAATTGAACAGGAAATTGTTCATGGATTTTATTTATCTGGATAACGCAGCAACATCTTATCCCAAACCGGATAGTGTTGTTGCGCAGATGATTGCTTTTCAGAGAGACATCGGTGCCAACCCCGGAAGATCGGGACACGGACGCTCCGTGGAAGCCGCTCGTGTTATTTTCGAGACGCGCGAAGCGCTGGCAAAACTGTTTTACGTTGATGATCCGTTGCGGATGATTGTAACAAAGAACTCCACGGAAGCGCTCAACATTGCTATTCAGGGAGCTTTGCAAGCGGGTGATCATGTGATCACAAGTTCGATGGAACACAACTCCGTAATGCGGCCTTTACATTTTCTTGAAAAGAACGGTGTTGAGTTGACAGTGGTTCCGTGTTCGCCCGCAGCGGTCCTGGATCCTGACGACATCAGGAGAGCTTTCCGGAAAAACACAAAAATGGTTGTCTTAACGCATGCGTCCAATGTAACGGGGACGATCATGCCGATTGAGGCCGTAGGCGGTGTCATTAAGGAAAAAAGCGATGCCCTGTTTTGTGTCGATGCAGCGCAGACCGCAGGTGTCCTGCCGATCAATTTGGAGGAAATGTCCATTGATCTTTTGGCCTTCACCGGTCATAAATCTTTATACGGGCCGCAGGGGACAGGCGGTCTCTATATTCGTAAGGGCGTCGAAAACAGGATCCGGCCGATAATGATGGGCGGCACAGGCAGCCGATCGGAATTCGAAGAGCAGCCGGATTTCATGCCGGACAAGTATGAGAGCGGAACACCAAATACAGTCGGCTGTGCCGGGTTTAAAGCAGGGGTCCATTTTGTTCTGGAGCATACGCCCGAAGCGATTCGAGCCAAGGAACAAAAGCTGGTATCCCGTTTTCTCGATCAATTAAGGGAATGCGGGGATGATGTGACCATTCATGGGCCACGCGACGCAGCTGAACGAACCGCCGTAGTTTCTTTTAATGTGAAGGGCGTTGTGCCTTCCGATGCTGCATTATATATGGAAGATACGTGGGGCATTTTATGCCGTCCCGGACTTCATTGTGCCCCGGCAGCCCACCGCACGATCAACACCTTCCCCCAGGGGACGATTCGATTCAGTTTTGGTTTCTTCAATAACAATCAGGATGTTGACCTGGCCGCTGATGCTGTGCGAAGTCTCTTGAAATCTTGATTTTAGGATCGTCAGATAAGGAATGATCATTGTCCATGATTCAAAGAAAATCCTATAATGTAGTTCTTTTTGAATCCGTGAGCCACGCTCTGCAGGCGGAAAAGTTGCTCAAAGCTCAAGGGATTGCCTGTAAGTTGATTCCTGTACCGCGGCAATTGAGCTCCGACTGCGGGGTTTGCCTCCGTATCAGTTTATCTGTGAAAGATCAGGTAGAAATCATTCTCAAAGGGAAAATGGATTTTTTTGAAATAGCCTCAATATGAATCCATTGTCGAAATTTCCCTTATTCCGCATGATTAAAGAAGGTTAAAGAGGAACGCTTTATGGAACTGTCTTCGATAGCTTTTCCCCGTCAGCTGGAGGCGGAGGGCAGTGTGAAAAAAATCCGTTCCGTCCTCTCTGTGCGGAAAACCAGGCTCTGGACGGAAGGCAAATTGGAAGTGCCTGTGCTGAACATCAGTGAATCGATGATCAGTGCGATGAAAAAAGCCAGAATGCAAAGACGCGTCCGTTTCGGGTTGGACGATATTTTTGAAAGGCTTACTGCAGAAAAAAAAGGCATCGATCATCTGCATCAGGAAACGCAGTCTAAACAAGGTGAAAGAATTTCACGTCTGCTTTTATTTTCCAACG
>MTKZ01012600.1_pt1 | contig 13003 bp, 8 predicted proteins | sample 1042781 | NCBI WGS metagenome assembly MTKZ01 (sample SAMN06212207, study PRJNA360539) | anaerobic digester metagenome | biome: Wastewater treatment plant; material: sludge; isolation source: anaerobic digester fed with sludge from wastewater treatment plant | place: Denmark: WWTP Viborg ...
TACGCCGCCATCCATGGCACGAAGATTCCCATCCGCACCGTCGGTCCCGAAACCTACATCCGCGACGTCTCGCCGCACATCGGCGCGCACTATCACTTCACCGAGCACATGTGCCCGGACATATCGAAGATATCGGAGCGTCTCGGATACAGGCCGGCGTACACGCCCGAGGAGACCATGGCCCGGGCGGTGGCGTGGATGAAGGACGTGAAGCTGCTGTAGCCCTGCCCGCGGCCTGCGAACAGAGCAGATGCCCCTTGACCGCAAGCCCGTCCGGATGATACATTTGACACCGGGAGGTGGGAAGACATCGGATGGGGAGCGGTTCATCGCTCCCACACAAGGAGTACCCGTCAATTGGCTCTGCGCAAGTATCTGACCGTTACGTTGTTGTCGGTCGTCCTGACAGTGCTGTCGCTGGGGATGTCCTTCGCCTACGAGTTCTGGTGGCCCACATCGGGCTGGATCAGCAGCATCTGGGGCGAAGACCGGGGCGATCATTACCATTCCGGCATAGACATCGCCGCCAACAGCGGCACCCCCATTTATGCCGCCTGTAAGGGCACAATCGTTTACCGGGGCTGGTACTCGGGATACGGCTACTGCATAGACATCAAGCACGAAGGCAACTGGGTGACGCGCTACGCTCACCAGTCCTCCTTCGCCAGCGGGCTCTCGGTGGGGTCGTGGGTCGTGCGAGGGCAGGTGATCGGCTACGTCGGCAGCACCGGCAACTCGACCGGCCCGCATCTGCACTTTGAGATTCGCCAGGGAGTCACCTTCGGGTTCACCAACTCGTACTACATCCCGGGCAACTACTACAACACCGTCACCGCAAAGACTGAGATCGCCCGCACGTACTCGGGCTGCACCTGCTCCTCGGCCCCGACCTGGGCGGCCACCTACCGGGCGCAGTCGTTCCCATCTTCGATGGTGGCGGGTTCCACGGCCATTGTCTGGGCCGAGTTCAACAACACCGGCACGGGCACCTGGACACACAGCGACACGTATCTGGGCACATCCAGCCCGCAGGACCGCTCCAGCCCGTTCTGCAACACCCCGAACTGGCTGAGCTGCACCCGCCCCACGGACGTTGACCAGACCAGCGTGGGCAACGGCGGGGTCGGCCGCTTCACGTTCATCCTGAAAGCGCCAACCACGCCCGGCACATACACCGAGAAGTACAGGCCGGTGCAGGAAGGCGTCACCTGGTTCGGGCCCGAGATAAGCTGGACCATCACCGTCACGGCCGCGAAAGGCAACCTGACCGGCACCGTGCGCAACGCCGCCAACAGCGCGGCAATCTCCGGGGCAACGGTGTCGCTGTCCGGCGGAGGTTCGACCACCACGAACACCTCGGGCGGCTACACGTTCAGCAACATCAATGCCGGAACGTACACGATCAACGTGAGCGCGTCCGGGTTCAACCCGGCCAGCGGCTCGGCGACGGTGTCGAGCGGCGCGACGGCGACGAAGGACTTCTCGCTGACGCCGACGGATACGACCGCCCCGACCGCGCCGTCCGGCCTGACCGCCACGGCAATCTCGCCGTCGCAGATCAACCTGAGCTGGACGGCCTCCACGGATGCCGTCGGGCGTCACCGGCTACATCGTGTATCGCGGCGGCACACAGGTCGGCACGGCGGCGGGGACGACGTTCCAGGACAACGGACTTGCCCAGAACACGTCGTACAGCTACACGGTGAAGGCGAAGGACGCGGCGAACAACCTCTCGGCGGCTTCGAACACCGCGACGGCGACGACGCATCCGGGGACGGTGCCCATCTTCGAGGACGGCTTTGCCAACCTGGACTACTGGGTTCCGCTGGTCGAGGGCGCAATGCCCGGGCCGTACCCGCCAGTCCTCGATGCCGCCAGGAACCACGGAACCTGGACGGGCAGCAACTCGCTGAGGACGCTGACATCCAGCACCGGCACTCAGGGCTGCCTCATCGGCCACGAGTTCACACCGGCGTTCGCGCAGGCGAAGTTTGAGACGTGGTTCTTCGACGGCACGGGCGTGAGCTACTCCACCGGCTTCACGGATACCACGGACGGATGGGCATCCACTACCCAGGGCGGCAACGCCGCCTACGACACGCGCGTGTGCGTGGCAGGCGGTGTCAGCGGCACCTGCCTGAGGTCAGGGAGCGCCAATGATACGACCGTCGCCGGTTGGACGTCGGGCTGCCACAAGGAGATCACCAGCGGCTTCGCCGCGGGCGAGCCTTACAGCCTGACCATGTCGGTCAAGTGGCCGGCTGCCCCCGCGGGCAAGTCGTGGACCACGCCGCCCCGCTGCTTCGTGCAGTTCTTCGACGGGGCAGGCGGCGTGATCCGAACCGACTACTCCGCCAACATCGCGACGGACAACGCCTGGCACTCCTACTCGGTCTCGGGCGCAGTCCCCGCGGGCACCGCGAAAATCTGGGCCGGACACTGGGGCTATGTCAATACCACGATGACTCCGCTCTACTACTACGCGGACAACGTCAGCTTCACGACCAACCTTGGAGCTGAATTGAACGACAGCAGCCGGCAGGGCCTGCAGGTGCGCTGCCTTGATGACACGGGCGCCCTCAAGGCCATCTACTACGTCGGGACCTACTCGGCTTCGCCGGGAACCTTCAAGACCTACAGCGTGGGCTGCTGGCAGGACGGCTTCACCGCGTGGGATTGGCCCGGAGCCGCGGTCAAGACCCGCACGGCGGGGTGGCACAAGTTCACGCTGGACTTCCTGCCCTACACCGGAACGGGCGACCTGAAGGCATACATTGATGGCCAGCTGGTCTCCACGCTTAACCGGACGCTCGACACCCAGACGCACGGGCTTAACATGGTCGCCTACGGCTACCACTACCGGGTCAACCAGGAAGCCTGGTTCGACGACGTGGCGATGTATGCCACACAGCCGCACCCGGGCCCCACGTCGGGGACGCCGCAGGCGCTTAGCGCGACGAGCATCCGCTGGGCCTTTACCGACAACTCGAACAACGAGATCGGGTTCAAGGCGCTCGACGCCGCGAACAACATCAAGGCGGTGACCGGCGCTCTGACCGGGACGGGCAGCGCGGGCGCCATTGACGAGGGCGGCCTCGCGCCGAACACGCAGTACACCCGGACGCTTCGCGCGTTCAACGGGACGCTCGACAGCTTCAGCTCCACGGCGGTCACGAAGTGGACGCTGGCTGCGGCCCCGACGACGGGCGCTATCGTCTGCGACAAGCCGGTGAACGTCTGGACGAACGTCGGCCAGTTCACGTTCACGGCGGTCGGCGGCTTCGGAGCCGGGACCGTCGCGGGTTACCGCTACGTCTGGAACCAGAACGCGACCTACTCGTTCGCGGGCAGCGAGACCCTGTGGGATTCTGGCGACCTGCCGCTTCCGGTGGGGTCTGAAGGAAGCTGGTATCTGCACGTTCAGTCGCTGAACGGCGAGGGCGCCTCTGGCGGGACGCTGGATCTCGGGCCGTACAAGTTCGACGGCACGGGCCCTGACAACCCGGGGGCCGCGACTGAGACCGGCGGCGCGCAGAACGGCACAGTGCAGTCGGCGGTGTCCGACCCGGCGTTCACATGGCCTGCCGGCACGGACGCGCTGTCCGGCATTCAGGGGTACAGCGTGTACTTCGGCGACGATTCGTCGGGGACGAGCGAAACGTTCGTGACGAGCGCGGCGTATGACCCGGCGGGCGTGAGCGCAGGCGGCACCTACTATCTGCGCGTTCGGGCTCGCGACGGCGCGGGCAACGACGCCGACGAGTGGGCGACGATCTTCACGTTCATCTACGACGGATCTGGCACGGATGCCCCGATCGTGTCCGATGATGGCGCCTTCACAGGCGCGACAACGAAGCTGAATGGCTCGTGGGTGTCCATCGATCCAGACTCGGAGATCGTGGAGTACCAGTACGCGGTCGGAACAAGCGCGGGCAGCACGGACGTCGTGGGCTGGACCTCGGCCGGAACCTCCGTTGAGGCAACGATTGACATCCCGGCGCCGGGTATGAGCCAGGGTCCGGCCTATTACATCTCGGTCAAGGCAAAGAGCGAAGCAGGCGACTGGAGTGACGCCGGGACCTCGGACGGCATCCAGGTGGCGCCGCCGGTTCAGACCATCGCCGAAGCGAAGGCTCTGGCGGACGGTGAGCCGGTCGCTCTTCGGAACAAGGTCGTGACCGCCGATGTCGGCGGGGCCTACTACATCGAGGAGACCGACTGGTCGAGCGGCATACTGGTGATGGGAGCCGGAGCGCCTCCGGGGACTCTGGTGACCGTCGGCGGGGTGATGGGCCTGAACGAGCACAATGAACGTGCCATCACCGGCGCGGCGACCGTCGTGGAAGCCGCCAGCGACCCGCTGATCATCCCGTCCGCGCTGAGGATGTCGGGCAAGAACCTCGGCGGCGAGGACTTCAACGCGTTCACCTTCGGAGCGACGGGCGGCGTCGGCCTCAACAACGTGGGCCTGCTGTGCTGCATGACCGGCGTGCTGACATCGGTCGGCGAAGGCGAGCTGTGGCTCAGCGACGGTTCCACGGCGCAGCCGGTGAAGGTCGCTGCCTATCTGACCGACATCAGCGGACTGCAGGTGGGTGACCTGGTCATCGTGACAGGGATCTCCACGCTGGAGATGGACGGCGGGGTTCTTTCGCCGGCCCTCAGGGTCACCGACCCGTCCGGGATTACGAAACTGAACTGACACCCCGCAAGCGGGGACAACAGACGAGATCACACGGGAGGGGCCGTTGCCGGCCCCTCCCGGCCATAATGGAGGCCGCAAGACGGCCTCCGGCCTCACCACACGCAAAACACCTGGAGATAAGACAGTCAGAACCTATCTGGAATGCTATCCGTGCCTGGTCCATCAGGCGGTTGACGCGATTCAACGCGTGGTGGACGACCCCGAGACCCAGACCGCCGTGCTGCGGAGGGCTCTGGACATCCTGAGCGAAGCTGCCCCGAGCGATTCGCCTCCCCTGGTATCATCGAAGATTCATCGCGCGCTGCGTTCGGCCATGGGAGACGCGGACCCGTACAGGGAGATCAAGGACCAGAGCAATGCTTTCGCGCTGAGGCTGTACCCGCAGTTTCAGGAGAGGGTGCGAGCATCGGACGATCCGCTCGGGGCGGCTCTGCGCCTGGCGATCGCCGGCAATGTCATTGACTACGGCGCGAAACGGCACGTCTCCGAGGAGGCGATGTCGGCAACCATCGAGAACGCGCTGGACGCGCCGCTCGACGCGGCACGTGTGCGGGAGTTTCGCGAAGCCGTGGAGGCCGCGGACACCATTCTGTATCTGGCCGACAACGCCGGCGAGATCGTGTTCGACCGCCTGCTGCTGGAATATCTTCCCCTGCGCAAGATCACGCTGGCGGTGCGGGGCGCGCCCATAATCAATGATGTGACGCTGGATGATGCCCGCACGGCCGGGCTGACAGATATGCTGCGGGTGCTTGACAACGGCTCGGACGTGCCCGGCACGGCCCTGTCGGAGTGCTCGCCGGAGTTCCAGAAGGCGTTCGCCGAAGCGGACCTGGTGATCGCCAAGGGGCAGGGCAACCTCGAGACCCTGTTTGAATCGTCCCGGCGCATTTGCTTTCTGCTGCTGTGCAAGTGCCCGCTGGTCGCGGAGATGCTGGGCTGCGGCGTCGGCGACATGGTTATCCGCTGCGCAGCTCCGTAGCAGCCAGCCGCCGGGAAGCGGCACCCGCTCGCGGCGACAACCCCACACAAGCCGCGAAGCGCTTCACGCGCACACATGTGGTGCGCATTTTACCTCGTACAAACACCTGATTTTCAACAAATCGTACCTCTTTACCCACAAAAACGCTTGACACTCCACAAGGGTGCATACAGACTGAGGTAAGCCCTGCTGACGCGGGCGGTGGCCGGCCTGCTGGCCGCATGCAGTCCACCGGACTGCACACCTGCGCTTCTTGAGGGGCTGAATGAAGACAACCCGGCCCAGACCGGGCGATGAGGGAGGGAAAGATAATGGTACGCAAACTGCCAGCGCTGCCCGTCAGCGCACTGCTCGCGGCATTGATCGCAACCGCCTGCGCTGCGGCCCCAGGAACACCCAACTACTACGCGAGTTGGACTGACGCCGTCACCGGCGACAACCAGTTCTCCTACGGCGGCAAGACTTACTGGGATGTGGACGTGGGCGCGGATAGCTATCAGGACGATGTCTACGAGCGTCCGACGGCCCAGACCTTCGCGATGAAGGGCGCCCGCTACGCGGCGAAGGAGTACCTGGGCTACCTGGATATCACAGGGGCCAGCATTGGATGGGACACCCGGTACATCTACGTCCAGGTGGCTCTGTTCAGCCTCAACAAGGTTACTGACGACGGCGTCGCGACGCGCGTCGGCCTGGTGGAAAGATACGGGTTCCGCCTGGGGTGGGATGAAGATGGCCGCCACAGCAGGCTCTTCGTCGCGGATCAACCGGAGTTGAAGAACTCGCCGAACACACAGTGGGGCAGCATCGGTACATTCGCCTACCGCGACACCGACGGAGATGTCGGCGGCCGCGGAGCGCTGAACGGCCACCTGCCATCGGGACGCACGGTCACGAAGTCGGACAACTCGCGCGAAGAGTCCGGCATGAACGGCTACAACAGCCAGATTATCTCGGACGGGAAACCGGGCGGCTCGGGCTCACCGGTATTCTTCACGCGGATCAGCCCGGCCTCCTCAACCGTCGTCGAGTTCGCACTGGACTACCTTGCCCTCGGCTGGACCGAGCAGTCACTGTGGGATCTTCAGTATGTCGAGTTTGAAGCGATCAAGGGCGGTGCCAAAGACCCGCAGAACTATCTGTGGAATGACAAGTACACCAAGTCCGAGGCCGGATCGCCCAATCCCGGCGTCGGCGGGCTCTCTGAGTTCGGCACTCAGGGGTGCGGCAATATCTATGAGCTTGACACGCTGAGAGGCGGGGTTGTGCCGGAACCTTCGAGCATGCTCGCCCTGGCGGCGTGCCTGATTGGAATGGCCGGAGCATCCCGCCGCCGGCGCTGAAACTTGAGGAGTAATCCAATACCACGCAAGGCTGCGGGCCTCAGCCCGCGGCCTTGCGCTTCGCCAGGACTCCTGCTCGCGCCCAGACGCAGCCCGCAGCTTGAGCATCGCAGTACAGTTTCTCTATAATGACCGCTGTGGTGACAGGCGAAAGACGATAGCTCGCAGGACAATGGAAACAAACATGATGCTGAAAACTCTGACGGCTGCTCTTCTCACCGGCGTGGTTGCGATTGGCGCCGTCCTCCCGGCACTGGGCGCGAAGAAGTGGACCATCGGAACGCCGATTGTCACGTACTGGGCCGGCCCGGGCGCCGGCTTCATGCCTGTGAACGATGAGACCGCCGCGCAGCTTCGCGCGGGTGGATGGAACGTGGGCTGGGCGGACACCCCCGGGGATCTGAACACCTACCACCGCCACGGCGTGCGCGCGATGCTGGTGATCCGCACGCCGAACCTGGACGATCCGGACAAAGCGAAGAAGCTGGAAGCTCTGATCGAACAGGTGCGCGACCATCCTGCGATGTACGCGTATTATCTGGTGGACGAGCCAGGGGCGGGCGCGTTTCCGATGCTCGGCAGACTCGTCGAGTTCTTGCGCAAGCGCGACCCGTCGCATCTGGCTTTCATCAACCTCTTTCCCACCTACGCGAACGCGGCACAGCTCAACGTGAGCGACGACGCGGCGGCGCGCGCGAAGGTGGGCTACCCGACCGATTTCGCGGGCATCAACACCGACGACGGGACGTCCATGCGCTACCGCGAGCACGTCCGCCAGTTCATCGAGATCGTCAAACCCCGGATGATCAGCTACGATCACTACCATTTCTTGAAGGAGCGCGATGGCGGTCAGTACTTCCTGAATCTCGCGCTGATTCGCAAGGCGGCCCTAAAGGCGGGACTCCCCTTCCAGAACATCATCCAGGCGTGTGACTCACCTGCCGAAGGCTGGCGTGGACCAGGCGAGCACGAAATTCGCTGGCTGACGTACACGTCTGTCGCCTACGGCGCGCAGGCAATCGCGCACTTCCGGTACGACATCGGTTTCTGGACGAACCCGAAGGACCCGGCGACTCTCAGGCCGCTCTTCTGGGCGGTGTCTCAGACGAACCGTGAGTTCGTGGCGATTGCGAGCGAGCTGCAGCGGCTCAGGTCGCTGGGAGCGTATCACTTCGGCACGCTGCCGCTGGGAGGCGAGGCGCCGCCTGAGACGGCGCCATTCGCCCCGTCACCCAGGAAGCAGGAGATCCTGCTCGGGTATTTCGGCAGGTCCGCGGGGCGGCCCACCCACGTGGTGATTGTGAACCTGAACTACAAACAGCCGGTGACGGCGAAGCTTGCCGGCCCGGGCCCGATGCAGGTGTTCCACGCGGCGACAGGCGCCTGGTCCGACCCGTCGAACGGGGCCCTGGTGGAGATTGCTCTTCCCCCGGGAGGCGGCACGCTCGTGCGCCTTGCGCGGTAGGTTGCCCGCACCGTTCCATACAATGGCCGAGACTCAGACAGGAAAGGCGCGGTAACCTTCAGGAGAAGGCCGCGCCTTTCCTGCCGGGCGAGGTCACAGGGTTTGCATCAACTGAGGACTACGCCCTCCGTTGCCCTCTTCGCCCGCTTCCCACCAGACCTGTAAGAGCCATGCCGAGCGCCAGCAGACTGCCCGGCTCCGGAACCACGATGTCATCCGCAACTTTGAAGTTGTCCGTGTGACTCTTGCTCCGCTTGAAACCGAACGTCGAGTTCGATGCCTGCGGATTATAGTCGCCCGCAGCCGTCAGCCACACTTTGTACTCACCCCCCGAACTCGGCGTCTTGCTGAACGGGATTAGTTGCACAGAGATCGAGTGGTTGTTCGGGTTCATCAGCCCCACCGCGTGCGTTCCCCCGGAACCGGTAACGCCCGAGATGACGCCGCCAGCCACCGTGCAGGCGCGGTCTGCGATGGGGTCCGTGGACAGCAGCACGGCGCCGCTGGGGTCGGTCACCATGAAGTAGTAGAACCCGTCTGGAAAGCCGGGCCCGTTGGGGTTCTGCGGCCCGCCGTTGAGGTACACGTCATCCTTGTTGTCGTAGAGGTTCTGGTCAACGCTCAGGCCATCGAACAGCGAAGTGTAGATCGCCTCTCCGCACGCGGGGGCCGCGACCAGCAAAGTGGCCAGACCCATGACCGCGAGGATGCAGGAAACCGGGGCTTTTGCCCTCTTCATCCTTCTGTCAGCCTTTCTTCTCAACCTGTGAGCGTGAGCAACTGAGGCAAGGGACAAACAATGGTCCCCCGCCCCCGAATCACGCGGTTCACGCCCACCCTGCGCCGCGCGTTCGGATGCCCTGGGCTGCGATGCCTTTATCCCGCATATGCAGGAACAGGTATTCATCCCACCATCACAGACAGTTTACACCTCTAGCAGTCAGCAGCAACCTGTGGCAATTACCAGTTTTTCTGAAGCGGCCGGCAGCGCCGCACAGCTTGCGCGCTCCGAGCCATACTGCTAATCTGTGCACAGTACGGATTGCCGGCCCCGGCCGGCACAAGGCAAGCAGGCAACTATGGGACTGGCGCGAACACTCAGTTACATCAGGCAGCGGCGGGCAGGCATCCCCGACGAGATCGAGAGGCAGCACGCCTATCTCAGGCTCGAAATGGACATCCTCACCCCGCACATGGAGCGGCCGCTCGACGGAGCGCGGGCGCTGGACATCGGCTGCGGACAGATGCTACCGATGCTCATCGGCCTGACCGCGGAAGGCTGTAAGGCGACGGGCATTGACCTCGACCCGTACCTTCCGGGAAAGCACCTCGCCAACTTCGCCAGGCGCCGCCGGGAAGAGGGCGTGGCCCGGGCGGCTTCGCAGGGCTTGCGCAACGTTCTTGTTGACGAGGCGGTAGGGCGGGGCCTTGCCCTAAAGCTCGGCGCCCGCGTCAACATTCGCGCGCTCGATGTTAGGGTGATGGATGTCGGGAAACTGGACTTCGAAGACGGCACCTTCGACCTGATGACATCCATGGCTGTGTTCGAGCATATCGCCGACATGCCGGGGGCGCTCGGCGAGATCCACCGCACTCTGAAGCCGCGGGGCGTCGCCTGCCTCCACGCCCACCTGTTTCCGTCCTACACGGGCGGGCACAACCGCGACATGCTGAACGCCGCCGGGCAGCCCATCGAGTCCAGCGTCGTGCCCTGGGACCATCTGCGCGGAAACAGCCATCCCGCCCCGGCGTATCTGAACAAATACCGTATGGCGGACTTCCGCCGGTTCATCGAGGAGTCGCCGCTGGCGCTCGAAGCGTGGCATGCGCACCCGCCCGGCGAAGGAGATGAGGCGAGGCTTACCCCGGAGATTGAGCAGGAACTGTCGGCGAAGGGATTCACCCGCGACGACCTGCTGACCACGAGCCTGCACATCGTCGTCCGCAAGCCCTGAACCCGCACCCATAGCCCGCACGAGAGAAAGCAGGCTGTATCTTCGTTCGCGCTTGTGGTAAAGTGGTATCGTGAGACTCGCGCCTGCCCGCGGTCTTCCACGGCGGCGCAGCACTCCGGAGGGGCCGCTGTCCGGCCGGCAGGCTCGCGAGAGACAGTCAGGCGGCTGTCGCCCTGCCCCAGCCCCGATCCCCTGGCCGGTGACGGGAACAGCCGCCAACGCCTGACGACACGCGCCTCGATAGAGGCTGCGGAAATACCGCGATAGAAGAGAAGCGCCTTGAGGATTTTCAGAACACCGCTTTTTCTGTGGGCTGCCGCCGGTCTCCTGCTTCTGACCGCCGAATGCACACGCGCGGCCGACGTGGCCGACTACTCATGGGTGTTTTCGGAGAACGGAAACTACCTGGGCTGGACCGCCGAAAACGCTGTCGCGTCCGGCGTGGGTTCCGGCTATCTCTGGTCGGAGAGCGGCACATCCACTGCGTATTTCGTCCATCAGGATGTTCCCGTCCAGGCACGCAAGGACCACTACGTCCAGCTGCGCATGCGCCTGCGCCCCAAATCGAGCCCCACCGCGCGCTTTGGCCGCACCTACGGCGGCATCTACTTCACAACCGACGCCGAGACTTCTTTTGACGAGGCCAAGAAGGTCACTTTCCGCACCTACGGCACCGGAACATGGAAGACGTACAACATCTGGGTGGGCAACAACGCGAAGTGGACGGGAACCATCAGGCGCCTTCGCGTGGACCCCACGACCTTCACCAACGCGCGCATCGAGATTGAGTCCATCAAGCTGATGCAGGACCATACCGGCCCGGAGTTTATCCTCAAGAACAACTGGACGTACTCCGACAACGACACCATCAGCTACAACACCCCCAGCCTGGTGCTCAAAGACGCGTACGACAGCATCTCCGACCTGTCCCGGGTGGAGTTCTACCGGCGGCCCGCCGGCGCGACCAACGCGGACTGGGTGCTGGCTGGAGGCGACATCTCGGCGGTTGACAAGTGGCAGTTCAAGTATCCGGCGCTGCCGAACGGCAGCTACGATCTGGGCGTCAAGGCCTACGACCAGACATCGAACTCGAACGGCTGGGACTACCCCGAGGCCATCGTCCACAACCTCACGATCAACACTGCGATGACGCCCCGGATTGATGTGAACGCCGCGGGCCCGGCCGAGCCATTCGACAAGATGATCGCCGGCAGCAATCAGATCTGGTACCGCTGGACGAACAGCTACAACCCGGCTACCAACAGCCTCTACAGCAGCAGCCTCGAGTCTCTGCTGGCGGATTGCGGCATCACGGTCATCCGCTACCCGGGCGGCTGCCACGCCGACACATTTTATTGGAAGAAGAGCATCGGTCCTGTCGCATCGCGTCCGAACCAGTATGGCAATCCCTGCGCCCCGGTGCCGAGCAACCAGGGCCCGGCGAAGTTCGGTCTGGACGAGTTCTGCCGCTGGTGCGATAACAGAGGCATCGAGCCCATGATCACGACGCGCTTCCGCTGGCCCACGGCGGGAGGCGCCCCGGGACAGGACGGACCGCATCCGTATCAGCAGGCTCTGGAAGACGCGGTGGATCTGGTGGAGTACTGCAACGCCCCGAACGACGGTTCGAACTGGAACGGAGGCACCGACTGGGCGGCGGTGCGTGCGGCCAACGGCCACCCGGAGCCGTATCATCTGAAGTATATGGAGATCGGCAACGAGCCGTTCAACCCCGATCCGTGGGGCAGCCCGGGTCTGGTCGGGCTCGACGGCCCCTCCGAGTATGCCCTGGCCTTCCTGAGCTACTACGACGCGATCAAGGCGACCGACCCCAGTGTCATCGTGACTCCCAGCGCCTACCTCGACTATCACGGGGCAAACTACGGCAACCTGGTGGACAAATGGCCGTATCAGATCCTCTCGATTGACGGCCCGTTCATCGAAGAGGCGCAGTTCCACCAGTATTACCCTTACAGCCCGTCGCAGCCCGACATCGTTCGTCTCTACAACGAGACAATGGCGGCGGCCAAGGCATTCGACGACGGCCTCGGCGTCTACCGGATGATCCAGAAGCAGACCAACCCGGAGCGGACGAACCTTATCAAGATTCAGCTCAACGAGTGGAACGTCAACTACTACTGGACGAACAACCCCACGTATGGCTGGATCAACATGGAGCATGTACGCACGTGGAAGGCGGCCATGGCGACCGCGGACAGCCTGCGCATATTCCTGTTGAACAGGGACCTTATGAGCGTCGCCTGCCACTGGCTGCTCCAGGACGACCGCTGGGGGCTGGTGCAGAACGACAACGTGACCCCCAACCCGGTCTGGTATGTCTTCTCGGCCTTCAACCACCACTTTGGCACGAAGCTCATACCATCCAGGTTTACCGGAGCCCCGACGCTTGACTGGGATGGATATCAGGGACAGACTCCGGGCCTGCTGAACATCCCGAAGCTCACCGGCATGGCGAGCCTGAGCGACGATGGCCAGACGGCGTATCTGTGGGTCATCAATAAGGACAGAGCGAACGCGATCACGTCTGCTGTC
>MTKZ01019236.1_pt2 | contig 12995 bp, 12 predicted proteins | sample 1042781 | NCBI WGS metagenome assembly MTKZ01 (sample SAMN06212207, study PRJNA360539) | anaerobic digester metagenome | biome: Wastewater treatment plant; material: sludge; isolation source: anaerobic digester fed with sludge from wastewater treatment plant | place: Denmark: WWTP Viborg ...
ACCCACCGTAAATTCCATCCTCTGGCGGAAATTAAGAAAAACACATAGCGAAAAAACTTCCTTTAGCTATCTATACTCTATGGGATTTGTACACTTATTACTATAGGGTTTAAAAGGAACAGGGCAAGAGCGGAGAGAGGGTAGGGCGGGAGCAAACTTGGGGTTTTTTTTCTCTGTTCCCTCTTCCCTCTTATTCTCTTTCTTTTCTTGTTCTATTCCTTGTCCTTTTTTACTCTGCTCACTGTCTTGTCCTGCTCTTCTGATATATTTTTATTCATAACAGTTGGAATTGTGATTTTAAGAGACGATAATTTTGGAAAATTTTTGTTTTCAGGGGAGAGGTCGGGAAAGATCCGGTTTAAGCGGTTAAAATTTCCGCAAGGTTTTTCTATCGCCGTTTTTCCCTTTTTGGATGGGCAAATTCCCCGCTTTTGCTTTTCCCTGCCTTTTAGCCGCATTTTAAGGCCTTTCAGCTTCAAAAAATGCCTTTTGTAAAAGAAAAAATGGCAGTATTTTTCCTTTTAAGATAAAATTACAGCAATGGGAAAAAAATATTTCGCCAAAGATTTGGTTAAGCCGAAAATTTCCCTGGTTATCCCGGCTTATAACGAAGAAAAATTTTTAGGGAAAACCTTGCTTAGTGTTCAAAAACAAAATTTTAAAGATTTTGAAATTATTGTTGTTGATAATAATTCTTCCGACAGGACAGCTGCTATTGCCAAAGAATTCGGCGCAAGGGTAATTTTTGCGCCGGAGAAAAAAGTTTCCGTTGCCCGTCAGGCGGGTTTTTTTGCCGCGAAAGCCGAGATAATCGCGACCACCGATGCGGATACGATTTTGCCTTCAGGTTGGCTAAGCCGGATTTATCGGGAATTTGCCGAGAATCCGGACTTGGTTGCTTTCGGCGGACCCTTTTCTTTTTATTCCGGTTCCTGGTTGGCTCGGATAATAACAGCTAATTTTTCTTTTTTGCTTTGGCGGTTGGATCGGGTAATCAACGGCCACTGGACTCTTGGCGGAGTTAATCTGGCAGTCAAAAAGAAAGCTTTTCAACAAATAGGCGGGTTTGCCGTAAGGCTAAGTGTCGGCGAGGATGCTGAAATTTGCCAAAGATTAAGCCACGTCGGGAGGATTAAATTCAGCTTTGACCATCGGGTCTTAACTTCCGGACGGAGATTCAGAAATGGTTTGTTATTGGGCTTTTTATTTTATTTGCCCCATTATCTGGGCAAGATTGTTTTTAAAAAGTATTTGAGGATGCCCTTTCCGGCGGTCAGAAAAGAAGAACCGACTTTTGGTTTTTCATTTGTTTTGGCCCTGATTGCTTTTCTTCTTTTTTTCCTGGGAATTAACTATGCGGGAAAGACTTACGCCCGGCAAATTGCGGAATTGAAGGAGAAAATTGTTGATTATTCTTCGTCTTTTTCCAAATAGGTGACCGCGGCGACCGAATCGTTGGCGTCTTTGGCAAAACGCATCAGAATTACTCCTTGGGTTGCCCGACCAAGCCGGGGAATATTTTTCAAAGGCAGTTTGATTATTTGCGCAAATTTGGAAGTTAAAACTACCTGATCAACGCTTTCGGAAACAAACTGACAACAAATNNTGACTTTGCCGGTTTTTTCGGTCACTTCGGCAACTTTGACGCCCTGGCCTCCCCTATTTTGCAAAGGAAATTCGGAGAAGTCGGTTCTTTTTCCCAAACCTTTTTCCATTACCACTAAAACATCATTGAAAAACTTTTTGCGGCCGTCTTTCGGTTTTTCGGTTTTTTCCGGCAAAATTTCCATTCCGATGGCGTAGTCACCGCTTTGGAGTTTAATTCCCCGGACGCCCATCGTGTCTCTGGCGGTTGGCCGGACGTCTTTTTCGGCGAAACGAATGGATTTGCCGTTGTGGGAAACTAAAAGGATATGGTTATTGCCGGAAGTGACTTTTGCCCAGCAAAGTTCATCCCCCGGGGAAAGTTTAATGGCGATTAGTCCCGAAGACCGGATATTGTCGTATTTTTCAATGGCGGTTTTTTTCACTGTTCCGTTCTTGGTCACCAGGAAAAGGAATCGGCGTTCGGGGTCTTTATCTTTAGGAATAGTGAGAATTGATTGAATTTTTTCACCCTGATCAATATTGATTAAGTTAATAATTGCCTGGCCTTTGGCTTGTCGTGAGCCTTCTGGTAAATCCCAGACTCTCAACTTAAAAACCCGGCCTTTGTTCGTAAAAAAGAGGATGTAATCATGGGTGTTCGCGGACAAAAGATAAGCAATCGCGTCTTCTTCTTTGGTTTTCATCCCCATAACGCCCTTCCCGCCGCGTTTTTGTGAACGATAAGTGTCTTTGGTCACTCTTTTGACGTAACCGGTTTGGGTAACGGTGATTATGGTTTCTTCGGCCGGAACCAGATCTTCTTCGGAGAATTCGCCGATCGGCATTTTGAAAACTTTGGTCCGGCGGGGATCGCCGTATTTTTCTTTTAATTTAATCAATTCTTCTTTGATGACGGCCAGTATTTTTTCCGGGTGCTCCAACAGATCGGTCAGATAAGCAATCGTTTCTACAATCATTTTGTATTCGTCTTCAATTTTTTGTCTTTCCAAGGCCGCCAACCGTCTTAATTGCATATCCAAAATCGCCGTCGCCTGGATTTCCGTCAAACCGAATTTGGTAACCAGGTTATGTTTGGCATCTTCGGCATCCTTTGATTTTTTGATTGTTTCGATAACCTCGTCCAGATGATCCAAGGCGATTTTAAGGCCTTCTAAAATATGAGCTCTGGCCTTGGCGTTTTTAAGCTCAAATTCGGTTCTTCTTTTGACAACCAGATGGCGGTGACGGACATATTCCGTCAGAATTTGTTTAAGGTTCAAAGTCATTGGGGTACCGTCTACCAGGGCGACAAAATTAGCCGGGAAGGTGGTTTGGATTTCCGTGTGCTTGTATAAATTGTTTAAGACCGCTTTGGGCCGGGCGTCTCTTTTTAATTCCACGACGACGCGGATACCGTGTTGGTCGGATTCGTCTCTGAGGTCGGAAATTCCGTCAATTTTTTTATCTTTGGCCAGACGGGCAATTTTGGCGACCAGATTTGCCTTGTTAACCTGATACGGAATTTCACTGATGACAATTTGGAATTTTCCCGCTTTGGTTTCTTCAATTTCGNNGACAACAATCACTCCCCGGCCGTCCGTATATACGTTGCGGATTTGGTTTTGGTCAAAAATCATGCCGGCAGTTGGGAAATCCGGACCCATGATATGTTCCAAGAGATCGTCAATGGAAGCCTCCGATTCAAAAACAGCTCATTTATCTTCGCTATTTTGAGTTAGGGAAAGTTGGTTACCTTGTTCGTCTTTTTCGTTTTGAACTTCAATCTTTTTGATTTCCAGAATCGCCTCCCCTTTTTCTTCCTGTCCGGGAGTGGCGCTTTGCACGATTTTCCCTTTATCAATTAATTTAACAATGGCCTCTACTACTTCGGTTAAGTTATGGGGCGGAATTTTGGTGGCCATGCCAACGGCGATTCCTTCCGAGCCCATCAAAAGCAAATTCGGTAATCGGGCCGGTAAAAAGACCGGTTCGTCCAGGGTGTTGTCAAAGTTTCTATTGGTATCAACCGTTTCCTTGTCAATGTCGGCTAATAATTCCTGAGAAATTGCGGCCAGACGGCATTCGGTGTAACGCATGGCGGCCGGAGAGTCGCCGTCAATAGAGCCGAAGTTTCCTTGGCCGTCAACCAAGGGATATCTCATGGAGAAATTCTGGGCCAATCTGGTTAAGGTATCGTAAAGGGCAATATCTCCATGCGGGTGGTATTTGCCCAAAACTTCTCCGACAACTTTTGCGCTTTTGGAATAATGGGCAGTATGGAAAAGTCCCAATTGGTGCATGGCGAAAAGAATCCGGCGGTGAACCGGCTTTAAGCCGTCCCGGACGTCCGGCAGGGCCCTGGCCACAATTACGCTCATGGCGTAATCCAGGTAGGATTTCTCCATTTCCGTGGTTATTTCCGCTGATTGAATTTTACCGATATCCATTTTGGCTAAATAATTATTTGGTTAATTATTGTTTTTTCCCTGTCGGCACCTTTCCAGATATTTTAACGCTTCTTCTTTCCCGCTCCATTTTCCGACCTTGACCCATTTGCCTTTTTCCAGACTTTTGTAATATTCAAAAAAATGACTGATTCTTTCTCTGGTCGGCGTTAGCAATTTTAAGGCATCCTGAACTTTATGGGATTCGGGATCAACCGAATCGGCGGGAACGCCCATCATCTTGATATCTTTTCCGTGTTCGTCTTCTGTTTCCAGCATGCCGATAATTCTGGTCGGCAAAACCGTTCCCGGCTGAATTTCCTTTAAGGTCAAGACCAGGACGTCTAAAGGATCGTTGTCCTCGCTAGCCGTGTCCAGGATAAAACCGTAATTAAAAGGATAATACATTGAGGTAAACAGAAACCGGTCAACCCTAAGGCGTTTATTTTTTTCGTCGTATTCGTACTTAACGCTGCCGCCGACGGAAATTTCAATCAGGACATCAACAATATTATTGTTTTTATTCATTTTTTTAAATATCCAAAGTCGCAAGTTTCGCGTGTGTTTGGATGAATTTTTTCCGGGGAGGGACCTCCTCGCCCATTAACATATTAAAAGTTTCGTCCGCTTTGGCGCTGTCGGCAATATTAACCAGCTTTAGAACTCTTCCTTCAGGATTCATTGTTGTTTCCCAAAGCTGCTCCGGATTCATTTCGCCCAAGCCTTTATATCTTTGAACGCTCAAACTGCCGGATTTTCCCGAGTTTTGGTTGATAATTTTATCTCTTTCGGCGTCACTGTAGGCATAAAAGACTTCACGGCCGATTTGGACCTTGTAAAGCGGCGGCATGGCGATATAAAGATGGCCTTCGGTAATAACCTGGGGCAGATGACGGAAAAAGAAAGTCAAAAGTAAAGTTTCAATATGTTCTCCGTCAACATCGGCGTCGGTCATAATAATTATCCGGTGATACCTTAATTTTTCCGGATTGATCGTATCGCCGATTCCCATTCCCAAGGCAATAACCAGATCTTTTAACTCTTCAAACTCAATGATTTTATCAAGCTGGGCTCTTTCCGTATTCAAAACTTTTCCGCCCAAGGGCAATATCGCCTGGAATCGGCGGTCGCGGGCTTGTTTGGCCGATCCGCCGGCCGAATCGCCTTCAACAATAAACAGTTCGGAAACCGAAGGGTCTTTTTCCTGGCAATCCGCCAGTTTTCCGGGTAAGGTCATTCCTTCCAGGGCGCCTTTTCTGATAACGGCGTCTTTGGCGGCGCGGGCCGCCAGTCTTGCCCGGGCGGCCAGCATCACTTTTTCAATGATTCTTCTGGCATCGGCCGGATTTTCTTCAAAATAAGTATCCAATCCTTCTTTGACAACGGCGGCTACATAACCCTGAACCTCCGGATTGTTCAATTTGGCTTTTGTTTGCGATTCAAATTGAACTGTGTCGGCCGGCTTTTTGACAAAGATAACGGCGGTTAAACCTTCCTTGACGTCTTCGCCGGTCAAGTTGTCGCTTTCGGACTTGATGGCCCCGATTTTGGCGGCGTAATCGTTAATGGAGCGGGTTAAGGCCATCCGGAAACCGGTGAGATGGGTGCCTCCGTCAAGAGTATTAATGACATTGACAAAAGAGTGGATGTTTTCGTTAAAACTGTCGTTGTATTGTAAAGAAACGCCAATTTCCGTATCCTCAATTTGCTTGGAGAAAAAGATCGGGTCGGTTAAGGCCTTCTTATTCCGGTTAAGATGAACGACCAAAGAGCGAATTCCGCCTTCAAAGTAAAAGTTTTTTTCCGTCTTGGTTCTTAAATCCTGAAGATGGAATTTGATGCCGGCGATAAGATAAGCTCTTTCCCTGATTGATTGCTCAATCTTGTCGTAGTTCCAGGTTGTTTCGGCAAAGATTTTTTTATCCGGCAAAAAAACGGTTGAAGTTCCGGAAGCAATTTTTAGAATTTCAAAAATAGAATTTTTCTTTTCTTTTTCCGAAATGGGATTTACCGGCCAAAGCGGCTCTCCTTTTTTATATTCCTGGAAAAAGATTTCGTTATTTCTTTTTACCTCAACCCGCATTGATTCGGAAAGGGCGTTAACAACACTGGCGCCGACACCGTGAAGACCGCCGGAAACTTTATAGGCCCGGCCGTCAAATTTGCCGCCGGCATGAAGCTTGGTCATACAAAGTTCCAAGGCGCTTTTTTTGTATTGGGGAACAATATCGCAGGGAATACCCCGGCCGTTGTCCGTTACCTGAACACTGCCGTCTTCCCTTATGGTTACCCAGATGTTTTTAGCAAAGCCGGCCAAAGATTCATCAACTGAGTTATCAATGATTTCCACCAGCATATGGTGAAAACCTTTTTCGTCGGTTGAGCCGATATACATTCCCGGTCTTTTCCGAACCGGCTCCAAGCCTTCAAGAACTTGAATGTTCTTGGCGGTGTAATCGGATTGAGAGGAGGTCTCAAATTTTGCTTCAATTTTAGTCTTCGTTGCCATTTCTTTTCGCCGAAAAAACAGAGGGTCTTTTTACCCTCCATCATAAAATTTTAACAAGATAAAAGAGGTAAATCAAGGAGAAAATTTTCCAAAGTCAGACGGACGTTGGTATTCGCTTCAAGGTAAAATTTGGTTTTGGAAAGAGATGATAATAGTGCAAAATATAATGACTCGGAGGAGGTCGGTTTTTTTTCTTTTTCAACCTCTTCTATTAATAATTTTCTGGCGACAAAAGTCAATTTATCAAGCCATTCAATGGCCTTAAGCCGGTCGTTGGCGATTTCCGCTTCTTCCAAAATTTGCCACCTCTCCCCTACCGGAGAGGAAAGAATTCTCTTTATCATTTTTTGATAAATGGATTCTTCTTCTTTATCCAAATTGATTTGGGGCAGAACCGGCAAACGGACAATTTGACAGCGCGAAGCAATGGTGGGCAAAAGCAAAGAGGCTTCCGGACAGGTTAAAACAATCAAGGCCTTGCCGGGCGGCTCCTCAATTGTTTTTAAAAGGCTGTTTTGGGCTTCAACGGAAAGATTTTCCGCTCGTAAAATCAAGCTTACCTGACGGCTGCAGCCAAAGGGTTTTAAGCCGAGCCGGTTTTGGAGATTGCGAATTTCGTCAATACCGATGGTTGTCGCCAAATCCAACAAAAAAAAATCCGGATTGTTTTCCGCAGCCCATTCTTTGTCGTTGATTTCTTTGCGGATGGTTTTTAAGGCGGCTTGGTAGCGAAGATCCAGGTTGCCGCCGATAACCAGGTAACTGTTGGCCATATTGACATTTTAGCACAACCTGGTTGATAATAATTTTAATGCCCGACAATAAAAATCTTGCCCAAATTTTACTGGACAAAGGAAAGCTTTCCAAGGAAAATTTTGAAAAAATCCGCCTGGAGAGCCTTAGCTCCGGAAAAGCTCCGGAGAAAATCATCGAAGAGAACTCTTACGCGACCGACGACGACTTGGTTCAGGCAAAAGGAGAATTATACAACATTCCCTATATTAGCTTGTTTGAAAAAGGAGTTGCGCCTGAAGCTTTAAAGTTTATTCCCCGACAAGTAGCGGAAAGATTTACTATTATCCCTTTTGCTTACGAGGAAAAAGAAAATGTTCTTTCTTTGGCGATGGCCAATCCTTTGGATTTGGAAACCATTGAATTTGCAGAAAGAAAATCCGGTTGTAAAATAAAAGTTTTTATTGCTCCCAAAAGCGCGATTGAAAAATCCATTTCCGAAAGATATTCCCAAAATCTTTCCGCCGAAGTCACCGAAGCTCTAAAGGAAACCACTCTGGAAAACAAAACAATTGATATTAAAAGGCTGGGCGAGGTTATTAGAGAAGCACCGATTGCGAAAATTGTTTCCACAATTTTGGAATTTGCCATGCGTTCGCGGGCCTCGGATATTCATATTGAGCCGGAAGAGGATAAAACCCGGGTTCGTTATCGGATTGACGGGATTCTTCANNGACGGGATTCTTCACGAAAAATTGATTTTGCCGAAAAATGTGCACGAAGCCTTGATTTCCCGGATAAAAATTCTTTCCGATTTGAAAATTGACGAAAAAAGGATTCCCCAGGATGGCCGATTTAACTTTCGGGCGGACGACATGGAGGTAGATTTACGGGTTTCAACTTTGCCGACGGTTCACGGCGAAAAAGTGGTCATGCGGCTTTTGAAAAAATCGGGCAAAATTCCAACCTTACCGGAATTGGGTTTGAGAGGCCAGGCGTTGCGCAATCTGGATGATGCGATTTTGCGTCCCCACGGCATTATTTTGGTTTGCGGCCCGACCGGCAGCGGCAAGACCACAACTCTTTATTCGGTTCTTTCCAAAATTAATTTGGTTAAGGTTAATATCGTGACAATTGAAGACCCGGTGGAATATAAAATTGCCGGCGTCAACCAAGTTCAAATCAATCCCCAGGCCNNCCGGGAAACAACGGATTTGGCGATTCAGGCTTCTTTAACCGGCCACTTGGTTTTTTCAACCCTTCATACCAAAAGTTCCGCCCAAGCTTTGCCTAGGCTTTTAGATATGAACGCGGAACCTTTTTTACTCGCCTCTTCGGTAACCTGCATTATGGCGCAAAGGATTTGCCGAAGGATTTGTCAGGAATGCAAAGAGGAAGTTCCCCCTTCCGCCGAAGTTGAAGCCGATTTTAAAAATGTTTTGGGAAAACTTTATCCCGAAGGAAAAAAGCCGGTTTTGGCTAAAGGAAAAGGTGTGAAACCTGCAACGGCACCGGTTATCTTGGCCGGATCGGAATTTTTGAAGTTTTGCCGGTATCGGAGAAAATCAGCCGCCTTATTTTGGAAAGGGCGCCGGCAATTGATATTGAAAAACAGGCCTGCGAAGAAGGAATGGTGACCATGAAGCAGGACGGTTATTTAAAAGTCTTGGAACAAGTTACTACTTTAGAGGAAGTCCTGCGGGTTGNNTCCTGCGGGTTGCCCAGGATTAAATTAAAAAAATGAAAATAGAAGAATTAATGGAAATTGCCTGTCAAAAGAATGCTTCAGACATTCACCTAACGGTTGGTTTGCCGCCGGTATTGCGGATTGACGGCGAGCTTCATCCCCTGCCGGACTTTCCGGTTTTTACCGAAACGGGAGTTAAGGAAATGATTTTTTCCTTTTTAACCGAAGAGCAAAAAGAATTGTTTTTGGCTAACAAGGAAATTGATTTTTCTTTGGCCTATTCGGAAAAGGCCCGTTTTCGGGTTAATACTTATGTTCAAAAAGGAACTTTCGCTTCATCTTTGCGGTTGATCCCGATGGTTATCAAAAGTATTGACGAATTGGGTCTTCCGTCAATTTGCCATAAATTCGCTCAATTAAAACAGGGATTTATTATTGTTACCGGCCCAACCGGCCACGGCAAATCAACGACTTTGGCGGCCATCATTAACGAGATTAACCAAACCCGCAAATGCCATATCGTTACCATAGAAGATCCGGTTGAATTTATTTTTCCTCAAGGTAAATCAATCGTTTCCCAGAGGGAGTTGCATCAGGACACTCATTCCTGGGAAATCGCCCTTCGCTCGGTTTTAAGAGAAGACCCGGATGTGGTTTTTATCGGGGAGATGCGTGACTTGGAGACAATTACCGCCGCCTTGACCGTCGCGGAAACCGGCCATTTGGTTTTTGCGACCTTGCATACCAATTCGGCCGCTTTAACCATTGACCGGATTATTGATGTTTTTCCGGAAGATTCCAAGTTACAGGTCAGGTTGCAGCTTTCCGGGGTTTTGGAAGCGGTTTTGTCCCAACGGCTGATTCCTTCTTTAAAAGGCGGCCGGGTGGCAGCGGCGGAAATAATGATCGGGACTTCGGCAGTCAGAACCTCCATTCGTGAAGGCAAAACGCACATGATTGACAACATCATCCAGACATCGGCTTCTATGGGGATGATCAGTTTTGAGTCGGCCTTGGGAAAACTAGTTAATGAAGGAAAAATTTCTTTGGAGGTCGCTCAGTCTTATGCTCTTCGGCCGGAGGAGCTTTATCGGTTGGTGAAGACNNTCGGTTGGTGAAGACCAAGTAGGCTTTAATCATGACGAAATTCAGTTATGTTGCCAGGCAAAAGGACGGTCAAGTCACCAAGGGTTTTATTGATTCTCCCGGATTGGAGATGGCCGCCAGAAGTCTCCGGCGCCGGAACTTTATTCCGATAAAAATTCAGCCTATCGGCGAATCTTTTTTCGGCAATATCTTTGACAGTATTTTTAACAAGATCTCTCTTCCCGACCTGGTTAATTTAACCCGGAATATTTCCACGATGATTACCGCCGGGTTGCCTTTGACCGGGGCTTTGGCGATTTTGGAACAACAGGCTCCGCCGAAACTGGCGCCGATAGTCAGCGATGTTTTGACCAGTGTTCAGGGCGGGACCTCTTTTGCCGAATCCTTAAGCTACCACCCGGAAGCCTTTTCCAAAGTTTATGTTGCGCTGATCCGATCGGGTGAATCGGCCGGTGTTTTGGATGATGTTTTAAAGAAATTGGCGGACAATCTGGAAAAACAAAGGGAGTTTCAGGCGAAGGTAAAAGGGGCGATGATTTATCCGACAATTATTATTACGGGAATGATCGGGGTTGCCATTATCATGATGGTGGCGGTTGTGCCGAAGATGACCTCTCTTTATACCGAGTTCGGAGCAAAAATGCCGGCAGCTACCCAGGCGCTGATGGATATTTCGGCCTTTTTTGTCAAAAATTTGCCGCTGATGGTAATCTTGTTTTTTGTCGGGTTATATTTTTTCAGACTTTTTCAAAAGACGACGGCCGGCCGAAGGAAAATTGACGAGTTCAAATTAAAAATTCCCTTGGTCGGCAGCTTACAACAAAAGGTTGCTTTAGCGGATATTTGCCGGACCTTGGGTCTTTTGGTTGCTTCCGGCGTCCAGATATTGGACGGACTGAATATTGTGGCGGAAGCTTCGGATAACGTTGTCTATACTGAGGGCATTAAGAAAGCCGCCAAACAGGTTGAAAAAGGCTTTCCCCTTTCCCGGGCCTTAATGGAAAATCCATATTTTCCGCCGATTGTTTCCCAGTTGCTTTCCGTCGGCGAGGAAACGGGCAAGGTTGATGAAGTCTTGGCGAAAATATCCCATTTTTTTGAAGTGGAATCCGACCAAACCCTTAAGGGCTTGACAACCGCGATTGAACCTTTAATAATGATTGTATTGGGTGTGGGAGTCGGTTTTTTGATTATCGCAATTATTTTACCGATTTACAGTTTAACCAGTCAGTTTTAAGAAAGAGCAAGAGAGAGTAGAGATTAGAGCAAGAGAAAATCAAATTTTCTCCGTTCTCTTTTACTCTTTTACTCTAAGAACGAAAGGGGGTGACAAATAAAAATTAAAAATGAAAAGTTTAAAAATAAAAATTAAGGGTTTTACCATGATTGAGCTTTTGATTGTTATCGCGGTTTTGGGCGTTTTGGCTGTCGCCGTTCTTTCGGCAATTAACCCGATTGAACAAATTAACCGAGGCCGTGATACCGGTAGCCGATCCGACGCGGAACAACTTTTAAGCGCCATTGACCGCTATAATGCCTCACATAATATGTGGCCTTGGCAAGATGGTCCTGGGGATTCAGCTGCTGTTCCTTTTACTCCGATTACCGAGACAGATCCTAAAGGAGGGACTTGCTCAATGCTTAAAAATTTAGGTAAAGATACAGAAGATACTAATTGTCCGGGTTCTGATGAATTGAAATCCTCTTTCATCGAGCGGATAATTAATCCTAAGACAAATGCACTTTATATAGAGTATGGCGGAATGCCTGGGGATAGCGTTTACGTTTGTTTTAATCCCCAGTCCGGATCTTTTACTACAGAGGCGGCCAAGAGATGTGAGGATACTACTAATACTTTACCTGCCAAAGCTTGCGGAGAGTGTCCTGTTGATTCGCTTGGAAAAGGGGTTAATTGTTCCTGTTTGCCTTAAAGTGAGTTGTTTGAATCTTTTGTCAAGAGCTTTGTTTTTAATAGGAGGGACGATATTTGGCAGTTTCTTGAATGTGATAATTTATCGCATGCCAAGAAACTTGCCGTTTATAAGGGGTAGATCTTATTGCCCGAAATGCAGGAAAAAGATTTCCTGGTATGATAATATTCCCCTGCTCTCTTTTATTGTTCTAAAGGGACGTTGCCGTAATTGCCGGAAAAAGATTTCCTTTCGTTATCCCTTGGTAGAATTGTTAACAGGAGTTTTTTTTGTTTTAGGAGCGGAGATGACGGGTGGATTAGGGGGGTTAGCAGTTTTAGGGATTTTGAGGGTTTGGTTGATAACACTGGCAATGGTGGCGGTTTTTTTTATTGATTTGGAATGGCAGATAATCCCCGACCAGATAGTTTTCCCCCTTATTCTGGTAATTTCTTTTTTTTCACTAATAACCACCCCACAGTCACTAATTACCAACTACTTGCCAACGGCAGTCTTGGCTTCTGCTTTTTTTTATTTTCTTCATTGGCTTACCCGAGAGAAAGGTATGGGGTTAGGTGATGTTAAATTTGTCTTTTTAATCGGGCTTATTTTAGGTTACCCGCTGGCCGTGGTCAGTCTTTATCTGGCTTTCTTGACAGGCGCAATAGCGGCCGNNGGGCAATCAGAAAACAAAGAATTGCTTTCGGTCCGTTTTTGGCGATGACTTGCTTGGCGGTTTTGTTTTGGGGAGAGAAAATCTTATGGCTATTAAAAAAATATTTTTAAATAAAAGGAACAAGGGATTTTCTTTATCCGAACTTTTGATTGTCTTGACGATTGCTGGCCTGCTGATAATTTGGCTTTTAACCAATCTCAATCCTCAAGCCTTGATTGGTAAAGGTAAGGATTCGCGCCGGAAAGCGGACTTGAAAAAAATTCAAATTGCCCTTGAAGATTATTATTCGGACCATGATTGCTATCCGACTTCCCTTCCCGATTGCGGCTCGCCTTTTTTACCC
>MTKZ01020468.1_pt1 | contig 12995 bp, 14 predicted proteins | sample 1042781 | NCBI WGS metagenome assembly MTKZ01 (sample SAMN06212207, study PRJNA360539) | anaerobic digester metagenome | biome: Wastewater treatment plant; material: sludge; isolation source: anaerobic digester fed with sludge from wastewater treatment plant | place: Denmark: WWTP Viborg ...
AGAATTGAACCCGGTTTTGCACCTTCAAGTACTCCATTTTCACCCAATACGACTTCTTTCACTTCTGGAGAATTCGGAAGCATCGTGATAATCAGCGTAGCTGATGCAGCGACTTCTTTTGAGGAAGCAGCCTTTTTTGCTCCAGAATTCACAACCTCTTCGATGTTGGATGGAATTACGTCATAAACGACCAGTTCATGCCCGGCTTTCAATAAATTTCTCACCATGGGTTTCCCCATGATACCTAATCCAATAAAACCGATTTTCATTTTCAGATCCTTTCAAAACTTTCGATTGCTTCGATAATATGTTCTTCCGTTAAGCCATAATGAGCCAGTAATTCAGGATAATTATGACCACTGCAGCCAAATTTATCCTCAATTCCAACAAACTCAATCGGTTTGCATTCCCGTCGCAGTGCTTCAGCAATCGCACTACCGAGACCGCCAATGATCGAATGTTCTTCAGCGCAGACTACCCCTTTCATATCCCGCGCAAATTCGATCACTGCTGCCCGATCTAAAGGTTTAATCGTGCTGACATTGACAACTCGAACTGAATGATTTTTAATGCTCTCAGCAGCTTTCAATGCGACAGAACACATGACACCTGTTGCGAAAATTACATAATCGGACCCATCCTTTAGAAGAGATGGTTATCCAAGAACAAATGGATCATCTTCGCTGGTAATATTCTCCATATCGTTGCGACAGATTCGAATATAGCATGGACCTTGGACGGACGCAATCGCTCTGGTAATCTTCTCAGTTTCAATCGCATCCGCCGGGCATACAACAGTCATATTCGGAATTGCCCGCATAATAGCGATATCCTCAACTGCCTGGTGCGTTGATCCATCTCCAAAATCGGATAAACCGGCAGAAGATCCGCAAATTTTAACATTAAGGCATCCAATCGCAATCGTTTGACGAATTTGATCATAGGATCGTCCCGCTGCAAATACTGCAAAAGAATTTGTGAACGGAATAAAACCCATCTGCGCAAGCCCGGCTGCAGTAGAAGTCATATTTGCTTCTGCGATACCCATCTCAAAATGCCTCTCGGGAAAAGCTGCTTCGAATAACTTTCCCATGGTAGAAGCCGCCAGATCCGCATCCAGAACCACAATTCGATCGTTTTCTTTTCCTAATGCAACCAGCGTATTTCCGTATGCAAGTCTTTGATTTGTATAAGTCATTTCTTTCCTCCTTAGGACAGTTCTTTCAACGCTTGTTGGTTTTGTTCTTCAGACAGGATTCCATTATGGAAACTGACCACATTTTCAGCGAAGCTGATACCTTTGCCTTTGATTGTATTGGCAATAATGACAGTCGGTTTATCCTTAACCGAATCCGATTTATCAAGGGCATCAATAATCTCGCCCATATTATGCCCGTCAATTTCAATAACGTTCCACCCAAATGCCTCGAATTTTTTATCAATAGGTTCAATTGGAAAACGTTCAACAATTTTTCCGGTTGCTTGCAGCCTGTTTCGATCTACAATCGCACATAAATTATCCGCTTTATGGGCAGCGCAAGCCATTGCAGCTTCCCAATTCTGACCTTCATCCAGTTCGCCGTCACCGATTAAAACATACACTTTTCGATTTTCGATTCGATCTAATTTCATGCCTAATGACATACCCAATGCGATCGATAACCCTTGCCCCAGAGAGCCTGTGCCTGCTTCAATTCCTGGTGTTTTTTGAACATCGGGATGACCTTGTAGCATTGAACCAATTTCCTTTGTATGGGCTAATTCCTCATAGGGGAAAAAACCTGCTTCAGCCAATGCAGTATATTGCAGAATTGCAACATGACCTTTACTTAAAAGGAAACGATCACGATCTTTCATTTTCGGATTTTTTGGGTCATAATGCATTTTATAAAAATATAAGGCAGAAACAATATCAGCTGATGAACACGACCCGCCAACATGTCCTGCAAGTCCGACACCGATACTGACAATCACTCCTCTGCGTAACTTTTTTGCCTTTGTTTCCAACATTGAAATTAATTCATTTCTGTCCATCAGAATGTTCTCCTTTATGCTCTTATTCGAAATTTTCTCTAAAAAACTTCAACGTTCTCTCTGCGTCCTTGATAAAATTTGTAGAATACGCTTCGCAACTGATTCGTTCGTTGTAACCGATTTCTTTTAATACATTGATGAACGGCAAATAATTGTCTTCCTGAATACTTGCCGGATATATTCTTCCATTCGTTTGAGCAAAATGAATATGCCTTAAATACTCTTTTCCTAATTCTGCAATATGCTGGACGGGTTCATCCTCAACACGCATATGATAATAATCAACCAGAACCTTGACAGATGGATCGTTTACATCCCGTGCAAGCTGACAGCCCTCTTTAAAAGTATTAATCAGGTTGCATTCCACTTTCCTCAGAGGTTCGATGACAATCGAAATGTTGTGTCGAAAAGCAATCGGTGCAATTCGCTTTAGTAAAGAGACAATCTGCCAATATCCATCCTCAAGCGGAAATCCCTGGGGGACATTTTTCGCTCCGCCGCTGCCAAATACTACATTTTTGACATTTAATTCGGATGCTCGCCCCAATGATTTCTCTACATATAATAAAATTGCCTCCATATCGATTTCAGGTCCTGTAAGACGAACTGTTTTTGGAAAAAAATTATTACAACATTCACAACGTATATTATTTTCCTTTAACGTAGTTTTCACAAAATCAAAATCCTCGTCAGTCATAGCCGTCATTTCGGCTAAAGGTAATTCGGCATAATCAAAGCCAATTTCAGCGAGTGATTTTATAAATTCGAAACCTGTTCCATCCGGTTTAGTCGAAACCATATTTAAGCAGCAGCCAAATCTCATTTCTGTGCCTTTCCTTGATTCTTTTTTGTTTGTAATTTTTCAGCCAGTTCGGGAAATATTCTGATTACTCTAACTGATATAGTTCAATCGTCTTCATAAGATGTTCTTTCATATATTTTCTCGCAGCTTCTCCATCTTTTTGTTCAATCGCACGAATGATTAAGGCGTGGTATTCGATACCGTTACTTGGCCCAATTTTTTTTGTCAAATTCAATATCACATCCTGTAATACGTTTCGCAACAGATAATGAACCTGTATAACGATTGAGTTTCCTGCAATGCTGCAAATCAAGCGATGAAAATGAAAATCAAGTTTTACATATTCCTCAATATTATCAATGTTGTTCATCATTTTTTCATAACATTTCTTAAGATGATCAACATCTTCTTCAGTGGCAATTTCAGCGGCAATCCCGGCAGTTTCCACTTCAGTCATAATGCGAAATTCCATCGCATCCAGTACTGATCGGTCACTTAGGTAAAGAGCCGGAATCATTCCATTGACATAACTTGTCGCGAAAGAAAGCTCTTTTACATAAGAACCTTCTCCGATTCTTGTCTCTACAAGGCCGATCGCAACCAGTTTTTGAAGTTCCTGGCGAATTGTCATACGACTGACACCAAAGGATTCTGCAAGCACGTTTTCAGAAGGCAGTTTATCTCCGCTTTTCCAATTTCCATCGAAGATCATTTTTTGCAACTTTTCATAAACCTGATCTCCGATATTTACGCGCTTTATTTTCTCAATTTCCATTTATCTGTACCATTCTTTTAATGATTTTTGTTTTATTGTATAAGGAAAAAGATGTTTTTTTGAATTCTAATACATAATCTTTTCCATTATGATTCTGTTTTTTTTAATTTCAAAAGCATTAAGAAATCGTTGGATCAATAATAATTTTCATCAAAGATTCCGGATGGTCATGCAATCGATTGAAGGCATCTGGAGCATCAGCCAAGGAAACAATTTCTGAAATGAGCGCATCCGTTGCCAATTTGCCGGTACTCATCAAATTTACGACTTCGCCAAATTCTTCATGAGTATAGTTAAAAGATCCAATGATGTTTCTCGCCGAACATACAATATCCTGCATGTTAATCACCATTTCTTTTTGGCACATTCCAACCCACACAGCAGAACCACCAATTTTCAGTGATTTTATACTTAGGTTGGCAGTCGGCTCGATTCCGACAGCCTCAAAAGAAAAATCAATCATTTTTCCATTAGTAAGAGCACGGATTTTCTCAATCGAATCTCCTGTTGCAGTGTTGATGACATCCGAAGCGCCTAATGTAAGCGCTCTTTCTAATCGCTTGTTGTTCAGATCCGCCATGAAAATTCGGTTTGGGTTTTGCAGTTTGACATTTTGAAGGATGCATAATCCAATCATTCCTGCTCCGATGATCAAAACATCTTTCCCTTCCAAATTACCAGCTTTCTTTACACTCCCATAAGCAACGGCATAAGGCTCTGTCAAAGCACCGTCATAGTAATTGCATGAATCGGGAAGCTTGTAAAGCAATTTTTCAGGTACTGCCAAGTATTCCGCCATAGCGCCATTATCAGAAAGGACTCCAAAAAAATGCTTATTTAAACACATATTTGTAAGTCCTTTTTGACAGTTTTCGCAGGTTCCACAAAAATTGATCGGCTGAACAATTACACTATCGCCAATCTGAAATCGATTTGCTCCTGGTCCGCGTGAAATGATTTCGGCAGAGAATTCATGTCCCATTGTCATGACAGGAATTCTTCTTCCTGTCTTTCCCAAATAACCTTCCACATCGCTGCCGCAAATTCCACAGGCATGAATTTTCAGTAGAACCTCCCCTTCTTTCAATACGGGAATCGGTTCATCTTGAATTTCAAATGTTTTAATATCAACAAATTTCAAAGCTCTCATCAATTTGATCTTCTTTCGTTGTCTTTTATACCGCAGCTACTGCTCGGACAGGTGCTCCCGAAAAGCCTTTGAATTTTATCGGAAAAGCAAACAACCAGCATTTTTCATATTGATTTAATTCTTCCGGTATATTAATTTCCTCTAAAATCCAAATATGTGCAGGAAGCAGTACTTCATGACACGGCCGGCCAGTACCTTCATACCACCCGCCCATGCTCATACAATCTATGCCAACTCCCTTTACTCTTTTTTCTAATAACCATTCAGCGCCATCTTTTGCCAGATAAGGCCAGTCATGATAGTACTCCAATGAATATCCCCGTTTTTGGCTCCATCCAGTATTAAGAAGGACAATCATTCCCGAATGGATCCTGTCTGCATAGGGTTCAAGAAGATCCTTCCCGATACCCTCTTTCTCGTGGATTTTCTTCCGCAAATCAATGATTACTGCCTCACCGCAAAATGTATCAACCGAAAATTCATCAATGGTTTTTCCAGACGGATCAAAATGAAATGGAGCATCGACATGTGTCCCTGTATGACTGTTCATTGTGATTTGTTCTGCAGTATACCCATCGTTCGGATAAAAAGCCTCATATCGAAATGTTGTCATTTCATATGTCGGCCACCCGGGACATTTTTCAAAAACTGGCTGAGACAGATCAAAAAACTTTTTGAATTCAATCATGAGTCTTTCCTTTTTGATTCTTTACCGATCCTGTTCCTTTTTCAGCAACAGGATCGGTATCGATTACTTCTAACAAGAAGCTATTATCGAAAATTACTTCTCAGTTAATGCAACTTCAACCAGTGTGTCATACACATCATTGATGTTGTCTTTTGTTACTAAGAGTGTACCAAGCTGAATTTCTTTTTCAACCGTTTCACCCTTCAGAATTTTATCAACAGCCTGTGAAGCGTAACGACCCATTAAAACTGGTTGCTGCGCTGCAGTTGCGGCGATTTTGCCAGCTTTAATGGCATCAACAACTTCCGGAGAGCAGTCAAAACCAGCGATCAGTACATCAGTTCTGCCAGCTGATTCAATGGCTGACAAAGCTCCCATTGAGGGATCTTCTGAATGGCAGAAAAGTGCTTTAACTTCTGGATGAGCAGTAATCAGATCTTGTGCAAATCGTTCACCCTCTTCGCGATTGACTTTTTCCATTTGTTTGAAATCGACATCGACTAATTCATTGGATGCAATACCTGCATCAAATCCATCTTTCCGTTTCACACCATTAATTCGAGCCTGGTTCAATGTAATCTGAGCAACTTCGCTACCTTTTTCAAGTTTTGTCGCAATATATTCACCCAATTCTTTTGCGCCATCGAAGTTGTTGGTTGAAATAAAAGCTGCATAGGTACCGGAATCTGCTCCAATGTCACAGATGACGACAGGAATGCCAGCTTCTTCTGCGATGGAGAGTACTGCAACGATGGATGCGCTGTCTGTAGGAGAAATCACAATTGCATCAACTCTCTTTGTGATTGCATCCTGGGCATTTGCAAGTTGTGTACTGGCATCATTTTTAGAATCATACGTTGTTACTTCTGCGCCTGGCACAAGCTTCGTCATCTCATTTTCAACTCCAAATTTAACATAGCGCCAAAATGGGACATCGAGTGATGGAGTGAGATAGGCGATTTTTACAGTATCAGCAGCTGAAACGATGCTGACCATAGCGGTTGTCGCAAGAATTACGACGAGCAATAAAACATATATCTTCTTCATAACAAATCTCCTTTAAAAAAATCTTAACAGCTTTTTTTTTACTGCTGTTATTTCTTTATCCGTATCTGTGAAAGCTTTTCAGCCAATACAGCCACAATGATCACGGCTCCAATCGCCGTTCCCTGCCAGTATGGATTAACTCCAAGGATATTTAGCGCATTGCGTAAAAAGCCCACCAACAATACCCCAATAGCAGTTCCCATCAGAGTGCCCTTCCCACCACTCATACTGGTACCACCAATAACCGTTGCTGCGATAGCATCCATTTCATTGCCATTTCCATAGGTAGGATCACATGCCATCAATCGGGAAGTCATAATCCATGCTCCAAATCCGCAGAGTATGCCGCTGACAACATAGGCAAACATGGTACAAAGTTTTACATTGATCCCCGATAAACGAGCAGCTTCCTCATTGGATCCGATTGCATATAGGAATCTGCCAAAACGAGTCTTTGCCAGAACCCAGATGAAAATTGAAAACATCAGGATGATAAACAGAATATAAACAGGGCAGGATCCATTTATTTTTGCTTTACCCAAAAAGCTATAGGCTTCTGGAAATTTTGAAGCTGTATTGGCATTGGAAATCACATAATCGAGACTGCGGCATATTTGCATCATTCCCAATGTCACAATAAAAGCAGGCATCTTACCATAACCAATCAGAAGGCCATTGACCGCTCCAACAAAAGTTGAAATTAGAAGCGTGACTAAAATTCCCAAAAGAACATTTTGAGTTTTCATTAAAACCATACAGCCAATCATTCCGGAAAGTCCCAGGTTCGCACCGACAGAAAGATCAATTCCTGAAGTGATAATAACAACAGTCATTCCAATTGCCAGCATCGAGTTTGAAGAAATCTGGGACATTACATTCTTAATATTCTGGGGAGTAAAAAAATACTCAGAAGAAAAGCTAAGAATAATGAAAAGTACTGCGAAGATTATAAGCATACTAAATTCTGTTTTATGCTCCTTAAAAAATCTCTTCCCCGCACTTTTTCGGTATAGTGTCATATTCTCTTTTTCCACTTTTTATACTCCTTTTCCTATCGTCGAATAATATCCAATCGTTTCTTCATCAGCTTCATCCACATTCAACTTAGCCGTTATTTGACCTTCACGCATTACGTAGATTGTGTCACAAATCCCAAGCACTTCTGGTAATTCAGATGAAACAACAATTATTGCGATGCCTTTTTCTGCCAATTTCCGCATAATCTCATAGATATCAGCTTTTGCACCGATATCAACTCCGCGGGTTGGTTCATCAACAATAAGAACAACAGGATCTAATAACAACCATTTAGCAAGAAGCAATTTTTGTTGGTTACCACCGCTCAGTTTTTTTACAGGATCATCAATATCCATTACTTTAATACTGAGCTGATTAATCATCTGATCGCAATTCTTTTCATCCCGTTTTTGATCGATTAAAATTCTTTCACCTGCTGCTAAATCCACTAAACAAATATTTTTTAAGACACTGATTTCTTGCAGGATGCCATCATTTTTACGATCTTCCGTAACGAATCCTATTTTCTTTTCAACACAAGCTCGAATACTGTCAGGTTTAATTTCTTCACCGTTTAAAAATACTTTTCCCTTTGCTCGTTTATTTGCGCCAAAAATACATCGAACCAGTTCACTTCTCCCTGCTCCGACCAAACCTGAGAAACCGGCAATTTCGCCTTTGCATACTGAAAATGAGATATCCCGAACATAATGATTGATGTCTGTTAAATCTTGCACTTCAAGAACAACTTCGTTTTTATGAAATCGATGTTTGTTATTCTCACCTTTTACACCGTACAAATCATTGATTTCACGGCCAACCATCGCTTTGATCAGATCTTTTTGTTGCAATTCCTTCGTCACCACTCCGTTTAAAATGAGTAGTCCGTCCCGAAGAACAGTTATACGATCGGCAATCTCATAGATCTCACTGATCTTATGAGACACAATGATGAAACCTACACCTTCCGCTTTTAATTGACGAACTAAATTAAAAAGCATCTGAATTTCTTTATTTGAAAGAGATGCTGTTGGTTCATCAAGGATGATCGCTTTGGCTTCTGTCGATACAGCTTTTAAAATTTCGACGACTTGCATTTGTGCAACAGATAAGTTGATTACTTTTTCATATGGATCGATAAACGATTCCATGTCAAACAATTTCAAAAGGTTATACGTTTCTGCAGCCATCGCTGTCTTGTCAGAAATGAATCCTTTTTTATAAAACCGTTTATCTGTCAGAAAAATATTCTCAGAAACAGAAAAATCCGGCAAAAGGCTGAATTCCTGAGTCACAATGGAAACTCCACCCGCAATTGCTTCTCTCGTATTGTTAAATTGAACTGGTTTCCCCTCTACAAAAACTTGTCCTTTATCAGCCTGATAAATGCCGGTAATAATTTTTGAGAGTGTTGATTTTCCTGCACCATTTTCACCCATTAATGCATGTACTTCCCCATGCAATAATTCAAATGAAACGTTCCTTAACACAGGAGCTCCTGAAAAAGCTTTTGTTATACCGATTGCTTCAATTAATTTCGATTCCAAGGATTCACTCTCCAGAATTAACCACTTTACTTAGGTTCATCGATATTCCACGGCTGTCCGCCTGCCAGGCACCCGCCATCCACATGATATAGCATTCCAGACATATAGGCAGATGCATCTGAAGCCAGTAATATGGTCATACCAATCAGATCCTGTGGAGTACCAGGCCTTGCCATTGCAATTCTGTCCAACATGTATTTTGATCGAACAGGGTCATTCCATAATGGAGCAGTTAACGGGGTAGAAATATGACCAGGAGAAATCGCATTAGATCGAATACCGTATTTTGCCCATTCGATTGCCTGAGCTCTGGTTATCGCTGCAACACCGCTTTTACTGGCTCCATAAATTCCATTACCGCCAAGCATCATGACTGCGTTATAGGAACAGACATTAATAATGCTTCCTTTTCGTCGCTGAATCATATGTTTGGCTGTTTCCTGACTCATGAAGTACATACCCTTGAGATTTACACCAATGATTCGATCGAATGTCTGCTCATCGGCATATAAACATCCCATTCTTTTATTGATTCCTGCGCAGTTGATCAAAACATCAATTTTGCCAAATCGTTCCATCGTTTTTTCAACACAGGAGTGAATGGAATCAAGATTTAACAGATCTGTCTCGATGGAGATAACTTCGCCGTCATCCTTGATGATTTCATCTGCAATTTTTTGCATTCCATTTAAATCCACATCGGATAGAGCAATTGCAGCTCCCGCCTGAGATAAGGATTTTGCCATTTCACCGCCAATGGCTCCACCGCCGCCTGTGATTAACACAACTTTATTTTCCAAACTAAAAAGCTCAAGCAATTTTTTGCTAATATCCCGTGACATTTTCATGAACCTCGATCTAGTGGGAATTTTTATTGATATCTGTATGCTGTCTACTTGTATGATATCTAACTATTTCCAATTATAGGATTGTTTTTTTGCATTGCTGTCATAATTTTTGCAACAGAACTTATGTGATAAATATCCTATTATCGAATTTTGAATCACTGGATAATCCAAATTGGAATCAGAAGTATTGAATTACTGACCATTTTTAAAATTAAGATTTATTCATAAGAAAATTGGAAATCCTATGGATTACTTAAAGGCCTTTATAAAAGATCAATACGCCGTGTTTCAAATCAGTGATTCGAATAACAAATCATTTTTTCTAATTATTGAATATCCGAAACAACGAGAGTAATAAATTTGCTATAATAATATAAAGAAATAAACATTGATTTCAATTATTAATCAATTACGAATAGGAGGTACTATGCAATTCAGAAGATGGACAATTCTCGGAGTCATATTACTCATGCTTTTTGCAGGATTTGTCAGTGCCCAGGGTCAAGGCTTTGAAGAAACATTTGACAAGGATTTCTGGGATCGCGGTTGGGAGAAACGGGTTATCGCCGGAAATCCCGACGGTTTTTTCTACAATTTAGGAAAGAAACGCCTCTCATTTAACCTCCCCGGTCTTGAGACTAACGCGCTCGTCATCAATCCCAAAGTCACAGCTGCAGATATTAAAGTTGAAGCAACATTTGAGAATATTCATTCGACTGTCGCTTCCTATTCAGTTATTTGCAGAGCCTCTGAAGATGGCTGGTATGAATTTCGAATTTATGTTGCAGGGCCAGAAGGTGGATCTTACAAAGTGTACAAATATGACAGTTATTTAAAGGAGCAGTTTAAAACTCCGTATGTCATTCTGCATCCCGGGATGGACCGATTTTTTACCAATGATATTAAATTGGGATTGAATAAAAAGAATAAAATTGGTCTAATTTGTGAGGGAGAATCCATCCGCATTTTTATCAACGATAAAGAACAATTCCCCGTAAAATATGCAGGAATAACCGACAGCGATTTTACTGAAGGAGGCATCGGTTTTGGCGTTCAATCCTACAGTGAAGGAATTGTAGATGTCGATATTATAAAATTTACTGCTGAGAAACCTACGGAATAATTGGTGTCCGTCATACCGAATTGATTCGAATCGGGGAAAAATTTTCCCCGATTTTATTTTTATAGAATCTGAAAGGCTGAATTTTGACAAAAAAAAATGATTATGCCTTCAACGGGAGAGGAAATCGAAATAGAATGACCGTTTTACTGTGTAAAAGAAATACAGTAATTCGAAATATTGATTCAATATTCGATTTAACTGGGGAGAATTTGTTGTTGTGATGCTTTTGCGCTTCATGTAAAACCATTACAACAACAAGGAATCCTTCACATATTTCGAATTGCTAAAATAAAAATCTTGTACTGATGGAGTCTTTGATTGATAATTTATCAAAAAAAACGTATAACCGATTTTTTTACCATTATTCAAAACAATCCAACAACCAATCAATGATTATACAATCCTTCCATGAAGAGAACTCGAATGCTTTATTGAAAATTGCAGCTGATACAGCGTTCTTTGGCAATCCAGTTGAGGCATTCTTAGAAGACAGACGCTTGTTTTGTGATTTTTTTTATCGATATTACATCACTTATCAGCCACAGAATTGCTGGGTAGCCATGGATCATCAAACTGTAATTGGATTTCTGGTTGGCTGCCTTGATTCCAGAATTCAAGCTCATCAATGGAGAAATTTAATCCTTCCTCAAATCCTTAAAAATGCAGTTCTGCGAAAATATCGAATTGGCTCGTTAACCTGGGATTTTCTCCTCCAATCATTGCAATCACGATTAACTGAAAAAAAGAACAGGATTGATTTATCGTTATATCCTGCCCATTTGCATATTAATGTGGATGCAAATTGGAGAGGCAAAGGTGTCGGGCAAGAGCTTCTAAAAAAATATATTGAGTATTTATCACAAAATCATATTCCCGGTGTTCATCTAAACACGACTGACCAAAACATTTCTGCTTGTAAATTATATGAAAGAATGGGTTTTCAACTTTTATGCTCACATTCAACAAAATTATGGTCCCACTTGATATCCAATTCCGTTGAATTACGCCTTTATGGGCTAAGACTGACCGATTCAATCAATATCGATCATACGAAATGAATTAATCAGGATGCGAAAGAATCGCAAAATGCCATGAGGTCGTGTCAATCATTGCTGAACCTCGCCACGTTTCTGCTGAAAATCCAATCACATCAGGATTTCCCATTTCATCAAGACTAAAACAAGACATAAAATAACGATCCGGCAACAAGGATGGATTCAAGTTTTCTTTTTCTTCAAATGTTCTTCCATCGGATAATTTGACGAAAATGCGGTAGGAGATCCATTTATGCAGATGCCCTCTTGTCTCTGCAATCAGGCACACCTTATCTGCCAGGCGGCCAACCTGGATTGAAACAAGATCAGCTCCTGAAATTGTGATTTTTTGAAAACCTTCCTTGACTGAATCGTAAATGGTTATGTTGTTTGTTTGTTCTAACTCAAAATCACTGATTTGTTCAAATGCCAGCAAAGGCAATTGGATCTCGGGCAATTCAAAAAATATTTCGTTTGTACGCGCAAAACTATTCAGATATTTGCTTCGTAATTTTTGTTGTGTTTTATATGTTTTTATTGCTGTCTTTTTTAATAAGAATTCATCTGCCTGGATAGCATAATTCAACCATTTTTGTCCATTATTGGATAATGCTGCCGGCGGAAGAATTGCCGAATTATTACCGGTGACTTCCGATACAGGATACCCTGGATAATGGATCAAATAACCAAAAACCCGAATCGCAGTCGAGTTTTTCGATTCATAATCAGCAGCNNACAGTAAATTGAGCAAAGTTACTGACTGCCCGATGATCGCTGTTGGTATCTTCTGGATGGGGAACGATGACCAAATCCGGCTGAAGGTCCGTTAATAGTTGGAATAAATCATGATATAAATCCACACCTTGATAAATCGACTTTTTGTTATAAGTCAGTTCATAAGGACTTTTTGAGACATGCGTAAATCTTCCA
>MTKZ01009393.1_pt2 | contig 12992 bp, 12 predicted proteins | sample 1042781 | NCBI WGS metagenome assembly MTKZ01 (sample SAMN06212207, study PRJNA360539) | anaerobic digester metagenome | biome: Wastewater treatment plant; material: sludge; isolation source: anaerobic digester fed with sludge from wastewater treatment plant | place: Denmark: WWTP Viborg ...
CAGAGGGTGTCTTTTGTATCCGCAAAGCGTTCTTCCACCTGGTGGGGTTGAAAAGTTTTTGTAATCACTCCTTTTAGAAAATCAGCGATGGCTTGAGTATCGCTTGCCAGCATGGTAGTTTGGTTTACCACCCCTATTCGCTGCAAGTCTGTAATTACATCAAAGTCCGCTGAGTATTGTCCTTTGAACTCAGTATAGAAATTTTCGGCAGGCTTATCACCTGAAATGTATTTGGACAGTTCTATCGCTTCTGTCATATCTTTTACTATCACTGAAGGAGCAGTTGAAGATGTATGAGAAAATGTAGCTCTTGTTTCCTCATGCATTGGCTTGCCATGAATAATAATGGTGTAATTTTTTTGGGCAATAGCCTCACTTCGATTCCATACTTTTTCTACAAAAGGGCAGGTGGTATTATATTTTTCAGTTTGTATTCCGATGCGTTTTAGTTTGTCTTCTATTTCCAGTGTTGTTCCAAATGCAGGAATTAGTACAATATCGTTGCTGGTTATTTCTTCAAATGGTATTATTTGTTTGCCATTGGTATCTTGTAAAAACTGAATGCCGTGTGCTTGTAGATCAGCATTTACCTGGGGGTTGTGAATCATTTCACTCAAGAGGAAAATACGCTTACCTGAATTTTCTTCCACTGTTCTGAATGCAATTTCGATGGCATTTTCCACGCCGTAGCAAAAGCCAAAATGGCGGGCAAGATAAATTTGTAAGGGTCCAAAATCCAACAGGGTAGGAGTAAAATCTTTTTTCATTTTGTCCTGTTCTTTCCGCTTTTTTTTAATAGCAGAAATTAACGGACTTCGGTAGATAATAGGTACATCGAAACTCTTCATGTGTGCAAAGATAATAATGGTTTATGGTTATGCATAAAATCGGAAACTGCCTTACATGTATTATATCTTGTGATTATTAAACTCGAAACTTCTTATTATCTTCCCTCCAAAGTTCGGACTATGAGATACTTATTGCTTGCTTTCACTTTCTGTTTTTTGCTGAGTTCTTGCAAACTCATGAAAAAGGAAGATGAAACCAAAACTCAAAAAAATATAAGCAGCATGCAAACCCGATTTAAACCAGTTGAGTGGATGCACAACACCAACATCTATGAAGTAAATATCCGTCAATTTACCGCGGCTGGTACATTTAATGCATTTGTCCGGGAATTGCCAAGATTAAAAGATATGGGTGTGAAAACACTTTGGTTTATGCCGGTAACCCCCATTGCACAAAAAAATAAAAAAGGCTCATTGGGCAGTTATTATGCCTGCTCTGATTATACCGCCATCAATCCTGAATTTGGTACGCTTGATGATTTTAAAAGCCTGGTAAAACAAGCACATGAAATGGGTTTTAAAGTCATAATTGACTGGGTGGCTAACCATACTGGCTGGGATCATATATGGACAAAAGAACATCCTGAATATTTTCTCAAAGATTCAGCTACCAATGATTTTAAGAGAGCCTCTGGCATGGATGATATTATAGAACTTGATTTTAGTAATAAGGATTTGCGAATGGCGATGAAAGAAGCCATGAAGTTTTGGGTAACCGAATGTGATATAGACGGCTTTCGCTGCGATCTTGCTTTTTGGGTAGAATTGGATTTCTGGAAAGAAGCCAGGAAAGAATTAGATGCAGTTAAACCACTGTTTTGGCTGGGCGAATTCGATGAATTGGAAAAACCTGAGTATGGTGAGGCTTTTGATGCCAGCTATACCTGGACATGGATGCACAAAACAGAAGATTTTTACAAGAAAAGCGGAACGCTGGATACACTGTTTACCGTTTTAAAAAGATATGATGACCTTGGAGATAGTACCACCAGGGCATGGTTCACTACTAATCATGATGAGAATAGCTGGAACGGAACTGAGTATGAGAAATATGGAGATATGGCAAAATCATTAGCAGTATTTAGTGCCACATGGAATGGAATACCATTATTGTATTCTGGCCAGGAACTGCCCAATTTGAAACGGTTAGAATTTTTTGAAAAGGATGTTATTAAGTGGAATACAAAGAATGAACTACATGATTTTTATAAGGTCTTATTAAATCTTAAAACTAATAACCCTGCTCTTCGCAGTGGCGACCCTACTGTTCAAACATTTCGTATTAAAACCAGCGACCCTAAAAATATATTTGCTTATTTGCGAAAAAGCGGAAGCCGGGAAGTCCTCGTAGTCTTAAACCTTTCTAAACAAAAGGATTTGCATTTTGATATTTTGGATTCTATAGTTACCGGAACATTCAGGAATGCTTTTTCCGGATCTGCTAATGATTTTACAACGGAAAAGAGTTTTGAAATGCAGGGATGGGAGTATCTCGTGTATGATAAATAACTTTGTTGTTTTCTATTAAAAGAGCCGTTCAGCATTTCGCTAAACGGCTCTTTTAATTTTTAGAAATAGTTATTAGGGCACTGGTATTTCATCCAGATTTAACGGATACCTATATATGCCCTCGTAGCCGGGATACATACCTTCCAATTGTATACTTTCACCTTTCAGGCTTTTTATTGCTTGAGTTAATTCTTCAATGCTTGTAATGTCCATTCCATTTACACTTGTTATTATAAATCCCGATTCCATCTTCGTTTTACTAAACGTACCTCCAGATTTTATTTTTTTAACCAATACACCTCCTTCGATATCATAGGTCAATGCTTTTTTGGGATCTAGTGTTTCTAAATCAGCTCCTAATTTATCGCCAATACTGGCAGAAGCAATCTGGTCGTAAGTGCCACTCTTAGCAGTTAATGTTGCAGATGAAGTATATTCTTTACCGTTCCTTTTATATGTAACATTTATTTTTTCTCCCGAATTGTAAGATGAAACAGTAGCCTGTAGTTCGGTCCAAGAACTAATAGTGGCATCATTGATTTTGGTAATTATGTCACCGGGTTTCAATCCAATTGCTGCCGCTGCACCATCTTTAGCTACGTTACCAACGTGGGCACCGTCGCCAGCATCAAACTTATCTTCTGCCACTGAAATACCCAGATAAGGCCTTTTTACATCGCCATATTTAATAAGGTCATTAACTATTTTTTTGGTAAGGTTTACCGGAATTGCAAATGAATAACCTGCATAAGTGCCATTGGGAGCATATATCGCAGAATTAATTCCTATCAATTGCCCATCAGTTGTAATTAATGCGCCACCACTATTGCCCTGGTTTACTGCCGCATCTGTTTGTATGAATGATTCAATGGGTGTTTGACTTTGGCGACTATTAATACCGATATTTCTTCCTTTAGCACTAACAATACCTGCTGTGACAGTTGTTTCCAGGGTTAGAGGATAGCCTATCGCCAATACCCACTGTCCCAGCTTTACATTATCTGAATTGCCATATAATAAGAATGGAAACCCCGTGCCTTCAATTTTTAGAACGGCAAGATCGCTTCCGGCATCTCTGCCAATTAATTTGGCTTTATACGTTTTCTTATTACTTAGTGAAACGGTAATTTCATCAGCTACTCCCTGGCCACCATCCGATACCACATGGTTATTGGTTATTATGTAGCCATCATCACTTATAATGACACCACTGCCGGAAGCCCTTTGTTCTGGTTGAACCCTGGGACCGAAACCATTATTAAAGAACTGATCAAACAGGTCTTCCATACTGTTATTTCTATTCGTCCGGGGGAGTTCGTTGTTTATTTTTTTAGCTGCAATTTTTGTTTTGATATGTACAACGGCAGGAACTGCTGCATTGGCGGCTTTCGTAAAATCCACGGGTTCGCCTGCACCAGCCACATTATCAAAATATCCGGCATAGTTAACTGGCAGATTACCATTTGTTGATTGTACAAAACTGGATTGTTTAGGATTAAATTTTCCATATACCCACACACTGGTAATAGCTGATACGGCACTGATTCCAATAATCAGTAAAAGTTGTTTCCATTTCATATTCATGTCAGATTTTAAATTGTAATAATTATTTAGTTTTCATACATGCTTTACAAAGTAACGATGCTTATCGGTTAATTGTTTGCCACTAAATTAGTTTAACAAATCGTTTACCAAGCTTTTCGTACTTCCTTTATATTATAAAATTAATACGATTATGAGTAAATGGAATACCGGGTTTCACTGATTTTCCATTTTATATCAAAGTTCTGATAGGAATGCTAAAGTATCTATCCCATCCGCATAATCAGTAATGGCAGGGGATTGAGCTTGTCCAAAAGCAATAAATCCCTTGCCTACCACACATTGCAAGTCCTGGACCGGTGCTGATTTTTCTGCCAAGTCGTCATTATCTGAGTAAAATTCATAATTCAATTGGCTGATGGGAGAAAAAATTGCAGGTTCTTCAATGAGCAAAATGGAATCATTGGTCATATAGTATTTCTTGTTCAGCAGGTGGAGTGCAAGGTTATAATCGTAGTTGTTTTTGTATTTGAAATGGTCTGCCAGGTAGTTATATTTCTTGAACGATTCGAGTAGGGGGATAAAATCATAGTCTTTAGGAACATAGATTTTTGTCACATTACGACAGCCCAATCCGAAATACTGGTACACATCATCTGCAAGTTTTCCAAGCTCCTCCTTTGTTTCCTCACCGGTAAGTATTGCCACAGAAGTTCTGTTGCGGCGGATAATATTGGGATACTTACCAAAATAATAATCAAAATACCGGGACGAATTATTGCTACCGGTAGCAATATAAGCGTCACATCCTTTCAACATATCTGAAAACGATACCAGGCTTTTTGTTTCCTCGTCCCAATCTCCTAATTTATCAATAAGGTGTTTAATCAGTACCTGGTCTTTGGAGGATGGCTTAATAAGGGCCTTATGACCGCTGATAAAAACGCAAAGAAAATCATGGAAACCCACCAGGGGAATATTCCCTGCCATAACGATTCCAACAGTTGTGCCCGGAGTTTGGTGTAATGGGATTTGATAAGAAGCTACCCAGTTCTTTAATAACTCATTTTCTAGATAAAACCGGGCTATATTTCTTGTAGCAAGTTCAATAAATTCAGGAATGAACCAGCCGTTTTCCCTGCTGGCCCTTTCCTTACATTCCAACCACTCTTCATCAGCAGATAAAATATATTGCCCAAGCCGAACTAATAAATCGATGCGATGTTGTAAATTCATTTTCAATAATTAAATTTGCTGTAAAACTAACCCTCAACCCAACTAATACAATTATTATGGCTATCAAGATTACAGAAGAATGTATCAACTGCGGTGCCTGCGAGCCCGAATGTCCCAATAATGCAATTTATGAAGGTGGAGTAGAATGGGCTGTCTCTGACGGCACTTCAGTAAAAGGGTCTTTTACCCTGCTCGATGGATCTGTAGTAGACGCTGACCAGAAAAATGCCCCTGTAGCGGTTGATATTTACTACATCACTCCAAATAAGTGTACAGAATGCCAGGGTTTTCACGAAGAGCCACAATGTGCCGCAGTTTGCCCTGTTGATTGCTGCGTTCCGGACGAAATGTACCAGGAAACAGTAGATCAGTTAATGGCTAAAAAGGCGTTGTTGCATATCTGATTTGGCAATTGTGTGTATAAATTTTCAAGCTTTGAAAGTGCTTGCCAAATAAAATTTGGTAACTTACAATCATATTTCAATATATATAGCAGTGAAAGCTGCTTAAAAAGTGGCGGGTGATATGTCCCGTCGTAAAAAGGTGAAGGAGAAACGGCCTTCACCTTTCTTATTTTCCTTCAAAGCAGGAAAATAAGTCAGTTTTAGCATTCTAAATTTTCAACAAACCGTTTTTTCTGCAATATTTGCATCAGTAAACACACTACACTCCCAAAAAAATGAAGAAGAACATAGCTCTTGTGACTGGCGGTTTTTCAGGCGAAGCAGTAATATCCTATAAAAGTGCCGTTACAATTGATAATAACCTGGATAGAAATTATTTTAATGTTTATAAAATTGATATCAATTCCCAGGGGTGGTTTTATGAGTTGATTGATGGCCGCAAAATCGAAATTGATAAAAACGATTTTTCTTTACAGATAGATAATCAAAAAATAAAGTTTGATGCTGTCTTTATAGGTATGCACGGAACACCCGGTGAAGACGGTAAGCTTCAGGGCTATTTTGATACTTTAAAAATTCCCTATACTGGTTGTGACGCCGCTACTTCTGCCATTACATTTAATAAAAGATATGCAGTGGCTGTAGCAGGTATGGCAGGGATTGATGTAGCTAAATCGGTGCTATTAATAAAAAATAGTTTTGGAAGTCTGGAAGAGATTATCAGCACACTAAAGTTCCCGGTTTTTATTAAGCCTAATAATGGCGGCTCTAGTATAGGGATGTCAAAAGTCGATAAACCTGCTGATGAGTTAGCCCCGGCAATCGAAAAGGCATTTAAGGAGGATGACCAGGTACTTGTTGAAGAGATGATTAAGGGAAGAGAGTTTACGGTTGGTGTTTTTAAATCAAAAGGGAATATAATTGTACTACCACTGACAGAAGTAAAGGCAGATGCTGATAAAGCTTTTTTTGACTTTGAAGCCAAATACCAGGGTAAATCAACAGAAACCACACCCGCCGTTGTTGACGAAGTGATGGCTGATAAAATACGGGATGCAGCAAAAAAAATTTACACTGTTTTTAATTGCAAGGGAGTCGTTCGAATTGATTTTATATATAATGAACTGAAAGGAAGACCCTACATGCTTGAAGTAAATACAATTCCCGGGCAAAGTGAGGCAAGTATAGTACCACAACAGGTAAAAGTCATGGGATGGAGTTTGAGTGAGTTCTATACAAAACTGATTAACGAATGTCTTGAAACCTAGTTGATCCGAATAGGTTCTTTTGCACTGATTATTATACCTTGTATTTTTAATAACTATGTTCAAATTCATTACCAACCGTCCATTGTGGGTTAACATCCTGGCAGGTATTTTACTCGGACTCGGTGTTTTTGCAGCGATATTACTTTCATTAGATTGGATTACCAGTCATGGTAAGGCAAGTACAGTACCTTCTGTGGCGGGAAAAAATTATGAGGAGGCGAGGGAGATTTTGAAAAAAGCCGGGTTTAAAGTAGAAATTCAGGATTCAGTTTATGTGGATACAGTAAAACCACTTACAGTTATCAAACAAATCCCGGATGCTGATGAAGTGGTGAAGTCTCATCGCACAGTATTTCTTATTATTAGTCGTGCAGTACCACCACTCGTAGAGATGCCAAACCTTCTTGGATATAGCTTTCGTAATGCAGAGATGGTACTAAAAAATATGGATCTAAAGATTGGCGATACTACTTTCAAACCCGACTTTGCTAAAAATGCCATTTTGGAACAATGGTATAATGGCACTCAAATAAATCCAGGTACAAAGATTAGAAAAGGGAGCACCATTTCATTGGTGCTGGGTGATGGAGTGGGTAATAAAGAATTTACGGTACCGGTTATAACAGGAATGGCCTTTGGAGAAGCTAAAAAAATCCTGGAATCAAACGGAATAGTAATCGGAGCCATTGTTTCGGATGCTAATGTAACAGACACCCTGGCGGCCTGGATCTATAAACAAAATCCTGAGAGGTTTGATGATGAGAAAAGAATTCAACGAATTCGATCCGGGCAAACCATAGACGTTTGGCTGCAGGTAGATAAACCTGCCAAAGCTGACAGTACGGATACAAAAACAATACTGGACTTATAATTTTATCAAATGCAAAACATCTCCGTTGAAGAGTTAAAGGCCCGTATGGAGGGTGGTGAAAAATTACACCTTATTGACTGCCGGGAACCGCATGAGTATGCCGAATTTAATATTGGGGGAACACTTATTCCCTTAGGTAAGTTTCAGTCTTTTCAGGTTGACGAACTGGAAGATCTGAAAGAAGAAGAAGTGATCATCCATTGCCGCAGCGGCGTTCGCAGTGGGCAGGCATGTATGTTGCTCGATACAATGGGTTTTAAGAATACTAAGAATGTTACAGGGGGTATCCTGGAGTGGCAAAATAAGTTTGGCAGTAACAGTTGAAAAGTTAGCAGGATTTTCTTCTTCCTTTTAGTCAACACTAAAGCCTGATATTAATCCCCATCATAAAATTTATTCCCGCCATCGGGAAATAATAATTCTCAGTAATTGTTTCCCCCCCGGCAAAATAGCTGTAAGTGTACCCGTTTGGTTCATACTTCCTGCTGAAAATATTATTTACCTGTGCTATGATACTTGCCTCTTTCAGCCATTTCTTTTTTAGCGTATAGATAGTCCTGATATCTTGTACAAAAAATGAATTAAGTGCACGGCTTTTATTTTCCGTATTGTCTAAATATTGTTTACTTACGTATTTGCTCAACAAACTGAATTCGGTATTCTTGAACGGTAAAAAATTAATTGTTGCTCCGCTAACTACAGCCGGAGAGAACGCAATAGTTGCAGAAGTATAACTGATTGTCTTCTGGCCGCCATTATCATAATCATCAATATACTCTGTGAAATTCTCTACTTTATTCCGGCTTAGTGCAATATTAGCAGCAGCATTTATCCACGGGTTCAATTTTATTGAACCCTCCAGCTCAATACCGACCCGGTAACTTTTGGGAATATTGCTTCTTGTGTAAGCTCCTACATCATTTACTTTACCTGTCAGCACCAGTTGGTCTTTATAATTCATGTAATAAAATGTAGCCGACCAGCTGTAATTATTTTTTGACCTGCTGATGCCAGCTTCAACATCATAAAGCCTTTCTGGTTTCGGTTGTAGGGCAGTGCCGGCTTCAAAATCATCCCGGTTAGGCTCTTTGTTTGCGATGCTGAATGACAAGTATTCTTTCCATCCGTTTTTGTTGAAATTGATACCAATTTTTGGATTAAAGAAATTGAATTGGTTGTTTACTGCTAATGTTGGATTATCCCTGAATCCTTCTGCATTGTATTTGATATGCCGGTATTGTAAATCGCAGAACCAATTCCAGTTAGGTGCAAACTGTGTTTGTTCCTTCAGGTAAATATTAAAATCTGTCTTTACTGCATCAAGGTCGTACCAGTTTTTGATAGCTGTCAATCCCTTTTGTGCCCAAACAATTTTTCCATAATGCAAGCCTTCGTATTGGGTAAAACCACCACCTAGTGTTGCCTGTGTTTTATTGCTTTTGTATTGTAAAGAAAAAATATTGCCGTAAAAATCATTATCCAACCAGAGTTGTCTCACCATATCTGAACTGACAATTGGTATGCCCGCTGAAAGAGGATTGGGCATTCCGTATTTCAAATACTCCTCATCGTCTTTGTATTGCTCATAGTATCCTTTCCCTTTGGTAAGAAAAAGGGCCGTATTAAAACTCAACCTTCCCCCAATTAAATGATTAAAAAATAACTGGTAATGCTTCTGGGTATAATTATCTGTTTCGTTATCATATGGATCGCCGGACCTTTCCGTTCCTGCATAATTTACTGTCCAGTTGCCGGCATTTAAATCTGTTTCAGATATGCCATACCAGGCCTGGTATGTTTTCTCTTTTCCTGAAAATACATTTACTCTGACAGATGATTTTTTTGCGATATATGCCGACGTAAAATGAAAGGAGCTGAGGTCACTTGTTGCCCTGTCAATGAATCCATCGCTCTTGATCCTGGAAAGGCGAATGTCTGTGGTAAAACCATTTATCAAACCGGTGCCTGCTTTGACTGTATTCTTCCAGGTATTAAATGAACCAAAGCTGTTATTGAATTCAACATAGGCATCCTTGTTGACTTCATTGGTGCTGAAATTAATACTGCCTCCAAATGCACCGGCACCATTAGAAGAAGTGCCAACACCCCTTTGAATTTGAATACTCCCGGTAGATGAAGAAAAATCCGGCAGGTCTACAAAAAATGTTCCCTGGCTTTCTGCATCGTTATAAGGAATGCCATTAAGTGTAACATTAATTCTTGTGGCATCCGTTCCCCGGATGCGGATACCGGTATAGCCAATACCATTACCTGCATCCGAATTGATTACAACAGAGGGTGTTTGATTTAACAAGAAAGGAATATCCTGTCCCAGGTTACTTTTACCAATATCTTTTTTTGAAATATTTGTTTTGGTAAACGGTGCATTTTCTCCGGCACGGACAGCCCTTACTTCAACAGGAGAAAGCAGGTGAAAACTGTCTTTTACTTCTTCTTTTTGCTGAGCAATAGATGCAATAGTTGTTAATGAAAAACAACCAAGCATAATAATCCTCTTCATTTTTTAAAAAAATTAAACGATTAAAAAATAAGAGGGGAATGCTGTTAGAAAGGTCAACCGATGAAATCCTTCCCTACGCAGGCATTACCCTGACCAGGTTTACGGGTATGATCTCAGATTATCAAGCCTTACGGCAGGATAAACACCCCGGGAACGCTGAAAACTAAAGCCTTTATAATCAAAGGCTAAGAACTCAAGCAAAAATAAGTATAAAATAATTTCAATCCCTTGTAACTTTTCTACACTACTCTTCGTAATACACTCAAACCATCATTTATGAAGAAGCTTGTATTATCTTTTTTATTGATTGCCTTTACCGGCACAGCTTTATTGGCCCAAACAATTATTAATGACATTAATGCCGAAAAAAGAGCTGTTTCCGGTTATCATGGTATTGACGTGGCCACCGGTATTGAACTTAGATTGACAGCAGGAAATGCCGAAGAAGTTGCTGTAAGTGCAGCAACCACTGAATTTCGGGACAAAATTGTTACCAGGGTGGAGAATGGAATTCTTAAAATTTATTATGAGACTAAAACAGGTTCCATTAATAAAACGAAAGAAAATAAGGATTTGAAAGCTTATGTTTCCTACAAAGCTCTTGATTTGCTGCAGGTGACTACAGGAGCAAAAGTAAAAATTAATGGGGTGCTTAAATCTGCATCTATTAGTATGGAAGTAAATACGGGAGCATTGGTAGACGGGGAAGTAGATATAGTTTCATTAAAAGTAAATCAAAATACCGGATCAAAAATTACACTTTCCGGTAAAGCTGATAAACTTGACATTGAAGGAGATACAGGGAGTAAATTTAAAGGCGATGATATGGCTACGTCCAATTGCAAAGTGAAGGTAAGTACAGGAGCCATTGTTTCTGTAAGTGCAGAAAAAGAATTACAAGCCAAAGCAAGTACAGGAGGAAGTGTGAAATATAAAGGAAGCCCAACGGTAAAAGAAATTAAAAGAAGCACCGGAGGTTCAGTAAATAAAATCTAACAAATCAAAAGAAAAGTAATGAAAAAATTATCATTTTTATTGGTTGGGTTATTAATTGGTGCAGGTTTGTATGCCCAGCAGGTAAATGACCCAAATGCAGAAGTGCGACAAGCGAAAGGATATCATGGTATCAATGTATCCAATGCTTTTGATGTTTATCTCAGTCAGAGTAGTGAGGAAGCTGTAGCAGTAAGTGCCGCCGAAACAAAGCACCGGGAAAAAATAACTGTCAATGTGAAAGATGGAATTCTTTACATCGGCTATGATAATGATAGTAAGTCCTGGAGTAGTGGGAATAAAAAATTGAAAGCCTATATTTCTTTCAAGCAAATCGATCAGCTGAAAATCAGTGGTGCTTGTGATGTATTTATTGCCGGCACACTAAAGGCGGAAAGCCTTACTGTTAATCAATCAGGGGCCAGCGATTTGAAAGGAAAACTCGATGTAAGTAACCTTACTGTTGATCTGAGTGGAGCATCTGATATGATGGTCACCGGTACGGCTACACAACTTTCTGTGGAAGCAAGTGGTGCCAGTGATTTTAAAGGGTTTGATCTGGTAACTGAAACCTGTGATGCAAAGGCATCGGGGGCCAGTGATATAAAAATCACCGTCAATAAAGAATTATCTGCCCATGCCAGCGGAGCCAGCGATGTCCGATACAAAGGAAATGGCGTAATAAAAGATTTAAAGAGTAGTGGCTCCAGTAGTGTTTCTAAAGGATAGACATAGATATATAAGTATAGCCAGGAAACGTCTCGTTTAAAACGGGGCGTTTTTTCTTTGGAAAGTATCTCTTATACGGCTACATTTGCACCGCGAAGTAGAGCAGCGGTAGCTCGTTGGGCTCATAACCCAAAGGTCGGGAGTTCGATCCTCCCCTTCGCAACAAATGGAAAGGCTATCCGCCCCTGCGGATGGCCTTTTAAAATTTTCCGAAACAGTTGCCATTTCAACTGACGAGGACTGATTACCTATTCAATTCTTGTAGCCTGCTTACAGCAGGAAGTTGAAGCTTGCAGCTTTAAGATCACATCATGAAATCTGGTTTTGTAAATATATTCGGCCGGCCTAATGCAGGCAAAAGCACTTTACTCAATGCGTTGATGGGAGAGAAGTTGGCAATTGTATCACCCAAAGTGCAAACCACCCGGCATCGTATAAAAGGGATAATCACTGAGAAGGAATACCAGGTTATTTTTTCAGATACACCCGGTATCATTGAGCCAAAGTACAAACTGCATGAAAAAATGATGCAGGCTGTAAAAGGTGCATTAGAAGATGCTGATGTAGCTATGCTGTTGGTGGATGTAAAAGAAAAATGGGAAGAGTGTGATGCTATATTTACAGCTCTACGTTTAAAGGTGCCTGCGGTTGTGGTACTTAATAAAATTGACCTTGTTAGTGAATCCACAATTAAAGAAGCGGTTGATTATTTTTCCTCAAAGCCTTATTGTAAAAAAGTTATTACTATCTCTGCTTTATCGGGCATCAATAAAAAGAAATTGATAAACGGTTTTCTGGAATTTTTACCGGAAGGAGAACCTTTTTATGAGGGAGATGATATCAGTGATTTGAATACCAGGTTTTTTGTAAGTGAATTGATACGGGAGAAAATTTATGAACTGGCCCAGGACGAAATACCTTATCATACTGCCGTACTGGTGAGAGAATACCAGGAGAAAACAACACTGGTGAAAATTGTTGCAGATATCATTGTTCACCGGGAAACACAAAAAGCTATATTGATTGGTGATAAGGGCAGTATGATAAAAAGAATTGGGACCGAAGCCCGGT
>MTKZ01000159.1_pt1 | contig 12990 bp, 10 predicted proteins | sample 1042781 | NCBI WGS metagenome assembly MTKZ01 (sample SAMN06212207, study PRJNA360539) | anaerobic digester metagenome | biome: Wastewater treatment plant; material: sludge; isolation source: anaerobic digester fed with sludge from wastewater treatment plant | place: Denmark: WWTP Viborg ...
ACGTCAGGGCCAACGGCAGCCCGAACTGAGACTCCGACCAGCGCTCCCACCACCACAGCGCTGCCAACGGCGACTGAGACCGCGACGAGCATCCCTGCCACCGCAGCGGCAACCTCGACGATCATCTCGACCGGACCAGTCCCGACCGATTCCGCAGCTTCCACCCCCGTGTCCGGACCGAAGATCTACCCGGCCAACTACCAGGACGATCGCAGCACGCCGATCACACTGCTGGAATCGCTCTACAACGCGATCAACAGCAAGCAGTACGCCCGCGCCTACTCATACTGGGAGCAGTCGGAGAATGTGCCGCCGTTCGATCAATTCTCGAAAGGGTATGCCGATACCGACCATGTCGATCTGACGACCGGCACATTCGGGGTCGGCGCAGCGGCCGGCAGCCTGTACTACGAAGTGCCGGTTATCCTGCACGTCGATCAGACCGACGGCAGCCAGCAGATCTTCGTCGGTTGCTACCTGTTGCACCTGGTCCGGCCCGAGATGCAGATACTGCCGCCCTATCACCCGATGGCAATCACGAAGGGCGACCTCCAGCAAGCCCAGACCGACGCCGACGCCACCGCCATCTTCAACAAGGGCTGCTCGCCGGGCTAAGAAGGGAGTCACATCGACACGAACGCTCAGCAACGGAAACTGTCCCCATCGCGTCCATCTTGCTCCACGCGAACGTATCGTAGAATGACTACAGGAAAGAATCACGTCGGACACACGCGAAAGCAGCCATCCGGTGCAACGCCGATTTGTGCGAGCATGCGCGATCCACAAGCGAAGGGGTAGTGAGCCAAGTCCAGGGATTGGCCATTACGTTGATCGAGGTTGCCCAGACTTCCCCCGCGATCCCATCATCGTAGATGTCGGACGCCTCATCCTCTTCGGACACGCCCCCTCACTCATTAGATGGACACTGGCGGCTAACCCTGAAACACGTCATGCAGTATGAGTGACAGTCGACGTCTGACAGATTGGTCAACCGAGTCTGGCGTCCTCGGCGATCTGCAGGGCCAGCGGCATCTCTACTGCCAGCTAGCAGAAAATGCGTTGCTCGTCGCAGAGAATCTGCGGGATAACTACCTCCATAACACAGCTCAATTCGTTCACCAGCTGCGGCTGAAAATCCTGGACGCCGAACGACGAGACATTCCGCCCATTCTCGAGATCCATAACTGTGACGATCTCACGTGGAGTGATGTCCGCGATGAAGTTGTAACGTTCATCGATGGAGGTGTTGGGCGGGTGCAAGTCGCCAGCCGCGCCCCGATTCTCCTACGAGTTGGCTCGTACACAGTCAAGGCTGGCGAGCGAAATATCGCCGAGCGGGAGTCTTTCGGGTATTACCCGGTCATACTCGGCGATCTGGAGGGCGGCAGCAAGGAGCGAGACGATTTTATCGATGTTGTCCGGGTGACGGCTGAGATCCTGGGTGGTCTGAGCGCGCTCAACCGAACTCCAGACCTTGATGCCCTGATATTTCATGGCCCACTGATCTACTTACGCGGAAGTCATACAGGTCATTCACCCTTCACCGAGTCCGATATCGATCTGTTCCTTCGCCGATACGGCGTCGACGACTCATCTGGCCGGATGCTGAAGCAGGATTTCTTCACCACCGCGAGACTCGATATCTACCCGGCCATGACTCCACGATCCCACGACTGGATCACTCAACGACTATTCGAACCGCTGGCCTTCCTCGCGTTTCTTCAGCAGAGGCTGATCGCAAGCGCGAGAGCCCATCCACATCAGCCACTCATCGTTGGCGTCGTGGAGCGTGGGCGCGAAAGGTCATTTGTCGAATCCGTCCTGTTGCCTCGCGTATTCCGTGGGCTGCGGGAGAAAGGGAATGAAAACTGGTTCAACGATCTCTTCGGGCGACATGATCTCACGACCGAACACGCAGTCACGGAGCGGCTTGGCTATTCAGACACATTCCTGCTCGGCATGCTGTTACGACCGGGGCAATTGTCAGAACCATGGACAATGCACAAGTATGGCTCGCTTGCCAGTGGCGCTCTTCGTCTTCCTTCGGAGGGATTTGAGACGGCCGTTGACTGGTCTGTCCTCCGTCCCGGGAACAGGAATGGGTTTCCAGAGGTATCCGCGGGCTACGTCTGCGTCACAGAAGTCTCGGAACCGATTCGCATCGAAGTATTTTCTCCACTTGGGCCGGATGAGATTTATCGGGCGGCGAAGCGCGTCTATCTCTATGCGCGATTGCTGCCCGGTTATGGCTTCCCGGTGGGGCTCGATATCGCTGACAAGCATGCGCGCGTTCCAGATTGGCTGACACGCGCATACGGCAAGATGATTCGGTATCAGCTTGGGGTNNTGCAACAAGGGGAGATCACCGACGTTGAGATGCGTCGGATCCTCGTTCAGGCGATCCACATGACGCACCGCGATTGGCTCTTCCGGCCACTAGCAGACGGAGTGATCAGATGATTGCCCAGAACGACAGAGCACGATCTGCGGACGCCTACGTCGGGACAATCATCGGCGAGAGCACGAGCACAGAGTTCAGGCTAGCAGTTGCTCACGAGGCGGTGCGGGAGCAGGATATCATCGCCGTCGATGGAGACCTACGCGATCCAGAGAATATCGACGATGTGCGGCGCATTCGAGTCTGGGCAAAAGTTCAACAGATAGAACGACTGAATCCACTATTCCCGTCCGAAGCCGGCCACGAGCTCGCGGCGACACGCACCGATCCGCTAGACACGGTCCTGTCACTCTCAAGGGAAATGGTAACTGCCGTCTGCACGATCCTGGGAAGCGAGCCGCTGGACGCCGAGTCCACGGGAAAGCTCGGGCAACTACGCTATCCCGCGCGTCCAGCAACACGCGCATATCGACCCCACTCGGCAGATATCAAGAGAGTCGTCGTCGGTGAGCTTCGCAACAACACCCGCCGTGCGCTAGATATCGCCACGCTCGCGAATCGGGGCGATATCGACGTGTCAGTTGACGGTCATGCCATTGTGTCTCGGCACCTCGCAATTCTCGCGATGACCGGCGCCGGCAAGAGTTGGGCATCGCGGCGCATCATCGAACAGCTGGCAGAACGTAACTTCCCCATCGTGATCTTCGATCCACACGGCGATTACACGGGCCTGTCCACCGTCCCGAGCATTGGCCACCGTGTCAGACAGTATTACGCTCGCTTACCGCTATTCGACGAGGATGCCGATACGGTCGCGAGCGTTGTCTCGAATCTCGGCTACAAGCTCACTGATACGATGGTCGGCCGATTTGGCGATGTATTCAGGGCAGCGCAGGGGTTTCTCACCGACGATCTCAGCGACCGCAAGGATCGTGTCGACTTGCTCCTGGGGGCGCTTGGTTCCGACGCGCCACGCGGGGAGCTGCAAGATGACCTCTGGCTCGTCAGCTATCTGGCTGCAGCTGGCGAGGCACTCCTCCGGTCGAAGGATAGCGCTCGTCTGGGGCGCCTCGCGGATCTATCGTGGCCGGGGCTTCGCACCTACTCATATACCGATGTTGGGACATTGGAGGGAATAAAGAAACGAACACGCAAAGCAGCGAGCGCACTGCAACGCATGGAACGTATCAGTCGACAGATCGCCCACTCGGCAAGCCCCCTGCCGCGGGATCGCAACGAGCTGGTTAATTACGGCCAGATCAGCGTCGTCACCCTCGCGGGATATACGAGTGAGTTTCAGGCAACGATCTACTCGATCGTTGCAGACGACCTGCTCGATCTTCGCGTTCGAAAGGAACTCCCCTGGCCGCTGCTGCTCGTCCTTGAGGAGGCGCACACATTCGCGCCTGGTCAAGCCCATACTGACGCGGAGATCCGAGCCATCGCAACGACAAAGCAGATCGCTCAGGAGGGGAGAAAGTTCGGGGTTGGGCTGGTGCTCATCTCCCAGCGGCCGTCGCGACTAGATGAGACGACGCTATCCCAGTGCAACTCATTCGTTGTCATGCGGATGGTCAACCCAGCCGATCAGGCGTTTGTGCGACGTGTCATCGAGTCACTCGGCGAAGACGACGCTCGGATGCTGCCCGATCTCGATGTCGGTGAAGCGCTCCTTGCCGGACAGATGATCAACTTCCCCGTCCTTGTTCGAATGAAGCCTCCTGAGTCTCGTGGCGAACGCGAGGAGGACGACTCGTTCGCGACACTGGAACAAACGAGGGTCGAGCTGGAATCTCGAGGACACCGACAGAATCAACCGAGACCTCGGTGATGATCCTTCGTGTTCCGGGAGGATGATGGCGCAACACGAGGCATGAGCAACGGGGATAACCCTCAACACATGGCAAACCACTGAACCCTTCGCACACGGTCGCTTGTTATACTTCAGCAATTGCGCCCCGATGATGCGTGCGGGAGACCGGAACGGTGAGCATGGGCGCGGCAGGTTCGTCATCCTCTGGAGCCAGGTCCGGCATGCATCCAGCTGATCGCCGACACAAATCACAGGCGCCGCTCGCCGGCCGCTCCGATCGACCATCGTCGGATGGTCATTCGTTGCGTATCTCCCAGCGCCTGTTCGACGAGATCATCGAGCATCTCGAGCTCATGCGCCCGAACGAGGGTTGCGGGCTGATTGCGTTCACAGACGACGAGCCGGTGCAGATCTACCCCGGCACGAACATCCTCGACAGCCCGACTCGCTACCGGATGGACGACGCCGAGGTTCTCGAAGCAGTAGCCGACATGAACGCGCGCGACTGGTGGCTCGGGGCGATCTTTCATTCGCACCCCACCTCGCCGCCGGTCCCGTCGTCAACCGATCTACGCGAGGCCAACTGGCCCGATGCGCTGATGATCATCGTCTCGTTTCAGACGGACGAGCCGGAAGCCCGCGCCTACGCGATCCACGACCGGGGATATACCGAGATCGCAATCGAGGTTATCCCGGATCGTCTCGACTGGCTCGCGCCACTGCGCCGCTGGTCGACCGCGTACGCCGGCCGCTGGCCCGCCCAATCTCCTCTCTGGCAACCGGTTGTCGCTGGCTTTTCGACGACAAACGAGGATCTTGAGGATGACCCGCTCATCGACACCTTCGAGCCGCCTCGGCGCGCGGTCATCGGCATCCTCGGCGGCATGGGACCACTCGCGACAGCTGACCTGTATCGGAAGATCATCGAGCTAACCCCGGCCGATCGCGACCAGAGCCATATCCCCGTCATCATCTACGCCGATCCTCGCGTCCCCGATCGAACCGACGCGCTGCTGCACGGCGGCGAGAGCCCGATCCCGTGGCTTGTGCGTGGGGCGCGAGCGCTGGACGCGCTCGGCGCGGACTTCATCGTCGTGCCGTGCAATACGGCTCATGCGTTTCTTGACGAAGTCCAGCCACGAGTGGAGCCGCCGATTCTGAGCATGATCGACGCCGCCGCCGATGAGATTCGTCTCGATTGGCCAGACGCCGAGATCGTCGGACTGCTGGCGACAAGCGGCACGATCTCCGCCGAGATCTATCAGCAAGCGCTGCTGGCACGCGGGATCGACGCAATCGTGCCGGATGACGACATCCAGGAGCGCTGCGTCATGGCCGCGATCCGGGCAGTCAAGGCCGGTCGGTCGGTGGACGAGGCGACCGCGCTACTCGTGGAAGCAGCCGAACATCTCGCCGACCGTGGAGCTGAGGTGCTGCTGGCGGCCTGCACCGAGATTCCGGTCGCGCTCCAGCAGCCGAATATCGAAACACCGCTGGTCGACGCCACGCTCGCGCTAGCACGCGCTGCGGTGCAGACAGCACTCCATCTCGACGGTTCGGCCCAGTGGGAGACATCGACAACGGGTTGGGGGCTGCCGGACAACGCCGGATAGCCAGCGCACGAACGAGCCGAACAGACTACAATGGGTGCCAGCGGTCGTCGGATGAACGAGGCGAGGATGGGGAACCTGCCGATGATGGACGAGTACGAGCAGATTACGATCCGCCTGGCGCACATGATCAACTACCTGTCGAAGCGGGTTACACCCCAGCGCGACATGTCACGCGTGGATCGCGCTCCCGAGCGCGGAGAGTGGTCGGTTCGCCAGATCGTCGCTCACCTGCGCGACACCGAGGCACGCGTCTATCCAAAGCTGTTTGCAATCGCAAACTACGACTTCCCCGACCTGCGAGAGCTACCACCTCCAATCGTCACCACGGACAATCAGGAGATCTCGATCTTCACCGTCATGAGTCAATTCCGACGGCTCAGGCAGAGCACACTCTCTCTGTTGCGGGCGCTACCGGATGACGCCTGGATCCGCGCTGGCACTGATATCGATAACCGCACCGTAACGATCAGGGATCTGGCTCTCTCCCTGCAGACTCACGATGCCGAGCATCTCGCTCAGATCGACCAGACACTGATCGCACGCGACGCCCTGCCGCACCACGTCACGCCGCTCGTCCTCTCCTGAGCCTGGAAACGGCCGGATGCGCCAACAACGGACCGGAGGTTGCGAATGAGCTCGCAGCCGTTTCGCCATACTGCCGAACAAGTCGACAGGGTCAAGCAGTCGATGCGTCAGGCCTGGAATTTGCCGGGCGCCGGATACGGTGAGATGGCGGAGACGCTTCGTCCAGCCGTCGAGCGACTGATCGAGGCCGCCGGAATCGCGCCGGGCGCACGCGTGCTCGACGGCGCGACCGGCGCCGGGATCGCGGCGATCGAGGCGGCCCGTCGTGACGCTATCGTCACTGGCGTCGATTTCGCCGAGGAGCTGATCTCGGTGGCGCGAGAGCTGGCTGGCGCGGCCGGCCAGTCAGCGATCCATTTCGATGTCGGTGATATCGAAGATCTTCCGTACGACGACGCGTCGTTCGATGTCGTGATCTCCTCGTTTGGCTCGATCTTCGCTCCGCGTCATGATGCCGTCGCGTATCAGCTCTGCCGGGTCTTGCGGCCGGGTGGCCGGCTGGCCTTCACGGCGTGGCTGCCGGAGGAGCCGAACTGCCGGCTGATGACGATCACCGCGAGGTACACCCCGCCACCGCCACCGGGCAGCTTCAGTGTTTTTGACTGGTCAGATCCAGCCCACCTCGACGCGATGCTCGGCCCGTACGTCGAAGATATTTCCTTGATCGTGGACGACGTGCCGTGGGTGGCGTCATCGCCGTCGGACGCCTGCGACTTCCTGTTCCAGCGCGCGCTCGGTCCGACGATGTTCGTCTTCCAACGGCTTGATCTACCGCAGAAGCTGGCGCTGCATTCGGATGCGATTGAGCTGCTCAGCACGTGTATGCAGGCGGACGGCACGGTCCGCCTCTCCCGTCCTTATGTCATCGTGACCGCTCGAAAGCCCGCATGAGCGGCCGGCACGAACTCATGGCAACCCGGCGATTTGGCGCTATCGCCAGCCAACGTTCATAGCGCGAACGCTGGCTGGCGGGCTGCCTGCCGGCAAGGCCGGACATCCTGGCCCCCGTCCCCATTCCCGACACGATATAATGAACGGTCGCGGTCCGTGCGGGCCGCAGTCGTATGTCAGCGCCAGCCGAACGGGGACCCCTTTACAGATGACAGCATCCTCCACCACCTCGACTCAACCGACGACGGGCCAGGCTCGCCAGGACCTGCGCAATATCGCCATCATCGCCCACGTCGATCACGGCAAGACGACCCTGGTGGACGGGTTGCTGAAGCAGACCAATACGTTTCGTGATCCGGACGCCGCTGGCGAGCTGATCATGGACGCCAATGACCTCGAACGCGAGCGCGGTATCACGATTCTGGCCAAGAACACGTCGATCCACTGGCGCGGCGTCAAGATCAATGTCATCGACACTCCCGGCCACGCCGACTTCGGAGGAGAGGTCGAGCGCGTGCTGAACATGGCTGACGGGTGTCTGCTGATTGTCGACGCCGTCGAGGGGCCGATGCCGCAGACGCGGACAGTTCTCCGGCAGGCGCTCGGCCTCGGATTGCGGCCGATCGTCGTCATCAACAAGATCGATCGCCCGTTCGCCCGCATCGCGGATGTCGTCTCGCAGACTCAGGATCTGTTCCTCGACCTGGCAATCGACGCCGAGCAGCTCGACTTCCCTGTCATTTACGCGATTGCCAAGCAGGGCCGTGCCGGCTTTACGCCGGACGATCTCGCTCCCGATTTCGTGCCGCTCTTCGACACGATCGTCGATCACATCCCCCCGCCGATTGTAGACATCGACGGGCCACTCCAGCTACAGGTCGCGTCGCTCGATTACAACCCACATCGGGGCCGGATCGCGATCGGTCGCATCCGCCGTGGCCGACTGCACGCCGGGGAGACGCTCGTCCAGCTCGGCGCGGGCGGAGAAGAAGATCGACAGAAGGTGACATGGCTGGCAACCCACGAGGGGTTGACGCGGCTCGAGGTTGCCGAGGCGCAGGCCGGCGACATCGTCGCCCTCACCGGCTTTCCTGCGGCACACGTCAGCGCAACGCTTGCCAATCCGGCAGCGCCAGAGGCACTTCCCGGCATCGAGATCGATGAGCCGACACTGAAGTTGACGTTTGGGGTCAACACATCTCCATTCGCCGGCCGAGAGGGGGACTACCAGACCTCCCGCCAGCTCGGCGAGCGGCTACGACGCGAGCTGGAGACGAACGTCGCCCTGCGCGTCGAGCCGACCAGTCTGCCAGATGTGTTCTCCGTTTCCGGCCGCGGCGAGCTGCACTTGTCGATCCTGATCGAGACGATGCGCCGCGAAGGGTACGAGTTCCAGGTCTCGCGTCCTGAGGTCATCACCCGGGAAGAGGACGGCGAGACTGTCGAGCCGGTCGAGCAGCTGGTGATCGACACGACCGAGGAGTTCGTCGGCGCGGTCACCGAGCTGGTCGGCGGACGTCGAGCACGGATGGTCGACATGGTCAACGACGGGCGTGGCAATGTCCGACTGGAGTTCGAAATCCCGACACGCGGGCTGATCGGGCTGCGCAACGAATTTCTCACGCGGACAAAGGGGAACGGGTCGCTCTCCTCTCGTCTGATCGGCTTCGAGCAGTGGCAGGGGGCAATCTCCTCGACGCGGACTGGCGCGCTGGTCGCATGGGAGGCCGGCACTGCCCTCTCCTATGGCATCGCTGGCGCACAGGAACGTGGCATGACCTTCGTGTCTCCTGGCGAGGAAGTCTACGAAGGCCAGATCGTCGGCCAGCACGCGCGTGGCAACGATCTGGCGGTGAATATCTGCAAGGCCAAGAAGCTGACCAACATGCGTGCCGCAAGCGCCGACGCCAACATTCGGCTGACCCCGCCCGTCATCCTCTCACTCGAGCAGGCACTCGACTTCCTGGCCGACGACGAGCTACTCGAAGTCACACCCAAGGCATACCGCCTGCGCAAGCGCATGCTGAAGGAGCACGAACGCGCTCGCGCGAAGAAGCAGGCCGAGTCACGCGAGGCGAACCGGGGGTAGCGGGAATCACAGCGGGAGAAACACGACGCGATTCACGAAATCGGGCTGATTGCCGGCCTTAGCAATCAGCTCCAGATCAGAGATACATCCCGCAACCGACACTCGCAGTTGGTGAGCGAAGATAACGCCTCCGAACGAAACGCCATCGCGCTGTCGTCGTGTTGCTTCGACGAGCAGATCGGTATCTTGCGAGAACAGAACACGTCCAAGCGCTGTCGCACGGTCGAGCAACCGTGAGTCGTCAATCTCTGTTGCCGCATCCTCGGCAGCTGTGATGACGTCAACTCGCCGCGATAATAACGCCGACGTCACTGCTCGTGGAACGTGGTGATCCATATAGAGAGCGATCAACTCAGCGCAATCGGAAATCGCGAAGTGCGGCGACGAATGGTGGTTCCACCGTCTCCCGACAAAGTTCGTCCACCAGAGCCAGGCCGCGCGCGATCTCGTCATCGAGCTCCTGCTGATGATCCCAGTAATAGGCCAACGCCGAGTGAATCTGGCCGAGCGTCAGATGAGGGAACTGAAAAGCCAACTCATCCGGGCTCCAGCCATATGCTTTCTGTGCTGTCACGAGTTCGGAAACCTTCATCGTCGTGCCAGCAATGCGTGGTACCCGGCCATCATCAAGGACGATGTGCTCATAACGTGTTTCTGTTGTAGACACGCCCATCGCTCCTCTCTGAGATACACGATTCGCTGGGCAACACTCGTCTGGGTCCAAGTATAGGATTCCAACGCAACGCTCACCGAATCCGTATCAGCGATTATGTCCGCTGATACGTCGCCACCATCATCCCGTAGTACGTCGGGGCCTCGTAGGACAGGAATGTCCCCTTCATCGGCACGACCTGCTTGACTCCCTCCAGCATCAGCAGCTGCCAGAGGCCGTCGATGGCGGCGTTGGAGATCGTCTCGTCGTCGAGCTTCAGCAGACCGAGGATGTCGTCATCCTTGATCGCCTGGACGACCGCGTCATCGACCCGCTTCGCGTCAGGGTGATAACCGTTGGCGTGATTGGGGTCGTGGCGGTGCGCCCAATCGCAGGAGGCAATGAACGCAATCCGGCGCTCGTCTGCCTCGGCCGCCTCAGCGACCGCCTTGCCGAACGCGATGTTGACTTCCTTCGGCAGCAGCCGCGAGGGCTGGACGACGACCGCAGCCGGCCCCTCATCCTCCGGCAGCCCATCGAGGAGGGCAGCGAGGACATGCCCCTTGCCCGGCAGGTTGCGATCCTGGCCGGCAAACCAGAGCGGGGTCATCGTGCCCCAGTCCAGCGGCATGATGCTCTGAGTCCGGTTCGAGCCCCCGTAGCCGACCTGGGCCACCGGTATCTCCGCCGCCCGCGCCCGCTCGACGATCGCATCGGCCAGCCGCAGGTCGAACGGCACGTTCATCTCGACCTTGCGGTCGCCGAGCGCCATCGCGCCGGCTCCGCGGGCGCAGTCTGCAATCGAGATGAAGCCATTCACTCGAAACCCGTGTGGTGTCGAGATAACGACGACATCCGGCTTCGCCGCGGCGAACTCGCGCTGCATCTGCTGCATCGACGCGCGTGTTGTCAACGCCCCCTCGGCGTCCTCGCTCAGTTCGGGGATAATCGGAAATCCGTGTGGCGCTACCGCGCCNNCATCCCCCATCCCTCGGTCACAACAACGTTACTCCGTTGATTGTGATGTGGAACTCGCAGCCGAGGAACTCAGCGGCGCGGCGGCTCATCAGCATACGCGGCAGGAAGATCTCGAAGTAGTGCATCACCTGGGCAACCGAGGTGTCGATCGCCAACTCCAGCGTGATTGTCTTCTCCGGCTCGTCTACTCGCAGAAACGACGTCTGGGCAGCGTAGTTGACGCGGTCGTGCTGGTCGAACGCATTCAGATCCGGATTGCGGACGCGCGAACGATGCACGTCGGACTTATCGGCCAGGATCAGTGCCGCGCCAACCGGGTGAACCGCCTCGCCAAGCCGGCCGGAATCATCGCCGTGGCTGCCGATCGCGCCCATGATGATGGCCACGTCGGTCGGCGGCATACCCATCCGGATGAGAATATCGTGAGCAAGCAATGCGCTCGTATACGCGTGGTCGTAGCGGCTGATGACATTGCCAACATCGTGCAAGTAGCCCGCTATTGACGCCAGCTCCTGATACTCGCTGTCGTAGCCAAGATACCGCAGCACATTCCGAGCGATCCTGGAGACCAGCGTCACATGGCGAACGCCGTGCTCGGTGTAGCCCAACACGCCGAGGCTCTTGTTCGCCTGCTCGATCAACGCGACGACTTCGGGATCGCTGCGGACGAGATCGAACGTGACGATGTCCGGCGCGGGGTCAGGGCGCGGCGCAAGCTCCGGTCGGACCGGACGCTCCCCCAGCCGAGGGCTGCGCGCTGGCGAATCCGGCGGGTCCTGGTCTGCAGTCATAACGCGATCCTTCCACGAACAGGCCATTGCCTGCTCGATATCGTACCGCGTTGGCCTACCAGCTCCAGCGCTCCCAGGCACGCACCTCCTCGCGCGGCTTGCGGGTCCGCTCGCGGAGTTCGCGCTCCAGAGTGCGCTCGTCGAGATCCTCCAGCCGGCCAGCGTGTCCGATGCCGACCAGTGCCAACACCCGGACATCCTCCGGAATGCCGAACGCGGCGCGAACCTTCCCCTCGTCGAACCCACCCACCGAATGCGCATGGAGGTCCATCGCGAACGCCTGGAGCAGCAGGTTCTCGATACCGAGGCCAGCGTCGAGCAGATAGTACTCCTTGCCGTCGACGATCTGGGCATCTTCCGGCCGGCCGCAAACAGCGATCAGCACCGGCGCGGCGCGCAAGTAGGCGTTGCCGCGGGTCAGCGCCTCGTGGACGGCGGCCAGCGTCTCCGGATGGCTGGCGACGATATACCGTGTCGGCTGTCGATTGCCGTAGGAAGGGGCCCAGCGCGCCGCCTCCAGCAGCGTCTCAACGATCTCCGTAGCCAGCGGCGTCGCCGCGAACCGACGGCTGCTATAGCGATCGACGATCGGCCCCAGCAGCGGTAGCGTGTCGTCGCCAGGATTCATCGGGCCACGCCAGTCAGTGAGTGCGCGGCAGATCGGTGAATCATTGCCCTGCTCCCTGGTGTTGCCGGCAAAGATCGCCGGCTCGCGGCAGAATAGGACGCTCCCGAACAAAGGTCAACCCGGATGTGGCTGAGGTCGACGCTTGCGTAAGAACGATCTCGCTGTACACTGGGAGAAACTATGCTCATCGTAGATTAGAAGCGATGGAGGAGCGCTATGTCTTGGCGTTTCCGAGCTCCGTCGACCGCAGCGCTGGTTGCGATCTGCCTGGCTATGACCTTCGCCTCGTGCGGCGGGTCGTCACCCGCGCCGACCGCACAGCCCAGCCCTGCGCCTACTTCTACCGCTCGGCCGGCCGTCGTCACCAGCGTCCCCCGGCCTGTCGCAACCCGGCCACCGACCAGCGTTCCTATCCCAACAGGCGCCACTCCTGGTCCAACGCCCGGCGGATCGCCAACCGCCGTGCCTTCCGGCAGCCCCACCACCACAGCGGAAGATCGCCAGGTCCTTTACGTCGACTTCTCCAACGGCCCCGGTCCATTCCCAACGAAG
>MTKZ01053547.1_pt1 | contig 12989 bp, 8 predicted proteins | sample 1042781 | NCBI WGS metagenome assembly MTKZ01 (sample SAMN06212207, study PRJNA360539) | anaerobic digester metagenome | biome: Wastewater treatment plant; material: sludge; isolation source: anaerobic digester fed with sludge from wastewater treatment plant | place: Denmark: WWTP Viborg ...
AAGGAATCCGGCGTTGAGTGGTATATTTACGAGCAGGACAATACCGATGAGAAAGATATTTTTCAATGCGCCAAGGAAAGCTATGACTTTCTGAAAAAGAGCCTGACGGCATAATCCGCGATGAAAGAATTACACACCGTCCGATCGGACCGTTCCGTCTGATCGGACGGTTTTTTCTACAGACTGTATTGCGGAATTTTCATCAGTTCACCGTTTTTCAGGGCGCTCTGGTGCGCCACCACACCGGATACGGTGGTATTCAACGCGGTAATAATGTCCACCAACGGCTTTCGGTTTTCCAGAACAGCGTTGACAAATTCATCGCCCAGATAGCCATGGGAACCGCCATGGCCGCCCGCCTCCACCGTCGGCGGGAGCGGTGGCTTGTTCAGGTTGATGCCGGCAATATCCGCGATACCCTGATACGTCATGCCGGTCATGCTGCCCTTGGTTCCGCGGACCCGGCCCATTTCCCCTTGATGACCAGGCGTGTCCCAGCTGACCGCCATGCGCGCCATGCCGCCCTCGCTGGTGCGGAACAGAGCAATCTCCGTGGCGAAAGGGTTCTGGTAGCGGTTGTTTTTTGGCAGGAATTCCGCGATTTGACCGGGGATGCCCATACAGGAAACTTCGGTAAAACTACCGCCCGTGATACAGGTGTAATAGGCGTTGGAATGGGTGGGATACCATTGCGGCGGCAGGCCGACCCGCCAGCCCCGGAAAGAATCGATGGGCACATCCATGTAATGGAAATATTCCCCTTCCGCGTAGACCAGCGTGCCGAGCATGCCGGCCTTGTAGAGTTCGCGCATGGCGTGGGCCTCATTGTGATAAGCGGAGGTTTCGAACATCATGTAGGTCAGACCGCTTTCTTTGACCGCCTCGAGCNNCTCGAGCAGCTGGTCCGCCTCCTCCAGGGAACCGAACACGGCGGGCACGGCGCACGCGACATGCTTGCCGTGTCGTAACGCCTGAATGCAATGCCAAGCATGGGAGGGCGCGTCCGTGGCAATGAAGACGGCTTCAATCGTGTCGTCTTTGATGAGTTCTTCCAGCGAGGGGTAGGTCTTGGGGCACCGGCATACCTCGGCCAGCGCCGCGCACCGGTCGGGCATCAGGTCGCTTACCGCAACGACCTCCACATTGGGGTGGTCCTGCAGATAGAAAGCCGCGCCAAACTTGCACACGCCGTAACCGATGATGCCCATGCGGATTTTTCGGTCCGATTTGGGCGTCCACACAGCGCCCTCCTGTACGGTCGTATCCGTTTTTTCAAATCCAGCTATCTCCGGGTTTTGCGCGCCGGCAACCAGGTGTAATCCGGCCATACCCGCGCTTGCCGCGGCGGTCCACAAAAAAGAACGACGCGAAAGCCGGGAAGAGGGGGGGGCTTGGGACATGTGGTATTCTCCTCATTTTTGAAAGGACCAAAGGGACATAAAGGACGTAAAGGACATAGGGGTTAACGCTTTGCGGCACTATCTGAAAAAAAGTAGCTGCCCTTTGCGTCCTTTCTGTCCTTTTCTCTTGTTTGTTTATTATACACATGGGGTGTCACCCTGAAATCATATCCTGCCGCGGGCAGGCACTCAAATCAGGCGCGATAAGCGTTACGTCCTGTCACACCGGCCACATGGCGTTAATTGCGGTTACGGTTTCTTCCACCAGCGCCGCACCGCCTTCCGGGCCTACCTTGTTATCCGCGATCCGCGAACTGTAGGCCCCGCCGGGCAGCGCGGCCTGCGTGGGCAGATACGCGCCCCTGTCATTGGCCAATTGAATGAGGAAGGTTTGTTCCGCGCGGCTGCGCGCCTTTATCTGGAGCCCGTAATCGAGGTACAGCTCGAAGGGGTTGGTGGCCATGGCGATATCACCCAGGCGCAAGATATGCTGGTCCATGGTATAGACCGGCGCCTCTCCCTGATTTTGATACCGCTCCACGACCCCTTTCGCGCGGCGCAACAGGGCGGCATCTCCTGAACCGGGAACGACATCTCCCGATGCGAGCAGTTTGGTTGCTTCCGCCTGGGCTTCCGCGGCTTCTTCATCGGTGACCTTTCGGGCGGGCAGTTCCAGGGGGCCCGCCTGATGCTGGAAATCCGGCGACCATACGATCTCCGTTTGTGCGGATTCCATGGCGTACATCACGCCGTTGACAATGCGCTGCGCCATCTCGCGCATACCCGGTTCCGAGCGCATATCCGGTTCGTTCCGTCCGCGCCGCACCAGGTCGCGCGGCGACTGGTCGCCGGCGGCGCTGACAACGGCGAGCACGCATAGTTCGGGGGAAAAGCGCTTGCGCAGTTCCTCGCGCACCGGTCCCCAGAAATCCGGAGACACATATAACTGGCCCTCGACCACCTGGGAGGGGCAGGCGATGTTAATGACCATGCCCGTCAGGTTCTTTTGGGTATCCCAGGTAAAAAGCAGTTCCATGCCATGATCATGACCCGCCAGAGGGCCGCGCCAATCGTCTTTGTCCGTCTTGCCGTACATGGCCATGGAACCATCCGCATACACCATGATACGGTTGAAGCCGACGGCGGCATGCCCTACCGCGCGGCTGACGCCCGCCGGGCGGCGCGCATTCCAGGCCTGGCCGACTACCTCGGCCACCCGTTCAATAAAGAACACACAGTAGTCTTTGGGAGATATGACCCCGGGGTCGGGGTCCTTGTAGGTACCGGAAATCATGGTCGGGCCTGTATGGGTGTGGGTGGCCGCCAAAATGATTTTTGCCGGGTCGACTCCGGGCAGGTCGCGTGCAACACGTTCCCGCACGCCGCGTACCAATTCCTCCGGGATGTGGACCACATCGCAGGAAACCAGGACCGCCTGCTCCATGGCGCCGGCCGGTCCCGGGCCTTCCAGCGCCATGGCGGTTGCCATGCAGGGTTCCAGGACTTTTTGCGACACGCGTTCGGCGAACTGGCCCGCCAGCTGCACCGGCATGTCAGGCGTGATGCTGATGGTTGCCCACCCGCATAGAAAAGAAGATTCAACTGCGGGGAAAACCGCTTCTGAAACCTGAGCGTCGGGGTTCGCTTCGGCCACCAGCAGGGTCGTACCGGTAAAAACGGCACCCGCGGCGCTTATAAAAGTTCGCCGACTTAAATCTTTTTGTTGCGCTTGAACGGTCATGAGTGTCTCCTTGGTTATGCAAGCCTTGGGCGGGACGATACCGCGTAAGAATAATTGGGGACCTAAAGGGTTACATTGAACATTGTCGGGTTGGCTGCTATTTTACCATAGACTGCAACCATTGATTGCAATCGGAATGGAAAACCCTGTATCTTTTGGTATGGTTTTACGCCGCACACCCATGGGAAAACAAGGAAAAACACACCATGTCCAGTATCACGCTGTTACTATTCGTATTCATGCCCCTTGTCACGCCGAACGCTCCACCGGTGACCGGCAACCCGATGGTGCGTTCCGTCATGGACTACGGCGCCTGCCCGGACGGGACGCGGGACAACACCCCCGTTTTTCAAAAGGCACTGGACACGGCGGCGGAGGTAAACGGCGGCATCGTTGAGGTGCCGTCCGGCCGGTACCGTTTCGAGGGCACCATTACCATACCGTCAAACGTCACCCTGCGCGGCACCTTTACCTATGCGCCGTCCCATGCGGGCTTTCGTGATGTGGGCCGGGAACAACTGCCGGTGTACGGCAGCGTGCTGGAACCGGTGGGCGGCGCCGGAAGCAAGGAGGGAACCCCCTTTATCACGGTGCAGGCCAACGCCGTGCTGCAGGGATGTACCATCCACTATCCGGACCAGAAGCCCGGCGCCGACGCGCCCACGCCGTACCCCTATACCGTCGCACTGCGCGGCAATAACCCCGCCATACTGGATATGCAGTTGCTCAACCCGTACCAGGGCATAGACGCTTCTCACAACCAGCGGGCCCTGGTCCGCAATATTCACGGCCAGCCCATCTATATCGGCCTGTTCGTGGATGTGATTTATGATATCGGACGCATCGAAAATGTTCACTGGAATCCCTGGTGGTCCCTGAACACAAAGGTGTACCAGTGGCAGGTGGAAAACGGCACAGGGTTTATCTTCGGAAAGACCGACTGGCATTATGTACATAACACCTTCTGCTTCGGCTATAACGTGGGATACAAGTTCATCAGGACGGAAGGAGGCAGTACGAACGGCAATTTTATGGGCATCGGCGCAGATGACTGTTATACGTCCCTGGTTGTTGAAGAGAGCGCGCCCATGGGTATTCTCATCACCAACGGCGAGTTTGTTTCCTTTCACGGGCCCGACCCCACCATGGTCCGCGTGGAAAAGACCCACACCGGCACGGTCCGTTTTGTGAACTGCGCCTTCTGGGGACCGGCGCGCCGCAATGCCGTTCTTGACGGGGTCGGCACCGTCGGTTTCAGTGACTGCACCTTTATGCAATGGGGCTATGAACAGGAAGGGGACAAACGCCATCATGCGATATTGCCGTCTATTGACGTGGAAGGCGGCTCGGTCATCCTGAACGGCAATGAGTTTCTCGAAAATAAGCCGCAGGTTAAAATAGGCCCGAAAGTTGAGCGTGCCATAGTAACCGGAAATCTGGTCAATGGAAAAATACGCGTCGTCTCCGAGGCCCCGCGCGGGCGCACGGTAATCAAAAACAATCTCGGGTCCCCGAAGGACCGGAAGTTTGTAGAAGGACTGAAGCGGCGGCGGGACTTCCGAAGCGGTCGGTTACGGGATTAATCGGAGGGCGAACAGGAACCGGGCTGTAGTTGTTTTTCTTTCATGCCTTTATGCCGTTTTAACAAAGTATCGGTTCGTGGCTGCAATAAAAAACAAGAAGTTCAATCCTTTCAGGATAAAATTCACGCCTAAAGTACTACAAAAGTAATTCCAACCAGGAACGCACCAACTGGGTTGCGGACAACGCCCGCGTTGGTCCTTGATGTCCTTCAACGACAAGACCGGCCCCCAACGTTAACCAGGGGCACAAAGGATGTAATGGCCCTCAACGTTACAGTACCCTTTTATGGGTTCCTAGAACCACTTGCCGTGGACCGGTCCGGGTACATAGGTTTCCAAGTAGGCGTAAGCTTCTTCCGCCGTGACGCACACGTGGTAAAATTCCTTGTGGCTTTCCTTGATAAAATGTTCTTTGATCATCGTGTCAAAGAGATGGAACAGGTGGTCGTAAATGCCGTTGACATTCAAGAATACGCACGGCTTTTCGTGATACCACAATTGCTTCAGCACCAGTATTTCCATGACTTCTTCCAAGGTGCCGAAGCCTCCGGGCAGTGCGATAAAGGCGTCCGCACGTTCCGCCATAATGCGTTTGCGTTCGCTCATGCTTGTCGTTACCACCAGTTCGTCCGCATCGTGATACGCCAACTCGAGGTCGACCAGTTTGTCCGGGATGACGCCGACCACGCGCCCGCCGCCGCGCGCGTGGACCGCCCTGGCACAGGTGCCCATGAGCCCCACGCAGCCGCCGCCGTAAATCAGGGTGTGGCCGTGTTCGGCGATGAGTTCCCCCAGCCGCTGTGCGGCGTACCGATATGACGCGTCCACGGCTTCGCTGCTCGCGGCATATACGCAAATCGACTCCACCGTCGCTTAAGCTCCTTTATTGTTCCAGAACGCAAACGGTTTCCACATGGGGTGTATAAGGAAACATGTCCACCACAGTTGCCTGTGTCAGGGACCAACCGGCGGCCATGATGCCCCGCAGGTCCCGCGCCAGGGTCGCCGGGTCGCAGGATACGTACACGATTTTTTGCGCCCGGGCGGCGGCCAGGGCTTCCACCAGCGCCCGCGCGCCGGTGCGCGGCGGGTCAAGCAGAATCACCTCCCAGGACTGTTTTTTTAACAGGCGGGCCATGTGCGCTTCTTCGCCTTCGATATACACGCCCGGGGCAAGGGACGCAGCGGCGCGTATCGCGGCGCCGGCGTGGTCTATGCCGCACACGCGGGCGGAACCGGCATGATGAAGGCTAAGGTTGCCATTACCGCAATACAGGTCCAGCAGGCTGCCTGCACCGCCGATACACGCATCCGTATGGGCGCGAAGCATACGGTTCAACAGCAGGCTGGATTGGCTGAAAACCCCGTTGACAACGGGTACACCATCGAACATAAACTGGTGCCGGACCCGGTCAAGACGCGTATTGGTTTGCGGGAAATGCTCTTTCAGCGCCGCCGCCTCGTCACGCAGAAACACCATGATGTCCTGCCCTTCCGGGTTCACGGCTACCTGGATGTCGCCCCGGATCCCCGGCATCTGTAACCTCTGAAACGCGTCGTTGAGGCGGGCATGATTTAAGGGACAGGCCTCCATCGGAACTACCATGTGGGTGCGCGGAACAAAATACCCAATGGTCGTCCCGTCCCCATGGAAAACAGCGCGGGTTCGATATCCAAGCCGGTATTCCGCCTGCTCCAACCAGGCAACTTCAGTCTGAATGCCGCCGATGCGCTCCAGGCTGTCCGCGACTATACGCCGTTTCCAGTCCGCCTGGGCGGGATAGGCAAAGGCACGCCAGGCACAGGCGCCCGGACACTCGGCGCATGCCTGCGTGGATTCGCGGTACGGAGAAGGGGTAAGAACCGACTCCACTTCCGCCCATGCCGCACGCGGGCTGCGCCGGACTATTCTGGCGCGTACCGTATCGCCCGGAAGCGCCCCGGACACGAAACAGACCATGCCGGCGATGCGGCCGACCCCGTCGCCGCCATGGGCTGCGGCAGTGATTTCAATTTCAATGACCTCTTCCGTTGCACTAGAAGTGTTCATGGTTCCACCTTAAACAAAAACCCCCTGTTCCGAATAGCCAACCGAAACAGGGAGCCGCTGTGATTCGTATCGATGTGTTATTTTCCGGCGGTCGCCTTCCACGCGGCATGGGTGCCTCGGGGCGATTTGACATATTTGCCGGCTTTGATGTAGCGCGCGCATACTTTGACACGATGGACCGTGCCGTTTTCATCTACGACCCGGACTGTCTGAAGATTCGGTTTCCAGCGCCGCTTGGAAATACCGGTAATATTCTGCCCGATACCGCCTTCACGTTTCGCTTTACCACGTCGCACCACACGATTGCCTACTTGAGGACGCTTGCCGCTATATTCACATACTCTGGCCATAGTTCATTCCTTGCTATTGTACCACTAATTCCGCCGTGAACCCGGCGCAAAAGATTGGCAGTCTGAAGAACGTGTACTATATCAAAAAAACATGGTAAATGCAACTTTTTAACGAAATATAGTATGGGAATGCAGTCACAATAACGCTATCGCGTCCGCGAGAATGCCTGCAACACCGCATACATGCTATAATTGAAACGGAAGAAGAGGGGGGAGCGGAGGTTCTGGCGCGGATATAACAAGTACGGCCGTGCTAAGGCCCATTTGGGTTCCATAGTTTGTGCGGAAGGAAGTGCACCCGTGAATCGTTCAGATATCGCGAAAATGATTGATTATACCCTGTTGCGGCCAACGGCGACGGAAACGGAGGTGCGTAATCTCTGTACAGAGGCCGTCACCTACGGTTTTCGCGCCGTGTCAGTGAACCCGGTCTGGGTAACCCTGTGCACGAAACTGCTGGGCGATTCAGAAGTGGTAATAGACGCCTGTATTTCGTTTCCGCTGGGCGCCTCCACGGCACGCATGAAGGTGGAAGAAACCCGGGATGCCCTTCAAAACGGCGCTACGGAAATCGCGGCGGTTATCAACATAGGCGCCTTGAAGTCCGGGTATGCCCCCTATGTGGAAAAGGAAATCACAACCGTTGTAAAAGCCGCCGGTGACATCCCGGTGAAAGTGATTCTCGAAACAAGTTGCCTGAACCAGGACGAAAAAATTGCGGTCTGCCAAATGAGCCTTCGGGCCGGCGCCATCGCGGTGCAAACCTCCACGGGGTTCGGGGCCTATGGCGCGCGGGTGGAAGATGTCCGCTTGATCAAAACTACAGTGGGTTCCTACCTGGACATCAAAGCGGCAGGGGGCATCCGCACCTTCGGGGACGCGATGCGTATGATTGAGGCCGGCGCCACCCATATCGGTACAAGCACCGGAATTGATATTCTGAATGACGCACCCGATGTGTGAAGCCGGTGCCAGGACTTTACCACGGACGCTTAATGCCTTTTCGCCCGCTGCGCCGATTCCACGGGTTGTTGGCACCTCTGCACTGCATGCACCAGGCATCTATTCTCTGTATAAGTTTGGACCTTATATCTTCTGCTCCGGCTATAGCTGCCCCCCCTTTACCCAATACCATGTGCGGACAAGTGACACCGCCGTCCTTTTGGACACGTCTTATAATGAAGACTGTAAGTAAACCCGCATAGATAGCAGACAGACAACAGATAGGCTTTGTTTTTTCTTTATGGTATACTCCATTCTCACCAATATAACATCATAGAAAGGATTGTATGCGCACATACACACGGACACGGAAACTGACCGGTATTTTCCTCATTGTGGTTTGTCTTTCCTTGTTTGGATCTCTGCGGATTTGCGCGGAAGAAGCACCGCTGTACATAAAGAGCTGGTCCTGGCAGGAAACGATGCGGACCACCCGGGCAAACTACCAGGCATGGCGCGCGGCACATCTTCCGGCAAACGTTGCATTCGGGCCCTGGCATGGAACGGAACCGGTGGCTGCGGCCACATTTGACGAAACAGCCTTTCCGGAGCAGGGCGTGGATTTAAACGCCCGGAGCGCCGCGGACAAACGCCTCTGGCTCCGGCGTAATGAGCTTGTGGATGGCGTGCCAAACCCATTGACCTGCCCAGATAAATCGGCAGTGTACCTGGCTCGTTTGATTCAGGCCGATGCCCCTGTCACGTTCCAGGCCGGATTCGGGAGCGATGACGGTATCAAAGTCTGGTTAAACGGAACGCTGCTCTTGTCGCGTGATGTTCCCCGCATAACAGCGCCGGACCAGGATATCGTGGACCTGCCTCTTCAGGCGGGGGATAACCAGCTGTTGGTCAGAATATACAACATTGCCGGCGGTTGCGGCTTCTATTTTGCCCCCGCCGGAGACCCGGCGGCAGGTATATGGAACCAGATGAAAACGGATTTTCCTGTGGAAACCGCCATGATGGAACGTGATTTGCGGAAGGCAAGCCCCTTGGCATGGTTCATCGTGCCGGATGCGGCGGAACTCCAGCGGGATATGATCCGGCAGGCCATGAGTATGGAGGCCGACCAGGATACCGCCCTGCGACGGGAACTTGAAAGCCTTTCCAGCGTTTCCGGCGATGCGCCGCAATGGCTCGATTTGTACGTGCGCTCCTGTGCGGCACTGGGCGCGCTGAGCAGTCTTAAAACCCTGAACTTGGAAGCGCTGCGCCGCGCAATCACCCATCTTTCAGAGGCTTACCCGGACACCTATACGGCGGCTCCCACCTACCTGGCGCGGCTGGACGAATTCGAAAAGCAGTTACCGGCCATTCGGGAAGGCCTGGCGGCAGCGGATGCCGGAGCCTTGGAAGCCGTAAACCAGTTGCGCACATTGCAGCGCGAGGCATTGCTGGCTAATCCGCTGCTGGATTTTGACCGGGTACTGGTGATACGCCGGTCGGAAGGCAACCTTGGCCTGCCCCAGAACTGGCAGGGCAACTGTTCCCTACCACGCCGGGGCTATGACAACGAGCTTCTTCTTTTGTCGCCCTTTGCCGACAACAAGCCGCCGACCCGTCTGTTCAAGCCGGAAAGAGACTATCTTGTTGGCGATGTGGATATCCATTTCAACGGGGACAGAATGCTCTTTTCCATGTTAGGCTCCCACGACCGCTGGCAGATCTGGGAGATGGCATCGGACGGCACAGGCCTGCGACAGGTGACACCGGGCGTGGAGCCGGACGTGGACAATTACGACGCCTGTTATCTGCCTGACGGCCGGATTATTTTCGATTCCACCCGCTGTTTCCAAGGCATTCCCTGCGTGGGCGGCAGCGACGCCGTCGCCAATCTGTACATCATGAATGCCGACGGCACGGGCATCCGCCAGCTGTGTTTCGACCAGGACCACAACTGGTGCCCTACCGTGCTCAATAACGGACGAATCCTCTATTCGCGCTGGGAATATTCGGACACGCCCCATTACTTCTCGCGCCTGTTGTTCCATATGAATCCTGACGGTACGAATCAGGTGGAATTCTATGGCAGCAATTCCTTCTGGCCGAACTCCATGTTCTATACCCGGCCCATCCCCAACCATCCTTCCAAGGTGGTCACCATTGTATCCGGCCACCACGGGGTTCCCCGCATGGGTGAGCTGGTTATTCTGGACCCAGCCAAGGGACGCAAGGAAGCGGATGGTGTGGTGCAGCGCATACCCGGCTATGGACAGCCTGTGGAACCGGTTATTGTGGACCAGCTGGTCCAAGAAGTATGGCCGAAGTTTCTGCACCCATATCCTCTCAGCGAACATTTCTTCCTGGTCTCCTGTAAGCCCACTCCGGAACGGCCCTGGGGCCTGTACCTGGTGGACTCCTTTGATAATATGCTGCTCCTCCACGAGGAACCAGGCTATGCCATCTTCGAACCTGTTCCTTTCCGCGCCCAGCCCGCCCCACAGTCCATACCCGACCGTGTCAATCTTGCCAAGAAGGATGCCACGGTCTATCTGATGGACGTTTACCAAGGAAACGGCCTGCGCAACGTGCCCCGCGGCACGGTGAAATCGCTCCGGCTGTTTTCCTTTCACTATGGGTATCAGCGTATCGGCGGTCATCAGCATATCGGCATGGAAGGACCATGGGATGTGCACCGCATCCTCGGAACCGTGCCCGTGTCCGACGACGGTTCCGCCTATTTCAGCGTGCCGGCCAACACCCCCATTGCCGTGCAACCGCTGGACAGCGAGGGCAAGGCACTGCAGGTTATGCGCAGCTGGTTCACCGCCATGCCCGGAGAGGTGCTCTCCTGCGTGGGGTGTCATNNGCAAGGCACGGGGCTTCAGTTTCATTCATGAAGTCCAGCCGGTCCTCGACCGGCATTGCGCGGGCTGCCATGGCACCGCGGATAGCGCCAACGGACGCCCCGATTTCACTTCCTATCCGGAACGGGGCCCCGGAAACTTCAACAAGCCCTACCTGGCGCTGCATCCCTATGTGCGGCGACCTGGTCCGGAAAGTGATTACCATCTGCAAAAACCCCTGGAATGGCATGCGGACACCAGTGAATTGATACAGTTGTTGGCTAAAGGCCATCATGGGGTCCAACTGGACCGTGAAGGGTGGGACCGGCTCATTACCTGGATAGACCTGAATGTGCCGGACCACGGACGCTGGAGCGACCACACGGAACTACCGGACAACGGATATGCGCGGCGCGCGGAAATGCGCGCCCAGTATTCCTGCCTGCTGGAGGATACATCGGAAGAGGAACTTACCCCGGCGGCTTATCCGCGGGACTATCTCGCGCCCGAAACGCCCGTCCTTATCGCAAACGCCCCGGAGGTGCAAGCATGGCCATTTGACGCGGAGGAGGCAGCCAGGCGTCAAAAAACTGCCGGAGAAGAAATCCGGCGCACCGTCGACCTGGGCGAAGGCATATCCATGGAATTCACGCTGATACCTCCGGGGGAATTCATCATGGGCGGCAACGGCTTCGCCGACGAACTGCCGCTGACCGCAGTCACCATTGACACCCCGTTCTGGCTGGGTGTGACCGAGGTCACCAACGCCCAATACGCCCGTTTTGACCCGGAATATGACAGCGGGTATATTGACCAGCATAACAAGGACCATACCACGCGGGGATATCCTGCGAACCTTCCGGACCAACCGGTAATCCGGGTGACCTGGGATGAAGCCCGGGCGTTCACCCAATGGCTGACACAACAGTCCGGGATGTCTTGTTCCCTGCCCACGGAAGCGCAGTGGGAATGGGCGTGCCGGGCAGGCAGCGCGGAAGCAATGGGGTACGGCACACTGAACGATGATTTTAGCTCGCTGGCCAACCTTGCCGACCTGTCCGTGCGCCGGTTGGCCGTGGCGGGTATCAACCCGCAGCCCATCCCCAATCCATCGCCCTTTGAGGATTTCCTGCCTAAGGAGGCCCGTTTTGACGACGGCGAGCGGCTTATGTGCGATGTGGGCCGGTATGCCGCCAATGCCTGGGGCCTCAAGGATATGCACGGCAACGTATGCGAGTGGACCTTAAGCACCTATCGGCCCTATCCCTATACGGACAAGGACGGGCGAAACGAAATCAATGCCGGGGAAAAGCGCGTAGTCCGGGGCGGTTCCTGGAGTGACCGCCCTGTACGTGCACGCTCCGCTTTCCGCCTGGCCTATCCGCCGTGGCAAGGCGTGTTTAATGTCGGATTTCGCGTCATCATTCCCGCGGAAGCAATCCGTGAAAACTTGGCGGCACAATAGCAAGACGGATACAATTTTAAAGACACCAGTGACTTTCTGCACAATGGCGGGCCTTTCTCCGTCTACATCTACCTAAACCGGCAGTTAACGCCGGAAAACCTATTCAAAGAAAGGACCAAAGGACTTAAGGGATGCAAAAGACGCACCAATCGGGAGAGCGTTTTACTGTCCTTTGGGTCGTTTTCTGTCCTTTAGGTCCCTTGGTTTGAAAACCCGTTCTTAATCCAACTGCCGTTCGGGGCATCAATACACTTGCGCCTTATCAATACGGTATGGTGTTTAAGGTAGAATACTGCTCGTGCTTTATATGCCCGGCATCGTACAGGGCATTGAAACAAGCAAAAAAATAATTCCGAAAGGACAGGTTATGAAACTCGCTTCCGGTTTTCTTGCGGGTATGATTCCGGCTCTTCTTTTCATCACGTTTACCCCTGTACATGCGAACGAACTTTCCGTGGCGGTATTCGACATGGATGTTACACCGCCCCCGGGTTCCCTCATGGCGTATGATCCCGTGATGGCTACCTGGGACTTGGGCCTGCGTGCAAAAGGCATCGTACTGCTGGGGGCCGGGGAGCCTATTGTCTTATGTGCCGTGGACTGGATCGGCAT